>Ga0307380_10005655_pt1 | contig 16558 bp, 16 predicted proteins | sample UN3MG_FD_202239 | JGI IMG/M metagenome (GOLD analysis project Ga0307380, IMG submission 202239) | Soil microbial communities from Risofladan, Vaasa, Finland - UN-3 | ecosystem: Environmental > Terrestrial > Soil > Coastal area > Acid sulfate soil | place: Finland: Risofladan, Vaasa | collected...
TAAACATTGACGACTGCCAGTACAACCCCGGTGAGAGTCCCCCGCCCTGGTTCCGGGAGCCCGATCGCGGCGAGATGCAGCCCATACCGCGAACCTGGCGAGAGCGCTGACATGTCCGGTATGAGACAGACCACATCTCGGGGGGAATCGGGATTCACGCTCGTCGAGGTGCTCGTCGCCCTCACGCTCATGGCCTTCGTGCTGCTGCCGGTCATGATGGGGCTCTCTCAGGCTCTCGTCTCGACCAGCGAATCGTCTATCACGGCCGCTGCCACAAGCATCGCCCGCGACAAAGCCGAGGAGCTCAAAGCGCTGGTTCTTGGCTCCAGTTCGGGCTTCGCTGCGCTCGCCAGCCAGCCGCGGGAGCCCGCTGACCTCAGGCCTGGAGACTCGTTCTTCGAGGTCGAGGTCACGGTCGAGACCATCAGGCCGGACGACAGTCAGCACTCCGGAATGAAGAAGGCGGCGGTGACGGTCTACCGCGCCGGCGGCGACCGCCCCGTCACCACGTTGACAACGTATCTCATGCCCTTCGGAATATGAACCGATGGACCTAAAGCTCAGAATGAGGAATCTAGGAAGTGCGGGCGCGGATCGAGGGTTCACGCTCATCGAGTTGCTGGTCGGCCTCCTCGTCGGCCTCCTTGTGCTCGCGGGCGTGCACCGCATCTTCGTCGCCGGGGTGAAGACTCAAAACACCACGAGTCTCCAGACCGAGGTCAATCGGAAGGCCCAGGTCGCAATCGACAACATGGTTTCCAAGCTCCGGGGAAGCTCGGAGGTCCTGGACGCTTCCCCCGGCAGAATCTGGTTCATCGACCAGGATGGCAAGAACTGCCGCTTTTGGGTGAGCGAGGGCACCCTGTATCGCTACCTGGGCGAGAGCGCGGGCAACTACTCCGGAGGAGTGCCCCTGGCAAGCAATGTCTCCCAAATGCAGTTCGAGTATCTCGACCAGGACGGCCAGCCCGCCGCTTCGGCCGACGCCGTCTACAGCGTCAGAGTCCTTCTCCACGTGGAGCGCAGCTCCCACGTCGCTGAGCTGCGCTCAGCAGCACGTCTGCGAAACAAGTAGATCCAGAAAGGTCGAGGAATGGCAGAGAAAACGGCCCCGTTCCTGGCAATAGTCTTAAACCCCGAGCACATTACGCTCGCCGAGGCCCACTTCGTTGACTCGCAGCTCCACGTCTCCGCCCTCGGAGACATCGAGCCTCCGGCCGGCGCTTTCGACGGCAGCCAGATCGCGAGCGGCGAAATCCTCGGGCGCGCCGTCGGCGAATTCCTCAGCCAGAACCAAGTCTCGGCCAGAGACGCTGTCGTCGTCCTGCCGGAGGCGAGCGCGATAACCCAGCTCATCAAGCTCCCCACTATGCCGGCGGAGGACACGTTGGGAGCGGTCCGCTCGGTGGCGGAGCGCTACGCGGTCTTCGCTGAGCACAGCGTCAACGTCGACTGCGCCACGGTGGAAGAGTTCGAAGAGGACGGCAACCCGATGTCCAACGTCCTGCTTTCCGCCGCTCGCGCTGCCAACGTCGATCAGTGTCAGGAATGCGCTCGCGCGGCCGGCCTCGATCTGATCTCCGTGGAGGCCCCGGCGGTGACCGTCGCCAACGCTTACTGGGACCACCTCTCCACATCCGACGTCGTGGCCCTTGCCATCGTCGGCAAAGCCAAGACCGATGTCATGATCTTCGATAAGGGAGTCCTTCGTCTCTGTTACAGCGCCAACACGGGCCTCCCCCAGCAGAGCGATCAAGGCGACTGGATGACCCCCCCGCCCGCCGAAGGCGATCCCTTCACGGCCCCGCCTCAGCTCTACTCCGAGTTGAACCATTGCTTCCGCTTCTTCCAGAACCAGTTCCCCCGATCGGCCGTGCAACGTATCATCTTGTCCGCCGATCACCCCCAAGCGGACCTCATCGTCTCTCACTTCGCGGAGCAGCTCCAGCTTCCCGTTGAACTGGGCCGCCTGGACGAGACCGTCCAGCTGCCCTCCGGAGTTGACGCCCAAGCCGCCGTCAGCTCCCGCGCCCTCACCCTCGCTCTCATCCGAGGCAGCGCCGCTTCTGCCCTGCGCGAAAACGACCTGCTCTTCCCCATCAACCTCATACCCCCGTCAAGCACCATGTGGCGGCCCGTGCGGCCATACATAAAGCTCGGCGTTGCCGGCGTTATCCTTCTCCTGGTGGCCGCCATCCTCTGGAGCTGGTCGCTCGCTAACAAAATCGCGCTGAAGGAAAAGCGCTTGGCCTCCACCCAAGCCGAAATGGAAAGACTGCAACCTGAACTGGACGCACTCCGCGCCGCGCAAGCCACCGACCTCGCTCTCTATAGCGAGATCGAGCGTCAGACGGCCCGCATTGCCCGCGAAAGGGCGGTTCGCTGGTCCCAGATCCTCGTGGACGTTTCCGAGCGCCTGCCGCGGGACATGTGGCTCACCCGCCTCGCGTCCCCCGACAGCAGCAAATTCACACTCACGGGACTGGCCACCAACCGGGAGACCATCCCCAATGCCATCAAGTCCCTCCGCGGCTCTCCCTACCTCACCAACGTTCGGCTCGGATCTCTCAGCAAGGACGATACCTACGCGCCCGGCACCGTCATCATCCGCCATCAAGTCAACGCCACTCTGTTGCGGGGCATTCAGCCCCCCCCGATGGCCGCCATCAGCACAACCACCGGGAGCGAAGGAGAGGCCACGGAATGACACCCCAAAACCGGATCAGACGCTACGCGCAGCTCGCAACAGTCGCCACGATCCTCGTCTGGGGCATGCTCTGCTTCTTCCTCATCGTCTCTCCGAGGACAGCCAGGCTCCAGCGAACCGAAGCAGACCTCGCCGAGGCCAGCAAGCAGCTCAAGGGCATGCGCAATGAAATCGAGAATGCCAGCATCGCGGGGACTCCCGTTCCCGGCGAGTCGCGCTACGAGAAATTCGGCATCCTCGGAGCCGACGAGGAGCAGCTCTTCCTCAGCGACCTCATCGACTTCTGCAAGGAAACCAGCAATACGCTCAATGTGGTCCGGCGCGCCTCCACTGGTCGCCGTACCACGTCAACAACCGCCGAGGACCAAAAGAAGGGCGGCTCCCGATCGTCGGCGCCCGCCGCCGGCGAGGACCCCAACGTCCCCCGGCCCGTCATCCAAAAGGTCCCGCATACCGTCAACTACTCCGGTACCTTCCTCTCCTCGTTCTACTTGCTGCGAAAGCTCGAGGCATATAAGCGACTCCTCACCGTCGAGCGGGTCGAGATCGCCACCGACACACGCAGCGGCTACCCACGGGTCAACGGAAACATCACCATCGACCTGTATCTCGTCACGAACGCAGGACAGCCACCGGCGTCCGCGACCGAGGCCCAGCAAGAAACCGCTACCGGCGCCGAGCTGGCTGCAAGCGAAAGCGGCACCGAGACTAACGAAGGAGGCCAGGGATGAGACACGACAGCAAAGACAGGGTTAAGGTCATCCTCCTGGTCGCCGTCCTCGGCTGTCTCTGGGTCTTCATCGGCATCAGGTTTGCCGGCATCTCCCGCTCCCACAAGGCTGAGCAGGAGGGTCGAGAGCGCCGCCAGGCCGCCGCCCGCGCCGCTCAGAATCCCCAGCAGAGCCCAACCGCGACCTCGCCCACACTTCGGCTGGCAGCTCTCGTCACACCTGTCGACCCGCCCAAGGACGATCCTTTTCGTCCCATCATCCCGCCGCGGCGTCACGGCGGAGCAGCTCCCAGTCCCACCACGTCCCGGCCAAACGATAGGCCTGCGCTCCTTCCGCCCATGCCTGACTCTTCGTCAACCGCCCATCGGACATCCCAGCTGTACTTGGCCGGCGTCATCCTTGGAAATCCCTCGACCGCGGTGCTGCGTTGGGGCGAAGAGCACTACGTCGTGCGCGCGGGAGACTGGCTGGACAACGACCTGAAGGTCCAAGAGATCAAGAACGACAGCGTGACCCTACGCGGTGGCGGCTCCAGCTACGTCCTGCGCCTGGGCCGCTAGCCCCTCCCCGCAGCGAAAGCGACAACTCCCATCCGTCCCCACAAAAGGACGGAAGCCGTCAACCACGCCTACTTCTCTTCCTTAGGCTCTGTTTTCCCCTCCAGCAGGCGCTTCACCTCAGCCAGGAGTTTCGTCATATCCACCGGCTTGTCGAAAAACCCCTGCACCGGCAAATACTCGTAGGGGCCGTACGTCCCGTCGGCCTGGTCCGGATAGAGCCTCAAAGGACTGCTCTCGTGAATGGCCGTCAGCACGATGATGGGGATATCGCGGCACTCCATGTCAGGGTCCTGCCGAAGTGTCCATACGAAGTGGAATCCCTCCGTGCCCGCCGGCATCATGACATCGAGGAGTACCAGATCGGGGCGCTCGGACTTCACCTTCTTCAGGCCCTCCTCAGCGTTCGGTGCCGAGCAGACGTCGTACCCGTTCTTCTCGAGGACCAGCGTCACCGCCTCCACCGTGTCCGGATCGTCTTCCACTATCAGAACCTTCTTACCAGCAGCATCTCCCATCCTTGCTCTCCTCACACCATCGAATCATATTCTCATGCCGGTCAACCGAAGGTGAGGCGCCGGGTCCCAGTCGTTCGGCCTGTTTCCTCACCATCACGTCGCCCGCAGCCCCAACCCTTCCAGACTCCAGACCTCAATCCGCTCCGCCGGTTGCGCCGCCCCTGCGCGACAGCAACAGCCTGAATGTGCTCCCCTTTCCCTCGTCGCTCTCGATCTCCAGGTGCCCGTTGTGCGTCGCTATGATCGGCTTGCAGATTGAAAGCCCCAGCCGGATGCCGGTTATCTGCACCGTAACTGCAGTCTTCACCCGGTAGAATGCTTCGCCCAAACGCTCGACAGCTCCTCGCGGAATGCCGGCCCCATAGCGCTCCTCTGACTAGCAACATACCCGTCAGTCGTCTTGCCCCCAACCCGCCCCGCCTTCCGCATTGTACTTCACCGCATTATCGATCAGATTCGCAAACAGTCGCAGCATCTCGTGTCGATTCCCCTCCCCCCCACCCGCCGGCCGCACGTGTCGTAGAGCGAATGCCATGTGAGCATCACCGGAAGATCGAGAACGCGCGCCAGCTCAATCGCCCGCTCGTACGGCTGCTTTCCCCGCACGAACACGACGGCCGACACCCCGGCGATCTCCGCCGCCCGGAGCACGGACGCCTCCGTGATCACTGTTAGCAGAAGGATTCCCGGCCGAAGAACAGGACGTCGCTCACTCTGTCGGCGGGCCCCACAGCCCTGACCTCGGTATCCGAACCCTCAAACGCCTCCGCCACGTTGGTCAGCCGTACCAGCCGTCTCCTCTGCTTCACGTGGGTAGCCCGACCCCTAAGCCTCCGTGAGAGATACCTCAACCTTGTGAATATTGTCACGAACTATCGACGGCAAACAGGCGCACCCTCAACTGCTCCACGCACCCGTCCAGCCGCGGCCCCCCACCCGAGTCCCCGTTAGGCGAGCGGCGAGGCCGGCGCCTGGAGGACGCAGACGGAGGCTCAAGCCTCCAGGTTCAACCACCTCACCTCCTCAGGGCTGAGATCGACCCCCAATGCATCCATCGACACGCGCGTTTCCCACAGGGTCCTCGGTCCGATCAGCGCGAACGTCGGGAAAGGCTGACGCAGCACGTAGGCAAGGGCAATGTTGATCGGGAGCATCCCTCGTTTCTGCGCAAGTTGCTTCGCCCTTGCCTGCCGCGCGAAGTTGTCCTTCGAATACCAGCACCGAACCAGCTCGGCGTCCGATGTGTCATCCGGGCGCGCGCGCTCGGTGAAGAACCCCCGCGCCTGGCTGGACCAGGCGAACAGCGGGATCTGCGTTCTCGATAACCACGTCCGGGACTCGGGGTCCGACGCGGCCAGACATCCCGACCACACCGGGTCGACCATACGAGCCAGGCTGAAATTGTTGCTCACCACCGCCATACCTACCAGACCCTTCGACTCAGCGTGCTCGTTCAGAGCCTGCACCCGCTCCAGAGCCCAGTTCGATCCCCCGTACGACCGAATCCACCCGGTCTGAAGGAGTTCGTTGAACGCCTCCGCCCACTCACCCACCGGCACCTCTGGATTGTCCCGATGTGCCATGAAGATATCGACGTGGTCTGTCTGCATCCGTTCGAGGCTCTCCGCCAACTGAGGCCGCAAGTGCTCTGGACTGTTGAACGGCGTGTGCACGCCCTTGCCGATGATGACGACCTGATCCCTGATCCCGCGGTTCTTGAGCCAGTGACCCAGCAGCCTCTCGTGGAGGCCTCCCCCATAGATGTGGGCCGTGTCGAAGCAGTTCCCGCCTCGCCCGAAGTAATCGTCGAACATCACGGCCGCGTGGGGCATATTGGGCTGGTTGTCCACCCCCATCACGAGGCGAGCCACCGGCTTGTCGACCCCGGCGACTTGCCCGTACTGCATCCCATGATCGCTGCGGACGGACAACGGCCGCTTGTGCACCGGCAGCGTCTGGGCCTCCGGCTTCTCCATATCGTACACGAGCCCAATCTGCGCGCGCCACGCGTCCAGCGTCTTCATGTTCCCCAGCGTGTCGTCCCACGTCATCGCCGGCGGAGCCGCCTGCCGATCCTCGATATGCCGCGCCACCGTATCGGCCTCAAGCCCGTACAACCACCCCGCCGGTTCGATGACGATTTCCTCGGGTTCCGCCGTGTCCTCTCGGTAGACGAGGATCTTCGTCGCCTGCCCCTCTCGCCCGGGAATCCACGGCCACGGCACCAGGATCCGCCCCTTCGAGCCGTACACCCACACCACGTTCTCCTGGTCCACCCTCACTCCCGTCGCCAGTTCGGCCACGATCCCGCTCGGGAACCTCAGAGAGGCGACCGCCCACTCATCCACGCCCGTCTTCCCTAAACGCGCTGTCCCCTTGACTTCCGCCGGCTCCTCGAAAGCCTTTCCCACCGCGGCTCCCGCGACCAGTCGCGCCATCGACGTGCAGTAGCATCCCACGTCGAGAATCCCCCCTCCTCCGAGTTCGTGCTTCAGCGTCCGGCTCTCCCAGTTCTCCCCGGCGTTGAAGCTGAACGTCGCCTGGATGACCCGCACCTCCCCGATCGCCCCCTCCCGGATCAGCTCCACTAGGTTCGCCGTCTGCGGATGGCAGCGATACATGAACGCCTCCATCAGGAAGACGTCGTTTGCCCGAGCAGCTTCCACGACCGCCATCGCCTCCGCGTGATTCAGCGCCAGCGGCTTCTCACAGAGGATGTGCTTCCCCGCCTCCGCCGCCTTGATCGCCCACTCCGCGTGCATGGGGTGGGGCGTCGAGATGTACACGGCCTCCACTGCATCGTCCGCCAAGAGAGATTCATAGCTCTCGTGCCGCCGGGGGATGCCGTGCTCATCTCCGAATGTGTCTGCCGAGACCTTCGCGCGGCTGCCCACCGCGACCAGTTCGCCCGTCCGTGAGTCGGCCAGACCTTCGGCGAAGGTGGCGGCAATGCGCCCCGTCCCCAGAATTCCCCAGTGCAGTTGCTGTGGCATCTCGTGCTCCTTCTCTCAGACCTATCCCGCCATGTGTTCTGTGCGGCAGCCGGAGCGCCTTCCCATTGGCTCGCTTCGACCGCACTGACTCAAGCAGCGGCAGGCGGTCCGCCCTCCAGGTGTGACTGTCTCCGCGGAGGTTCTCGGCCACCCTCCTCCATAATCTGTAATGCCAGTAGGGACCGGAGGCAGGAGATGGAAGAAGAACGCCATGCCATCTGGGAACGCGACCCTGCGGCGCGCAGAGCGCAGTGGAGTGACTTGGCCGGCGGTTCTTGCAGGCCTCATCGTGTTGGTGCTACTCGTGCCGGCCGCCTTCTACGTGGACCTGGCTTGGAACAAGAACGCCTTCTTTGCGGGCATTCCGGCTATGGCGCCGGTTGTGGTTCTCTTCCTCCTCGCAGCCCTCATGAGCACCCCGCTGTTTCGTCGCTTCGGCTTCACGCGCCGCGAGCTGCTCGTCATCTACTCCATCCTGCTCGTCGGCGGCCCGGTGGCCAGCCACAGCATCATGGCCTGGATGCTCGTGAAGAGCATCGCCTACTACTACATGGCGCGCGCCAATCTCATTTGGCAGACAGCCTTTCTCGATCAGGTCCCGGCCTGGTTTGCCCCAACCGACATAGCCGCTGTCGAGGGATTCTTCGAGGGGCGTGCCCAGGTCCCGTGGTCTCTCTGGTGGACGCCTCTGGCCGCCTGGAGCTTCTTCACCGTGTGTCTCTTTGTCGCCAGCCTCTGCGTCATCGCTCTGCTTCAGCGTCAGTGGATCAGCAGCGAGAGGCTAAGCTTCCCCCTCGCTCAGGTGCCTCTCGAGCTGGTGCGTGATCCCGACCCCAAACAGGCCGGGCGCGCCGCCCGGATCCCCATGGAGTGGGCCTTCTGGATCGGAGTGATCGTCTCGTTTGCCCTCAACTTCACGAACGGGCTCTCCCAGAGAGTGCCCTCGGTACCGGCCATCCCCCTTGGCCCTGTTGCCATCCTACAGTGGCAGAGAGTCGGCCCTCTCGCGGGCCTGGGCGAGATCGACTTGCTCCTCTGGCCCTGGATGATCGCCCTTGCCTATCTCATCCCAAAGGAGCTTTCCTTCTCCGCCTGGTTCTTCTGGCTCGTCGATGTCGCTCTCACCGTCTTCGCGATCGCCGCCGGAGCTGAACCTCAGCGCCCAGAGGAATGGTTCGACAGCACGTTCCCAGCGCCGCGCTACCAGGGGGGCGGCGCCATCCTTGCCCTCGGAATATGGGTCCTCTGGATCGCCCGCAGACACCTCGCTCGTTCCCTCCGACTAGCGCTCTCCCCGGGTTCCCGCGAAGCCGACGCCGGGGAGCCTCTCTCCTATCGCATGGCCCTGGCAGGCCTGGCGATCTCCTTTTCCGGTCTCGTCTACTTCTGCTGGGCGGCCGGCTGCCGTCCCATCGTCGGCTTCCTCCTCATGGCTCTCTTGGTTGGCTATTACATGATGTGGGCAAGACTCCGCGCCGAGACCGGGCTCGGGTTCCTGCCGTTTCCCCTCGAGATCCAAAACGCCGTCGTTGTCCCCTTCGGCAGCGCTGTCTTCCGCACTCGCGAGCTCATTGCTATGATCTCGACCCGCTGGTCGTTCTTCCCCGGCTTCGGCTATTCCTACGAGGTCGTGACTGGCAACGCCCTCGAGACCTTCAAGATCGCCGACGCCGCCCGCATCAACGTCCGCCGCCTCACGCCCGTCCTGGTCGTCGCATTCCTGCTCGCCCTCACCGTCGGGATCTTCTTCTTCCTCCGCGGCATTTATCACCACGGCTTCTTTGGTTTGAAGGCCGGCACGAGCGGATGGCTCGGGCATCAAAGCATCAACGACGGCAACCGCATCCTCGTCCCGGTGACGGACCCATCGGAGACAGACGTTAACGGCATCACAGCCATTCTCGCGGGTGCCGCAGTCGCCGTTTTCCTCGGCGTGATGCGGCTTCGGTTCTGGTGGTGGCCCTTCCACCCCATCGGCTACATGGCCGCCATGTGCTGGGGACTACACTGGTACTACATGCCGTTTTTCATCGGCTGGGCCGCCAAGACGCTGGTCATTCGGTATGGCGGACTCCGTCTCTATCGCCACACCATTCCGCTCGCCATTGGCCTCATTGTCGGAGATCTCCTGAACGGCGGCGTCTGGTCGATCGTCGCTCTGATCTCCAGGGGCAGCATTTAGCCCACTGCCGGAGAGCAAGCGCAAGTCGTCATCCGCCCTACGCCTCAGCCACTGTATGATCCGCGTCAGACAGCAGCGCGAATCCCAGCCCGTACGTCTCGTCGAATTTCCTCTGCTGCTCCGGCTCATCCAGGCTGATCTGCACCACCGCCACCCCGAGCGCGGACAGGTCCTCTCGATGATCGCGCACAGTGCACGCCTGCTTCGTACATCCAGATGTCATCGCCTTCGGATAGAAGTAGACCAGCAGCTTCCGCCCCCTGAAGTCGGTCAGCTTCACCTTCTTCCCTTTCTGATCCGGCAGCGAGAAACCGGGGGTCTTATCACCCGGCTTGAGTTTCGCCATCACTCCCTCCCTGTGCGCATGATGGTCCAGAACCAATATTCCGACGCGCCGTTGGTGCTCCACTTACGGATTCTCTTGCATTACGGTTACGACCGTAATGCAAGAGAATCTGCTGTGTGAGCCTCACGCCGTGCGCGGTAGGGTTTCTTGCATTATCGGTGCTCCTAACCATAATGCAAGAAACTCTATAGAAGACGCGGCCCGACCTATCCCCGGACCGGCACAAGGGATAATGCCATCCAAATCAAGCAACCGGATCTATCGCCGGTTCTCGCGTCGATGTCGCGCAAACCGCCCCGAATCGCCCCGTCAAGAGTGGAACGAATAGAGTGGTACACTGTCGCGATTGCAGTGTCGCTCGCGCTCCCGCTGGGACTCGCGTTGTCGCTGGAGACAACCAGACGTGAGGCAAGGCTGATGGCTGTTCTTCGAGGAACGCCGAGAGCGCCTGAGTTCCCTGTGGGGCTTGACTGGATCAATACCGACGGGCCGCTGCGGCTTGACGAGCTGCGCGGCAAGGTGGTCCTGCTCGACTTCTGGGCCTCCTCCTGCATCAACTGCATGCACGTCATTCCCGACCTGAAGCGGCTTGAGCGCACGTACCCGGACGCACTGGTCGTGATCGGCGTCCATTCCGGCAAGTTCTTCGCCGAGCGCGAGACCGACAACGTCCGCACCGCTGTTCTGCGATACGAGATCGAGCATCCCGTCGTCAACGATAGCGCCATGCAGGTGTGGCAGCTCTACGGCATCCGCGCCTGGCCGACCCTCGTCCTCATCGATCCCGCGGGAAGGGTCGTCTCCCAGAAGTCCGGCGAGGGCGTCTTCGAGACCTTCGACGGTGCCATCGCCGAGCTGATAGCTGGGTTCGACGCAGAAGGGAAGCTGGACCGCCGGCCGCTCGACCTCAGCCCTGAGCGCCGCCCTCTAGCCCCCTCGGTCCTCGCCTTTCCCGGAAAAGTGCTCGCCGACACCTCCTGCGGGCGCCTCTTCATCTCCGACACAAATCACAACCGCATCCTTGTCGTGTCTCTCGCCAACAGTACCCTCATCGACATCATCGGCAGCGGCACGGCTGGCCTTACGGACGGCGACTTCAGTGCGAGCGCCTTCAACCACCCTCAAGGCCTCGCACTCGAGGAAGACGTTCTCTACATCGCCGACACCGAGAACCATGCCATCCGACGAGCAGATCTCGTGCGCAGAAGGATCGAGACCATCGCCGGCACCGGCGGACAGGCGACCATCTCCAGTCGCAGCGGCCCTGGCCCGGCCACCTCACTGAATTCCCCCTGGGATCTGGTGGTCTGCGAGGGCCTGCTCTACATCGCAATGGCCGGCTCCCACCAGATCTGGCGGATGGATATCGCCACGCAATACGTGGAGCCCCACGCCGGCTCCGGGCGGGAGGGGAGGATCGATGGGCCGCTCCTCTCCGCCGCCCTCGCCCAGCCCTCCGGCCTTACGACCGACGGCGACAAGCTCTACTTCGCCGACAGTGAGGTTGGCGCCGTCCGATCCGCCGACATGCACTCCGGCGGGCGCGTCGAGACCATCGTCGGCGGCGACCTCTTCGAGTTCGGCGACCGCGACGCAACCGGCTTCGAAGCGCGCCTCCAGCGCCCCCTCGGGATCGCATGCAACCAGGGGTACCTCTACGTCGCCGATAGCTATAACAACAAGATCAAACGGGTTGGTCTTCGGGATCGCCTGGCAGTGACGTTCCTCGGCACTGGAGAAGCCGGTCTCACAGACGGCGACCTCCCCGGGTTCTACCAGCCGGCAGGCCTCACCCTCGCTAACGGCACGCTCTACATCGCCGACACGAACAACCACGCCATCCGCGTCGCCGATCTGCACACCGGTCGCGTAGATACGCTCCGGATCAGGATGGTAGACTAGGCCCTATCCTCGCTCCGAGCCAGAGTAGGGGAGGATGGAGCCAGCCGCGCTCTCTCCATGATCCATGTCGTCAAGTGACCCCCTAACCTGTGACCGACTCCGCCACCGGTGCCAGCAGCGCCCCGCCCTTCCGCAGCCGATCCTGGAGCGCGCCTACATCGACGGCGCGCGTCGCGGCGTCGGCTCCCACGGCCATCGCGGCCGCCGTGCCCGCCGCCTGCCCGCACACCAGACAGCAGGCCGTGTTGCGCGTGCTGTTGTGGGCCACAAGTTCGACCGACATCATCCGCCCTGCGATCAGCACGTTGTCGAGATTCCTCGGGATCAACGCCCGGTACGGAATGTCGTAAGCTCCCGCGTCCTTTACCAGATAGCGGTTGTTGTCGATGAACGAGAAGCACGCCACCCTGTCCTCGAACTTCCGTCCCTCCGTGCAGTCGTCTTGCGTGAGGTCGTGTTCGCACCTCACCGCCCGCCCCCGCCGCTGGCCCGCCGAAGGCGCCGACCCCGCAACATAGCACTCCCCGCAGCCGGACACGTTTGTGCGGAACAGCTTGGCGACCTCGAACATCTTCCCCCGCAGGTACACCTCAGCCTGAGTAAGCGCCTGGGGATCCAGCCCGTTGTTCGGCCCGTAGTTGATGCAGTTCACATACGTCAGCTCCCGCGGCCTCACGGATGTGGCGAAGAAATACCAGAGCACGGGCTCCCCGAACAGCTCTCCCATTCTCTCCGCGTCGAGCCCGATGCGCACCAGATCCGGCTCGCGCATCCCCGGCTTCACCGCATGGGCAACGTGCCAGATGAGCCCCCGCCGCTCCAGGTCCGCCTCCATCGCCTGAAGATCGATATTGCACAGCCGGAAGGTGAAGCCCGCATGATAGGCCCCGGGATCGTCCGCCGCGAACTGCACGCACTCCGCCCCCGCATAGGCCGCCAGGTCACCGTCCCCCGTGCAGTCCACGTACTGCTTCGCCCGGACCAAACTCCGCCCCGCCTTGTTCCAGACCACTGCTCCCTCTACATGTCCGTCCCCCGTTCGTACCTCATCCACCACCGTGTGCAGCAGGAGCTTCGCCCCTGCCTCCTGGCACATCTGAAAGGCCGCCAGCTTGAACGTTTCCGGCTCGACGATCGTCGCCATGCTCACGAACTCACCGCCCCGCTCCAGCTCGATGTGCCCCATGCCGCCGCCGAGCGCCTGGACCGTGTCCACAAGCTCCTGCCCGATCCCACCGACCACCCGCATCCGCTCCGCCCCCGGGTGCGCCCCATAGATGTTGAAGAAGTTGTGGAGCGCCGTCGCCCCCGTAATCCCCATGCCCCCGAGCCATCCCGCCTTCTCCACGAGCAGCGTTTTCGCCCCACTCCGCGCGGCCGCTATCGCCGCCGAGATGCCCGCCATCCCCCCGCCCGCCACCAGAACGTCGTACTCGCCGTATCGCTTCTCGTCTATCGCTGAAGACGCCATCTCTGCCTCTCCCGCTCAGTCGATTCTTACGCTGTGTTCCCGCTGTCGGACTCGTTCGGCCGATAGGCCTCTTCTGCGTCCATCCCTCATCTCCCCCGCGTCGGTCGCCCTTCCCGCCTACAGAGCTTCGCCGGAAGAAGTAACCCGGCGAAGCTCCCAAAACGCACAGCAGGTGGGCTGGTAGGCTTTCGCACATTACTTCAATATGCGAAAGCCTATAGGGGAGGTCTCCAGGTCCGACCGGCCTCCCCTCCGCCAGCACGTCGCGCACCACATCGAAGACCGTTGCGTCGCGGCGCCGCTGGGCGGCGGCTCTCCTACGTGCGCTCGCAAGCGGCAGCTTCATTCGCGGGTTATCCCGCAGGGTTCTCTCGTGCCGGGCGAGGAAAGCCCAGTAGAGATTCGTGAGCGGGCAGTTCTGTATCGGGGAGAAGGCGCATCCCTCGCAGAAATCGCTCATCCGGTTCACGTAGGCCGCCCCGGTCACGTACGGCTTCGTGCTCATGTAATCCCCGATGGCGAATGTGCCCATCCCCAACACGTTCGGCTCCACCACCCACTCCTGCGAGTCCACGTAGGCGACCCAGAACCAGTCCGTCAGCTCCCGTGGATTCACATCGAGCATCATCGCAATCGCGCTCAGCACTACCAGGCGCGTGATGTGGTGGCCCCATTCATCCCGCCACACATCCGCGTCCCAGAGCCGTCCGCACTCCAGCGTCTCCAGCACGATGAGCGGCTTCCCGAGTTCCTTTGCCCGCTCGACCGCTCGCTGGAGGGCGAAGTTCCAGCGCGGCCGGCGCGCAGCGGCCATCCAATAGAGAACGCAGTCGCCGCCCGGCCTGACCAGCGCCTCATTCGCGCTCCTGGTGCGAATCGCCGGAGTGTCGCTCATCGAGCCTTCCCCTATGGCAGACATCGACGGGCGGAGGAGCAGAACCGATACCTGGTCCCGGCCCCTCCGCCCACATGCCCGCCCGCCAGCTGAGATGTTCGCCCGTCACTTCGGGATCATCACCCCGTTGATGACGTGAATGACCCCATTGTCCGCTTGAATGTCCGGCTGCACCACTGTCGCGCCGCCGACTTTGACCCCGCCCGTCGTTTCGACCGTCAGGCTCTGGCCCTGCAGGGTCTTCAGCGATGACTGCTTTGCGATATCCGCCGCCATGTGCTTGCCCGCCACTACATGGTAGGTCAGCACGTCCTTCAGCTTCGGAATGTCCTTCAGCAGACCATCTACGGTTCCGGTCGGCAGCTTCGCAAAGGCCGCGTCGTTCGGGGCGAAGAGCGTAAACGGCCCCGTCCCCGACAGCGCGTCCGCGAGTCCAGCGCTCTGGACCGCCTTCACCAGCATCTGGAAAGAACCCGCCCTCACGGCGGTTTGTACGATGTTAGGCATATGTGCCTCCTGTGGCCTTGGTCACATTGGCAAGCGGGCACGCGCCGATGCAGTGCCGCACACGGGGGAATCTGTCGCCGCGCCATAACCTCGTCGGTCACATGGGGAACCCCGTTGGCTGGTCTGATCTCTCTCCCTGCGGCCTCGCCGTCACTACTGCCCCGCCCCCACTTCGTCTCCTATCGCGACCTATGGCGGCTTGTACCCCCATCGCACACTTGCGTCCCTTTTCGACCCAAATGGGGCAGCCAACCGCGCACAGGCGTTTCCGTCCCGCGCTCTATGGAGGCGATTGATACAGGGTTCCGAGCGATTCCGGCCAATCCAGGGGAACGTCTGCGGTCTCCTTCGGAGAAACGGGGGCCGAGAGCATCTGAGCTACCCGCTCTAGCTCACAAAGGGGCAACCATGAGCAAGGCGGCCTCAGGCATAGCTCTCGTCGTATGGATAGGCGTGTGCTTTGCCGCTGCCTCTCTCGGCTCGGCTTTCGCCGCCCGGTCGGTCGGGAGTTGGTATCCCGGCCTCGTCAAGCCAGCCTGGACGCCCCCGAGCAGCGTCTTCGCGCCGGTCTGGTCGATATTGTATGTGTTGATGGGGATCGCGGTTTGGCTCGTATGGCGAAGGTCCGGGCCGGGTGTGACGGTGGCGGTGGCCCTCTTCTCCGGTCAGCTCGCCCTGAATGTCGCCTGGTCCGCCCTCTTCTTCGGGCTCCGCTCCCCCGGCGCCGCCTTCGCCGAAATCGTCGCCCTCTGGCTGCTGATCCTCGCCACCCTCATCGCCTTTTGGCGTGTCACCCCGTCCGCCGCCTACCTTCTCATCCCCTACCAAGCGTGGGTGACGTTCGCAGCCGCCCTGAACTTCGCCATCTGGCGCATGAATGTGTGACAGCGCCCTACGGTGCGCCCAGTCCGCCGGCCGGGCCCAGAGAAAGCGCCCCCGCTCGAGCAGAGGCGCCCTCTCGCCGCGATCCTGTCCCTAGAAGCAGCTTCAAAAGTGCTACCCTTCGCGCTGCGGATTCCTTGCTTCGCTCATAATAACACCAGTGGCCCGCTGGGCGCTGTTGTCACCCTGAGCGGAGCGAACGGTCTATTCCGAGGCCGTTTTGAAGTGGCCTCTAGGCTTTGACCCAGTGTCCTTTCTCGGCCCCACAAGCGCTGCACGCGGGCATGCTATGGCCCTTCTTGACAGTCACCTGGCGGACCTTGCCGCTCTTATCGCACTCCACACACTTGTACGTGCCCTCCTCCGGGGCCGGCTTGTCCGTCGTCAGACAGCCGCATGTCGCACACATAGACAGATCACCTCCTCGCTGCTCTGCCGTCGCTTATCCGTGGTTTCTTTCCGATGGCCTCCATGCTCTCCTACCGTGTCCCCCTGCCGCTTTGTCCGGACACAGCCACTTTGTCTTCCCGCCGCGACATGGCCTCGCCGCACCCCACGGCAGCCGCCCCTGTCTCCGTGGCCATAAGAAAGCGCCCCACCTCTCGGCAGGGCGCATCAGCGAACCCAAGCTGACCTCAGAACTCCGGCGGCAGCACCACCTTCTCGCCCGTACGGGTGGCATGGCGGGCCAGCTCGTACGCCTCGTCGTACTGCGCCGCCACCACCCTCCAGGAAACGACCCTCTCCAGGTACTGCTCCAGGTTGTTTCCCAGCTCCATTCGCAGCTCCTCATCGCAGGCGAGCCGAATCACATTGTCTCGCAGCATCTCCTTCGTGCTGAACAGCAGCCCGCCACCGCTCTCCAGC
>Ga0307380_10005658_pt1 | contig 16555 bp, 13 predicted proteins | sample UN3MG_FD_202239 | JGI IMG/M metagenome (GOLD analysis project Ga0307380, IMG submission 202239) | Soil microbial communities from Risofladan, Vaasa, Finland - UN-3 | ecosystem: Environmental > Terrestrial > Soil > Coastal area > Acid sulfate soil | place: Finland: Risofladan, Vaasa | collected...
CGACGCACGCGTCGAGCGCGCGGCCGAGAGGCTTCACCACACTTATCCGCGCCATACGATCGTTGGGTGGCGAAGCGGCTTCTTCCTCGGACCGCAGGATGTCGAACAGACATGCTGCGACATCCGCATTTCACGCGCGGACTGCGTCCTTGTGGGCATGGGCAATCCTCGGCAGGAATTGTGGATTGATGAGCACGGGGACGAGACGGGAGCATGTTTGCTTTTTGCCGTCGGCGCACTGCTTGACTTCCAAGCCGGCAGCGTACGGCGAGCGCCCATTTGGGTGCGCAGACTGCGCTGCGAATGGACCTATCGGCTGCTCCAGGAGCCGCTGCGGCTGGCCCAACGCTACCTAATCGGCAACTTCGTCTTTCTCGGCAGGATCCTCGCTGATGTCCGGAGGTAAGTCCTGGGTCTCACGCGAGAGTGAGCACTGGCGCCCATTGGCACCGGTCGCTGCACCGCCGCGGGCACTGCAGAAGGCTGCGGGCGCGGGAGTATGGCCTCTTCTGATTCTGTTAGCAGCCGTACTCTTCAATGCTGGACTGGCAATCATCAATGCCCACGTCACACCCCTTTCGGCGAACGCCGTCATCGGGGTGGAAGTGCTGATCGTCGTCGCAGCCCACGCAATTGTCATCGCGAACTACCGTCCTCAGATGCTCCCTTGGTATGCGATGATCGTGTTCATCGTATTGTTCGCCCTCGAGCGCGCCATAGTCGTTGGCAACTTCGACCCGAAGTTTTTGCGCGATGTGCTGCTCATTCCGACATTCGTACTCCTTGGCATGACGACGCCTCCGGAGCGGTTAACGAAGTTGATTGTCGTCCTGCATGTCATCGTTGTCGGCGGCGTTCTCTTCGAGGCGCTCTTCACGCAGGCCTATTCGGGTCTTTTCGATATCCGGCAATACTATATTGCCACGCGCTCTTTGGATGACAGCCAATTCTGGAACAGTGCCTCGGATTTGTTCGTGAGCGCCACGCGCCCAGATCGATTCTTCAGCTTCGTCGATCTTCACCGAACGTCATCGGTGTTGCTCGAGCCTGTTTCCCTCGGCAATTACGTCGTGATTATCACAGCCTTCCTGTGCGCGAATTACCGGCGCATGAGCTTTAGAGTGGTGGCGTTCCTTTTGATAGGCAACCTCATCGCACTCGTCGGATGCGACGGCAGGCTGGCCGCGGTATCGTCGGCAATCGTCGTCCTCGCCGCTATCGTGGCACCTCAACTGCCTCGCAAATCGGCCTTGATTTACCTCCCCCTCGCTCTCGTCTGCGCGGTCGCGCTCGTCGTCGCAGCGCATCCCGACGCCACGGCCGATAACTTCGCCGGCCGGGTAGCACATGGCGTCGAGCTGCTGACGCGCTATGACATCGGGGAATGGTTCGGCAACTCGGATCGCTTGCTAGGGCCAGCCGTAGACAGCGGCATCGCGTACACGATAGCGACACAGTCGATCGTCGGCCTCATGGCCTTCTGGCTCTTTCTGGTCCTCAACGCCGAAGAGCGCACGCCGGCGCAGATTAAATATCTCCATGGCGTGTGCGTCTATCTGGCTCTGTCGATGCTCATCAGCTATTCCCTGTTCAGCATCAAGACGGCAGCGCTTCTCTGGTTCATTCACGGCTCTCTTCAGATGGCCTCGAGAGCGAAGACCGCGCGCGTTGCTCGCGTTTCTCGTGAGGCGCTAGGCTCGCGCGCGCATGCGCAGCTTGGATCCGAGACCGCTTGGTTGAGGGGGGCGCACTGATGACGGCCGAGAAGAGAGGCTGAGGCTACCCTCGAGGCGGAACGCCCAGGGCGCTATCCGGGCTGTCGATCGAAGATACCCGCCAAATCTTTCCCGATCCAAGTACGCGCTCGTACACCTCGGCAAAGCGTTGAGCTGTTCCGTCCCAGCTATATCTTTCGCTTGCCGCCATCGCCTCGGCGCGCGCCTGGTGGTAGCGCTGTTTCGTCTGCAGCATGAACGCGGCCGCCTCTTTAGCCACATGGGGTGGGTTCGAGAAATCCGTGACAAGGCCGACAGAGGCGGCGCCGAGGATCGTCTCGAAGCTCTTGATCCGGTTCACAATCGGCAGCAGTCCGGCCGCCATAGCCTCGACGACGGTCTGTCCGAAACCTTCATACTCCGAGGCGCTGACGAAGAAGCTGCACTCCTTCATCACCGCTCGCACGCCTTCGTCGGACAGCCCCATATGCACCCGAATGTTGCAACCTCTGGGCAAGGCATCGATGCGCTGCTGCAGGCGTGGATACAAACCGTCGAAATCGTTCCCAACAATGTGCAGCCGGGCATCCGGAATTTGGCTGGCGATGGCGTGGAAGGCATCGACCATCTGGTCGAGGCCCTTGTTCAACGAAAACCGGCCGATATAGAGGAGGTTTGGCGTGAAGGTCGGAGATCCGAAGCCGGCAAACTTCTGCGTGTTGACGCCGTTCTCGATCATGACGAGGCGTCGCTTGGTTATGCGCTGAAAAAGATCCAGATCGTTGAGGCTGTTCGCGACGACGCAGCGATACTGCGTCAGAGACATCCGCGTGACCGTGGAAAAGAACAGTCTCTTGAGCGTCTTCGCATAGGCCGTATGGAAGAACCCACCGTGGGTCGAGAGCACGAGGGGCTTTCCATGCACGAAGCGCGTAAGCGCCAGATAGTCGCAAAAGAAATCAACCGCATGCACGTGCACGAGATCGAAGTCAGGCAGCTCTTTCAAGATGCCGAGCGCAACAGGATACTTTGCCGACCCGAAATACCCGATCCGCCGAACCGGGACGCCGTCGACAATGTCGCGGCGCGGCAAACGCCCATCCGGGCCTCTCGTCAGCCGGTTGAGCGTGGCAACCTCGGCTAAAATGCCCTCCTTGCGCTGCTGCTTTGCCAGCGCCAGGACAAAGTCCTCCAAGCCACCGACCGAAGGATGAAATTGTCGCACGACGTGCAGAACACGCAAGGGGATCACTCCAGCTCTAATGACGATGTCCGACTGTGCTTTCGAAAGGCGGAACGGGCCAGCCGCATCTGCCAATATGGTTGATCCTGAGCGGCCGTTTTGAGGGCCCGTCCAGCCCGGAAAGTGACGTTGTTAACTCTGCCTTGCAATATTGCCCGTGGATGTCCGGCTCGCGTCTCGCGTTCCGGCGCAACACTGCGTAGCTGACTAGGACTGGAGCATAGATGATAGGCCGCCGTGTAATCCGAGGCCTCGTCGTTTGGCCGCTGGCTTTGCTCGCGTTGACGCAGGCCGGTTTTGCCGCATCCTCGCCGCGCGCCGACAGCCCAGGGACGCTGCCGGGCGTCAATCTTCCAAGCGGGAGCTTCGGCAGTGACGGCAACCAGCTCGAGCAGGACTACACATACCCGACCAAGGCGACCATCGACTATTACACGGACAAGGGCTTCAAAATTTTCAGAATTTCGTTCCTGGCCAAGAGGGTGCTGAAGCCGGCGAGCCCCGGCCGGTTCGTCACTACGGCCGACATGAAGATCCTCAAAGAGCTCATCGGTTATGCCGAAACTAAGGGCGCAGCCGTCATTCTCGACATGCATGACTACGGCCTCAGCGTCTCGGGAAAGTTGATCGGCCAAGATCCCGGCTCGACCGAGGAATTCGCCGCTGCCTGGAAGACGATCGCCGGCGAGGTCGCGCAAAAGCCGAACGTCGTGTTCGGCTTGATGAACGAGCCGAACCGGCAAACCGCCAGCGAATGGCTCACGGGCGCCAATGCCGCGATCGCGGCGATACGCCAGGCCGGCGCCAAGCAGCTCGCTCTTGTCCCTGGATCCTATTGGGACTCGGGACACACCTGGACAAGCACGGACAACGCGAAGGTCATGCTCGGCTTCCGGGATCCGGCAAAGAATTTCGCGTTCGAGGCTCATCAATATCTCGACTCCGATAACTCAGGCTCCCATGCGTCCGTTGTCCCGGGATCTGGATCGACCCGCTTGGCCGCTTTCACCGAATGGGCGCGCAAGAACGGCGTCCGCGGCTTTCTCGGGGAGTTCGGTTGGGCCGCCAACGATGCAGCTCAAAAGGAGGGCCGCGACCTGCTCTGCTTTATCAAAGCCAATCAGGACGTCTGGCTAGGCTGGACCTATTGGGCGGGTGGGCCTTGGTGGGGCGACTATATGTTCTCCATCGAGCCGCGCGACGGTACGGATCGGCCCCAGATGGACGTGCTATCGGAGTTCTTGCACCCTGCCGACTTGCCTGGCTGTTGAGGCGCCTAGAGCGCCCGATCCAGTCGCAGCATGATTGACCACCTGACAAGCGGCGTGGGCAACAGAATCCGCCCCAACGATCGCAACCGTGCCGTTGTGACAAAATCCATGAAAGTGCACCGCCGCAGGAGCGTCCGCCAATTCCACAATTTCCGGACAACGTCGATCAAGCTTGCGCCCGCCCGCCGGCAAATGACGAGATTGATCATCGCCAGGTAGGCCACGTATCGCATCGCCAATCTTTGGATTTGCTGTCGCATCGCCTGGTCTGGAATCTTTTGCCCGGCGACGACTGAAATTTCGTTCATCACCTCGTACAGATCACCGAGCCGCTCGTCGGCGGTAAACCGTTCGCTCAAACTTGCGCCATGCACCATGTACGTGGCGCACCGCTCATTGACGAGGCCTGCGCGGCCCTCGAGCAGAACTGGAATCCAGGTCGCCTCGTCGGCGGCGCAGGGATGCGTTGAGTACCCACCGTTGCGACGGAGAATGTCGGTCCGAATGATGCTGCTTAGGAGCTGGGCCGAAATCCGGCCATTCAGATACTCTCTCAGGATTTCTGTCCCGTGCCAGAGTCCGGTCGACAGTTTCTTGCTTATCTTGGCGGGGACGAGCCGTTTTGCGTTGTTGGAAAACTCGTCGATGACCAGAATATCATAGGCGGCCAACACAATGGGAATGTCCGGTTCGAGTCTGACGAGACTCACGCACCTCTCGAGGAATTGAGGGTCGAAGGTGTTGTCGTCAGCAGCGAGAACCAGGTAATCCCCGCGCGTCTCGCGAATACACCTGTTGAAATTTCCCGTGGCCCCGACATTCTCTGAACTGGTCAGCACCCGTAGTCTCTCGTCATTGATGGCTCTCAGGCTGGCGACCGTGTCATCCGACGAAGCGTTGTCTGAAACCAACACTTCGATGTTCCGATATGACTGCGCCAAAGCGCTCTTGACGCACTCTGTCACAAGACACGACCGGTTATAGGTCGGGATGGCGATGGTGATCAGCGGGCTCGACGGCGACGTCGAAACGATCTGTTCGGACATGCTTGGCGTCTCAATCCTGGCCGGGGTTCTCGAAGGGGTGACTGCAACGCGCCAATGACTGTCGCGAGGCAATATTGCGGTCAGCCCACCGGTTCCAGCGCAGGCTTCCGGTCACTGGCCCGCGCATTGCGATCTCTTGCAACGGAGCTGTCGGCGGTCGCCGTCGCATCGACGGCCGCTGGTGCATCTTGGGCGACGCGCTCCAGCCAGATTTCTCGCCACCAGGAGAAGATGCTGCGCGGACAGAACAAGCGGTGGTCACTGTAGCGCGCACGGCAAAAGACCCCTTCTAAGATCACCGCGGGCGTTTTCATTCGCTTAATGTAGCCGGTCTTCTCGTCGATGAATGTCTCCACCCGGCCCCTGACGCGGAATACACCGCCGCAATAGGGCATTTGCTCGCCGTCGAAGGCCATTCCCGCATTCTTGTTTCTCATGTCCAGGGTCGCAAGAATTTCCTCGTATGACTTTATGCGGACGAGTTCCCCCGGCTGCAGATTAAGCGTTGCCGTCGGCGTAGCTTGACCAGCACGGATGGTTCCGTGATGCCGGGGATAAGGAAGGCCGCCCCACAGCGATTGAAAGCGATCGTAAAGATAGCGCGCAGGGGCGCCCAACATCGGGCTGAACGCCAGCGTGGCGTAGTAGTAGCCGCTCCAAAGAAACCCGCGAAACATCTGACCTAACGTGGCGTTTCCGGAGGCGTAGTCCTCCGCGTACTGCCTGGCGTCCCACCAAGGCAACGGCGTCGTGAAATTGAGAACGTCGGTTGCCTGACACGCATAGCGTGGTTCTCCGCCAGCCTTCGGATCGTCAGCACGCGTAGCTCTCAGAACGTCGTCTTCCGTACAGCCGCTGTGGCGAGCCGAACTCTCATCCCTTGCGGCTGCTTCGGCCGGTCGCTCGGCCTCATCGACCGGTTTGAGCCACGCTTCCTTCCAGTAGATGAGGCACGCGGCTTGGCATCCGCCATAGGCCTTTCCATCGCAGCGGAGGTTGAGATGAATTCCGTCCGCCAATTGGCGACCCGGTGAATCCCAATTGTGAACGATGGTGTCGCATGTCTTATGCGCGCGCTTGTAAACTTTGGACCGCTTGCCGCAATAATGAAACATCTGCGGCATGAAGGGCATGCCGTCGAGCCGGCCCTGCTTGTCTAGGGTCGCGAGGATCTCATCCTTGCTCCGGACCTCGACCCAATCACCTGCTTTGATCTTGCTCATGACCGTCGCTCACGCAATGAAGGCATTTTACAAACTCCAAGATGATCGCAATTTTCTGAAAAATCCCAGACATCGCTGCGTTCATGATGAATAGGTCACACTTCCAGGAACCGTTGCCTTTGGCGTCGTCGAGCTCCTGATTCCCAGGGATTTCAGAAGGTCGAGATAGAGTTCCTTCTGTCCCATCACGAAGAGGAGCATGCAGGGATAGACGAGCATCATGACGCTGCCCTCCACGGCCAACCGCAAGAACGGCGATGCCAAGGGGCCCACGGCATACTGCGCGGCATAAGCCAAGACCGCGGCGACACCAGCCGAAAGCAACGGCCGGCTGGCTGCTTCAAACAGATCCAACGGCTTGATGTTCGTCCCGTGTAGGCTCCACACGACATGCGGAATGAGCCAGAGCACCATGGCCGTAGAAAAGCCGGTCGCAACGCCGATAGGACCGTACGCGAGCCCGGCAACGCATGCCGTAAGGACGAGCGCGGCAATCACCAGCGAAATCTTCAAGCAGCGAACGTGCCTCGCGCTAGACCACATGAGCCACCCCAACGGATTGATGAGTCCGAAGACGAGAACCGCCGGCACGAGCAGACGAAACACCGTCGCCGCCTCTATCCATCTTGGCCCGAGAACCACAGGTATGATGTCCTCGGCGAAGACACCTGCGAAGATCGTGATGGGAAGAGTCATTGAGATGATAAGCGAGTACGCCTTCAGGAAATAGCTTTTGAAACGATCCGCATCGTCCTGCAGGCGCGAGAGCACGGCAAAGAGCACACCACCGATCGCCATGTTGATATTGGCCGTCGGGGTATTCACGAGTTGTGATGCCACAGAGTATTGGCCTACGGCTGATGCACCCCAGACGCGGCCAAGGATGAACTTGTCGAAGTTGTAGGCCATGTAGGAGATCACGCCGCCGATAGTGACGGTACCGCCGAAATGCACCAGAGACAGAATTCCTGCGTTGCGGCGCGGCGGCCCCGGAATCCACAGCGTCACCACCCACAGACTTACAGTCAGCATCGCTGGCGTGGCGATCGCCGCCGCAACAAGCGACCAATAGCCATAACCCGCGGCGGCCATGAAAACGCCAAGGCTGAGGCTTACCAGCTGCGCCAGAAATTCGATCGCTGCGAGAGCGGTGTAGCGCAGCTGCCGCTGCATGAGCGCGAGATGTTGCGCCCCTGCTGCGTTGAAGAAGAAGCCCGCGCCCATGGCGGCCGTGACCCAAAACAGACGGGGCTCTCCATAGAAGGCGGTAACGACCGGTGCGAGGAGCAGACACGTAACGCTGAGCATCAATCCGACGAAGACGTTGATCCAGAACAGGGTCGAGATTTGCTTGTCGTTGATCGTCGACCTCTGCACGCTGGCTGCTGAAAGCCCTGCGGTCGCGAAGAGCTCGAGAACGGCGGTGACCACGGTCACCATGGCCACGAGCCCAAAGTCCTCGGGTTCCAAGAGGCGCGCCACGGCAGCCATGAAACCAAGACGGAGAGCAAATGTCCCTCCTTGGCCAACGAGCTTAGCCAGGCCTCCGCGCAGTGCCGTTCCCTTGATGTCTGGCATTTCACCCCCCCTGGCGATGGCGAAGGAAATTGAGCAAATGTCCGGGGCCCACAGGGCCCCGCTATACTTCTGCGGTTGAGAGCTCTCTCAAAGACCGGCCCGCTGCTCCGCCCACAATCTGCGCGCTCGGTTCTCCCGGCGGGACACATTCCATACGCAGCTTGCGCGCGACGAAGGCTTCGGCAAATCGCTCAGGCGCACGGCATTCCATCCCCCGCAATCGCGCAAGCCCGCGGAAAGTGTCGGCGTCAAACCAATCCTTGGACCGTTGCGTACCGAAGCAGGCCTGAAGCAGCTCGATCTTCCGCTCCATGACGTTTTTCGACATTGGGACATAAAGATTGGGCTGGCCGAGATCCCCGTCCCACTTGGGAATCTCGTATTCGAGCACAACATGGTCGCGAAACGCATTCCACGTAAGGCGGCATACCTCGCGGTGATCCTGGTGCGCGTCGTCGCCGCGATGGGTGAACACGATGTCGGGCTTTACGCGGGCCTTCACGCCCTCGATCCATGTTTTGATCTCGGCGCCCTGGTAAGGAAAATGGCTGTCGCGGAACTCCGCGCACTCCACGCGCCGTGCGGCTGCCCCCTCCAAAATCGCAGCGGCGCCCGCCATGGCCTCGGCACGCCGTGGACCGCCAGCGCTGAGCACGCACCAATGAACGTCGAGGAGCGCGCCGGCCGCTATCCAGCCGAGAAGAGTCCCACCGACGCCGATCTCGATGTCGTCTGAATGAGCGCCCAGACACAGAACCTTTAGGGTTTGACCCGGTTTCGCAAAAACGAGTGGCTGCATGGGTTTTGCCTCACTCCGCCGCAACGCGGCAAGCGAGGGTCTCGTGCCGGTTCCAAGGCATACGGCCCTGCTCCACCATTTCTTCGAGGATCTGTCGATCGCGCAACGTGTCCATGGACCGCCAAAAGCTCGTGTGTTTGTAAGCAAGAAGCTGACCTTCTTGAATGAGGCGGGCAAACGGCTCCACCACCAGTTCCTCCCCCGGCTGCATATAGTCGAAGATCTCGCGGCGGAAGATGAAGAACCCGCCATTAATCCAAAGATCGGACCGCGCCGCAGGCGCCATTTTCGAGACCTGCTTGTTGTCAGCGATTTCCGCCAGGTGGAACGTCACCGGTGGCGGCACCGCCAGGAAGCAGCCGATCTTGCCGCTTGCCTTGAAGTCGGCAACCATCGCATCGAGATCGACGTTGGAGAGCCCGTCACTGTAGTTGGCGAGGAACATCTCCTCGTTCTGAACCTGGTCGCGTACGGCCCAGAGTCGCTCGCCGATATTCCGCCAAATGCCCGTGTCGATCATCGTCACGCGCCAGTCATCCATCGGCCGGCCAAGCAGCTTCACTTCGGCGCCGTTGTTGGAGACGACACAGTCGCTGAAAGCCTCATGCCGGTAGCCGAGGAAAAATTCCTTGATGCTGCTCGCCTTGTGGCCGAGGCACAGTGTGAAATCCCTGTGCCCGAATGAGCTGTAATACTGCATGAGGTGCCAGAGCATCGGCTGGCCGCCGACGGGAATCATCGGCTTTGGGACTGCCTCGGAGTATTCTCGGATACGCGTCCCCAGGCCCCCACAGAATAGAACGACTTTCATGCCTCAACTCCGACTTGCTTGCCAGTTCGTCTGGCAGACCAAGTGCATAATCGATGCCAGGCGGATGGATGGATAGTTGCGGTCGGCACGACGCGATTTCGAGACGACGCGGACGGCCCTTCCCTAATCGGCATAATGAAGGCCGCGCCGCTGTTCCAATTCAAGAAAGGCCCTGAATGTTCTGGAAGCACCAGTGCCAACGTCCACCGAGCAAACTAACGGGTGCCTTCGCGCGGCCGCCGGTTCTTTTTCGCCGCCCAGCGCCGCGGCTTTACCATAGCGAAATCTGTGCCTGAGGGGCGGCGCAGGTTTGGCCCGGTACATGCAGCTTCCGCGCAGGATAGCGAGCCTCACCGAATTTCGACTGGTTAACGGAAAGTTACCTTGCGGAAGCGGCGGCCCAATCCGGCGTAACAGGGAGTTAACCAATGCACTTCTCAAAGACCGACCTACTCGGGGCCTTCATCATTGATCTGGAGCCGCGCGAGGACGAACGCGGCTTCTTCGCCCGTGAATTCTGTCAGGAGGAATTCAAGGCGCACGGACTGAAGCCGTTCGTCGTTCAGGCCAATCTCGCTTTCAACGCGAAGGCTGGCACGCTGCGCGGCATGCACTTCCAATACCCGCCAGCGGCCGAGAGCAAACTCGTACGATGCGTGCGCGGCGCAATCCTCGACATCATCGTCGATCTGCGCCCGGAGAGTCCAACCTATCTTCAGCACATCGAGGTGGAGCTCAACGAGGACAACTGGCGCGCGCTCTACGTTCCGGAGAGATTCGCGCACGGTTATCAGGCGCTCAAGGACAATACCGTCACCAGCTATCACGTCGGTGAGGTTTACACGCCAAGTGCCGAGGGCGGCCTGCGGCATGACGATCCGGCGCTAGGCCTCACCTGGCCGATGCCTGTCTCGGTAATCTCCGAGAAGGATCGCGCCTTTCAGTCTTACGAATGCATTGAGCAGGAGCTGCGGCAGCGCATGAGCCTCCAGCGCGCGGCGGCAGCCTAGGAGAGTTTGACATGCATATTGTCGATACCGCTTTGAAGGCCCGGCATGAGGCCGGCAACCCGGTCCGCGTCGGACTCGTCGGCGCCGGCTTCATGGGGCAGGGCCTGACCAACCAGATCTTGAACAGTGTGCCGGGCATGGAGGTCGTCGCGATCTACAATCGGACGAGCGACAGAGCACTCAAAGTGTACAGCTACGCCGGGCGAGACGACGCCGTCGATGCTAAGACACAAGGTCAGCTCGACGACGCGGTCAAAACCGGTCGGCCGGCCGTGACGGAGGATGCCCTTCTGCTCGCCCGTTCTCCGCTGATCGACGTGCTGGTGGACGTCACCGGCGCGGTCGAATTCGGCGCCCACATCATTCTCGAAGCTTTTGCGCACGGTAAGGATGTCGTGCTCATGAACGCCGAGATCGACGCGACGATCGGTCCGATTCTCCAGGTCTACGCCGACAAGCACGGCGTCATGCTGTCGGCCTGTGAAGGCGACGAGCCCGGCGTCCAGATGAACCTCTACCGCTGGGTCAAAGGTCTCGGCTTTACACCGCGGGTGATGGGCAATGTCAAAGGCCTCCAAGATCCATACCGGACACCGACCACGCAGAAAGAGTTTGCCGAGCGCTGGGGACAGAATCCGGCCATGGTCACGAGCTTCGCCGACGGATCCAAGATAAGTTTCGAGCAAACCATCGTCGCCAATGCCACGGGCTTCGGCGTGGCCTCTCGCGGCATGTCGCGGGGCAAGGACTACAAAGGCGACGTCATGAAGATCGGCGAGATCTACGACGTCGAGGACCTCCGCCGTCGTGGCGGGATCATTGACTACGTAGTCGGCACGCCTCTGACCAAAGTCTATTGCCTCGCCGAGCATCCAGATCCGAAGCAGCAGCACTACCTGAACCTCTACAAGATGGGCGAAGGTCCGCTTTACGCGTTCTTCGTGCCCTACCACCTCGTGCATTTCGAAGTTCACAACGCGATTGCCCGCACGGTACTGCTCCGCGACAACGTCGCCCGCCCGCTCGGCGGACCGGTCGTCGAGGTCTGCGCCGTCGCCAAGCGCGACTTAAAACGTGGTGAGATTCTCGACGGATACGGCATGCACATGACGTACGGCGAGGCTGTGAACGCCGACGAGATGTCCGGCGGGCGCTACCTGCCCGAGGGCCTCGTCGAGGGTTGCCGGCTGTTGCGCGACGTCAGCAAAGATGCCGTCCTCACCTACAGCGATGTGCAACTGCCCGAAGGGCGGATCGCCGATCGGCTGCGCGCAGAACAGTATCGTCATTTCCGGGGTGAGACCTGGCTGGAAGAGTGCCAGTTGACGACTGAGGCCGCCTGAACGGTCAGCCACGCAATTCTCGAAACGCCTAACGCCAACATGGCCATCACACGGCACGCCGTCAAACGAAGGAGCAAGCTATGAAAGTCTTGGTTACGGGTCATCAGGGCTATATCGGCACCGTGATGGTGCCCAAACTCATCGCAGCCGGGCATCAGGTCGTTGGCTGCGACACCAACCTCTATGAGCGGTGCACCTTCGCCGAGGGCGGCCAGATCGCGTCCGTGCCAGCCTTGCACCAGGACACGCGCAATCTCAAACTCGAGGATGTCGCGGGCTTCGACGCCATCATCCACCTCGCGGCGCTGTCCAACGATCCCCTAAGCGACCTCGATGCGCAGCTGACTTACGACATCAACCATCTTGCCAGCGTGCGGCTGGCTGAGCTCGGCAAGAAGGCAGGCGTCAGTCGGTTCCTGTTCGCCTCATCCTGCAGCAATTACGGGTTGGCCGGCGAAAACATGGTCGACGAGACGGGCGAGCTGAAGCCGCTCACGGCCTACGGCATTTCCAAGGTGCGTACCGAACAGGACGTATCGAAGCTTGCCGGCGATGGCTTTTGTCCAACCTACATGCGTCCCGCCACGGCCTACGGCGTGTCGCCGCGGCTTCGCTTCGATATTGTTCTCAACAACCTCGTCGCCTGGGCCGTCACCAAGGGCAGCATCTACCTTAAGTCCGACGGCACGCCGTGGCGGCCGATTGTCCACATCGAGGACATCTCGCGCGCATTTATTGCCGCACTCGAAGCGCCCGAGGAAGCGGTCTTCAACCAGGCTTTCAACGTTGGCCAGACCGCACATAACTACCGGATTCGCGACATCGCCGAGATCGTGGCAGAGGTCGTCCCTGGATGCCGCTTGGAGTATGCACCTGACGCGGGCCCCGACAATCGCTCCTACCGCGTGAACTTCGACAAGATCAGCCGCAGCCTCCCGGGCTTCAAGCCACAATGGGACGCGCGTAAAGGCGCCGAGCAGCTCTATCGCGCTTACACGAAGGCCGGCATCACGCTCGAGGACTTCGAAGGCCCCCGCTACCAGCGCATCGCTCACATCAGGAAGCTCTTGGCTGATGGCATCCTCAGCCACGACCTCCGCCACCGGCAATCGGCCGCAGCCTAAACCGGCCGACTTGGCTCGGCATGGGACACGGATGGTCCGCCCCAATCCAGCCGTCACGCCCGCCGTCTGAGCCGACGGCGGCGTGATCTCGACGTTTAGGCTGAAGCGGACATTAAAGTTAATCCGTCCAAGCGCCGCTGAACGCGTCGGCCAAAAAGGATCGCGTGAGTCCCGATTCAAGACTCCCATTTGAGCACGGATTTTGCAGCGGCCTATCCGGCGGAGCCAACGGGGCGCGTTTCACGCGTTTAGGAGGAGTTACGGAGTCATGGAATCGAGCTATTCGCTAGACTCAATGGGAAGCGCAATTCGTACGGTGAGGCGCTACGGAGCCGTGGAACCAGAGTTCGTGTCCGCCGCTCCACCCAATCTGACGGATCTGATCCGCGCCCTGCGCCGCAGGCTCACGCTGATCGGTGTGACGATCGCCGTCGTGCTCGCGCTCGCCGTTAGCTACCTGCTCGTGGCGACGCCCTACCACACGGCTTCCACCGAAATCCTGATCGATCCGCGGAAGAAGAACACAGTCCAGAATGAAGTGGTGCCCTCAGGCCTCGGCACCACGGCAGGCGACAATTTCGCCTTGGTGGACAGCGAGGTTAAGGTAATCCTGTCCGATACCGTGCTGCGCCCGGTGGTGAAGTCACAGCACCTCACCGCCGACCCCGAGTTCAATGGCGAAGCGCCGGGCCTGCTCTCCACCATGGTTGGGTTCGTGACCGGCATCTTTGGCGATTCCGCATCGGAGGTCCCCTTTAGCCCTGAAGACCGCGCCCTATTGGCGCTCAAGGAGAAGATCAAGGTAACGCGCGGCAGTCAGACTTACGTCATCTTGATCACCGTCACCACGAAGGGCCCCGTCAAGTCGGCGCAAATCGCTCAGGCGATCGCCGCCTCATATCTTGAGGATCAATCGGAATCGAAGATCGAGACCACCCAGCGGGTGAGCGCCCAGATGGACGGCCAGTTGGCGGCGCTCCGTCAGCGGCTCCTTCAGGCGGAGAGCCAAGCCCAGAAGTTCCGGGCTGGCCACAACCTGCAACAGGGTGAAAATGGTGTACTGATCGATACGCGTCAGTTGGAGGAACTCAATAAGAAGTTGACGGACGCGCAGGCTGAGATGGCCCGGAGCGATGCTAAGAACCAGCAGGTTCAGCGGCTGCTCCGAGAAGGCGTCGATCCGGAGATGATCGGTGACGCGATCAATTCTGCGACAGTCTCGAGGCTCCGCGATCAATATGCCCTCGCGGCGCGCAGGGAGGCCATAGTCGGCGCCGATCTATTGCCCTCACACCCCCAGCTGATGCAGGTCCATTCGGAAGTCGAACGCTTGCGAGGGCTGATCCAGGCCGAAGTCGAGCGCATCTCCAAGGCCATCAATCTGGATTACGAAGCGGCCAAGCAGCGGCTTGAAGCCGCCCAAGCCGCGCTTGCCGCCTCGCGCCAGGAGGCCAATACCCACGACAGCGCCTTCATCAAGTTGCGCGATTTGGAGCGGGAGGCCGAGACAACCCGCACCGTCTATAAGAGCTTTCTATCGCGCGTGAAGGAGATGAATGAAGCGGAGCGCATCTATACGCCCGACGCGCGCATTATCTCGCCGGCGACAATCCCGCAGGAGGCGAGCTGGCCCAAAAAGTTGTTGATCCTCGCGCTCGCTTTGGCCTTCGGTTGCGCGCTTGGCGGCTCGCTCGCCTTGGCAGCTGAGCATCTCGACCGCCGCATCCATACCGGAACCGAGTTGCTGAACTCCACTGGGTTGAAGCCACTCGTCTCTATCCCCACGCTTAACGCCAACCGCAGCCTCGTCGGGAGGCTTCTCGGACAGCGTCCGCAGCGCACCAACTTCTATGACCTGGTGCTCGAGACGCTTGAGGGTAACCCACACTCGGGCTTTCGCGCGGCCGTGTTGCGCTTGCTTTCCTATCTCGTCGACTTCGACACCTCGGAACAGCCGCGCGTCGTTTTGCTCACCTCTTCGTCGCCGGGCGAAGGCAAGAGCGCTCTTGCCTTGAGTCTCGCGGTCGCGGCCGCCTCCTCTGGCATGCGTACCTTGCTGATTGACGCGAGCGCCGCCGATCCGGCGCTGACCAAGGTACTCGGCAAAGGGGATGCCGGTCCCAAGCTCAGCGATCGCCTGATTACCGATCAGCGGCTTGGGCTCTCGTTCCTGTCGCTGGTCGGCGACAATCATTCTCTTACCGGCTGGTCGAACCGCCACGCACTCACAGACGAGGTAAGCCGTATAGCGACAGGCTACGATCTCACACTCGTCGACGCCGGGCTCTTGAACGGCGAGCACAACGCCGCGGCCCTAATCTCCGTCTCTCAGGCGATCCTGTTTCTCTCAAGGGCTTCGGTCACGTCTCAACAAGCGGCTGCGTCCGCTGCTTCCGACTTGCTTCAGATGGCCGATGGTAGACGCTGCGCCGCCGTTCTGACTATGGCCAGCGCCGCATAGATTTGATGCCTGGGCCCGCGGCCACGCGTTCGCGAGGGGCGCGGCAATGAGAAGGAGCGCACCCGTTTGGAGGTTGCAATCCAAAGTCGGCCGGCCTTCTGGTAGCGGAACGTCATGCCGGCTGTCCGCCCGCGCGCGTGTGACCGCCTGATGCAGCCTCCCTCTGTCTCCACAAATAGGCGGCTCATATCTTGCGCCGGTCATCGCCAGGGGTCGCGCGCGTCAACGGACGATCGAATATGCCGATCTGGGGCAGGAGCGACTACGCGACGCCGGTCTGCGCGCCGGACGTATGCTGCACCCATCCCGACCCCCCGTGCCCGGACGAAACACGCCGCGCATTGGCGGCCTTGGTCAACAGCATCGCCAAAGTTCGAGCTGACGCAGACATCCCTTCTTGGTTGCCGTCGAGGCAATGTCATGTTCGGCCAGACGCTGTTGGAGCCGTCTCCACTTGGCGAGCGAAGCGGCCGGCATCACCGCGTATCGGCAACCCGTCCTATCAATCTTCTGATTTGCGAGATTGGCTGAGGACTGCATGCCTGGCGCGGCACACTGTGGACCTGGCCGTCAGCGAATGCGCCGACCACCGAAATTTCAGCGTTCGGCCCACTCGCCTGTGTCGCGGCTCCACTTTGCTCGAGTCGCTTGCCGGCCTAAGCATCGCACATGGATCTCGGCCGCGGCGTCTTAACGCTCGCGGCTTGGGCGGGTGATGTACAACACATAGCGAGCGGGTGCCGCCCATTGCGCTGTGCGGATGCGACCACGCAATTTTGGGGACCACCCGCTCGGGGTCCGGCCCTCGTCCGCACACTATGGACGAGGGACCGGCCTATCAGTGGGCGTTCCGGAAGGATTTCGGCGACACGACCGTGAGAACGATGATGTAGAGGTCGAGGGCCATCGACCAATTGTCAATGTAGTAGAG
>Ga0307380_10005662_pt1 | contig 16549 bp, 19 predicted proteins | sample UN3MG_FD_202239 | JGI IMG/M metagenome (GOLD analysis project Ga0307380, IMG submission 202239) | Soil microbial communities from Risofladan, Vaasa, Finland - UN-3 | ecosystem: Environmental > Terrestrial > Soil > Coastal area > Acid sulfate soil | place: Finland: Risofladan, Vaasa | collected...
CGACCAAATGTGCTACTGGTTCGCTGAGAGAATCGAGTTTTGCCCACAAACCGAAGGGTTTGTCAATACCCCTGCAAGGTAAGGTCGATCAGGGTAGTTACGTCCCACGATAGCGCGTGCGTGCGCGAATGGGGCTCTGCTCAGCAAGAGCCTCCTAATTACACAGATTTGCAATACCCGAATCGCCGCAACACAAGACGGCCATTGTTGCGAGAGAGCAGTTGGTTTCTATCCGCCATCCCGATATCCTGTCTTCACCATGATGACGAAGCCTGAGCTGGATATCGATGCCGCACGCGCTGCGATAAACAGAATTAGCAGACTGAACCTCAAGCAAACGTCGATTGACAAGCTGAAAGAGGACTTGATTCCCGTCTTCTGTGGCTACACTCAGACGACGTGGAGATATGACCCTGGGGTCGAACTCTTCCGAGCACGGCGCGTGGATAAGCCCGTGCACGTGTGCAGTCTCCTATACCCGCCAGAAGGAGTCGCACCGTTGAACCGGGCGAATCGGAAAGGAGGCTCCGTCCTGTATTGCTGCTCAGCCCGCGAACCGGCGTTCTTCGAACTGTTTCCGAGCGCAGAGACGGCAAACGCAGGGGACACACTGGTGATTTCTAAGTGGGTAACCACTGCATCGTTGCTCGTAAATCACGTCGGCTTCACCAGCCAAGCATTTGAGAAGCTCGGCTCTAGGCAATACGAGGCGTTGTGGGGCGACCGAGTCAAGGATCATGGTGAGGTAAATAGCGAAATCTCAGCATTCCTGGCAGATATCTTTACTCAACGTATTCCGGAGAACGAAAACTACCGTCACAAGTTGTCGGTCGCGGTCGCCGAGAAACTGTTCTCCGGCGATATGTTCGACGCTCTCCTTTATCCTTCGATCGCCGCGAATGCGAACTGCGACAACCTGGCAATTAAGCCAAGGTACGCCGATGCAAATCTCAGATTCCTTCGGGCGGAGTTTGTGAGAATAAACGCGGTTCGGGATCTTGCGGTGGACACTACGGTTCTTGACACGGCCGTAACCGTGGACGACGACGGTACAATTCAATGGCGGGGCCATGGCGATCAGTGGGTATTGCGGAAAAAGGGTGACGAGCTGACGATGACCGCGGAGAACGGCCGCTGGGTTGGTCGTGATGCGGACGGTCGCATTGTTGAACCGGAGTGAAGCCTAACCATGCGCCGGAGCTGTCGGCGCCGCGGCTGGCTCCATGAGTCCAAGTCGAGTGAGAAGGCCGTTGTTCCCCTCGCACGTTTCGAGACGGGGTCAAGATAGGCCCAAATCGGGGGTTTTCTGACACGATAAAAAGGGATAACCTCTCGAATTGCCCTTGTAAATAAGGCCGCTTTTTGTTAACCCCCAACCAGCCTCCTTGTATGCTAAGTGATATAGGCCGTAAAAATGTGGATTATACGGCCTCAACAATGAAGGGAGGAGACATGGCCAAAGCGAAGAAAGCCCCTACAACAGTGCGTTTGGTTGACATCCACGGCCCAGCACGGACCTGGGTCGATGTGGAGATCAACGACAACGGGGATCTCGTGTTCTCTGCACAAGACGTGGGGAATGTTCCAGAGGAGTTCTGGGGTGATTCAGACTATGAATATTGGTTGCACATTGCAGCAGCCGACAAAGATCGTGTACTCCTAGCCTTGATCCAGAAGATGTACTCTGGCAACGAGAAAGCCGTTACAGAGTTCAAGCGCTTCTTGACCTCAAAGCACATCCCGTGCGAGTTTAGTTCTTACGTCTAAGGAGGAGAGATGGCCAGAGCAAAGAAACTCCCTACAGTTCTGACAGAGGATGAACGGGTGCGGCTCTTGGAGCAGTCTAACCCTCGTTACCCCACGGGTGAGCGTAACGGGACGATGCTCCGCTTGATGCTCAACACCGGGCTCCGGCTGGCCGAAGTGACATCCTTGAAGTGGCACGATATCGATCTCAATATGGGCAAGTTAATAGTTCGGCAAGGCAAAGGGAACAAGGATCGTACCTTGTGTGGGTCGCGGAGGCCGGCATCGACCGCCTGATAAGCTGGAGAGAGCGTCAGGCGATGCAATGCAAGCATGTGTTCGCTACGCTGGGGGTAGCCGTTGGGTCACCGCTACGTGCAGCGGATGGTGAAGTGGTATGCAGCCAAGGCAGGGATCGAGAAGAACGTCTCACCGCATACCTTACCCCACTCCTTTGCTACGGATCTCTATCGGGAAACAAACAAGATTCGCCTCGTGCAGAAGGCGCTCGGACATTCCAACCTAGCCACAACCCAAATCTATACCCACATTGTCGATGAGGAGCTTGAGGACGCGATGAAATCCTTTCGCACAGCGACGGTCGCAGCGAAGCAAATGGCCTAGCTAACCTACTCTTCCGTGGCCTGATCGTTCTTGGCATCCCCTTTTTCGCTGCCTTCGTTTTCGGAGATCCCAGCATCCTTTAGGAAGAGCGTCTCCGCAAGTTGCTCATACCAAAGCCTGTATGGGTCCGTCATCTCGATAGTGGTAAGACGGTGCAGGTCCTCAAGCATCTTCTTAACAAATGAAGTAAGTTGTAATTTCGCGGTCTTCCCCGTTGCGGCCATAGCCTCGGCCATCCTCGCGATTGCATCATTCAGGTTTCTCACTGGGAGAAACACTTCACTGAGGTCCGTAGCACGCCTGATCATCGTTGTTGCCCAATCCCATCCTGCCAGGTCTGCAGAGCGACGGGCTTCCGCGATGGCAGCCTTCCTTGCTCGTCTCCCAACGTGATCTCCGGCCCACGTGTAGAAGTCCCCGCCCTTGCTGATGAGGAACCTCTTGGACGTGTGCTCTTCCATCTCGTCGACAGGCTCATGTCTGGCGCCGTCAGGGCCTTCTCCGTTCTTCTGCCACCAATCATTCTTCGCGTCATCCGTGATGAAGTAGATGTTATCGCCCGTCTCCTTGGCGCGATTGATCAGTTGTCGCCAGATGATGAGATCGCCGTACTTCTCAACGCCTGGCTTTCCGGCGTCGAGATACCCAGGAGGCTGCTGTAGATCGTACCTTCTGAGGCCGTCATCATAGATCTCTTTAAGGTCGAGTTGACTGAAGCCATTGCCAATACGCTCATAGGTGATCTGATTCAGACGCTCTCGAATTGGATCATCAATGAGAAAGCCTTCGTATTCGTCCTGGGCAGGTTTGAATCTGCCGTCGATTTGGTCTGTCATAGTGGCCAGCAGAATCCGGGTGTCCTCAATGGGCAAGAATGGGGATTGAAACTCTCTACCGACCCTTGGGTGGATCTCCCGCATCTTTTTGACGAACTCGTCAGCTATATTTGAAAGCAGGTCCCTGAGTTTTGTGCTGAAGGCTACTTGTTCCTTGATCACACGAAGCCTGTTTTTCTCGTATTCATAGGCGGCTTGATGTGGTAGCCAAATCCTATGCTTGAGATCTTCAAGAAACTGGAGGAAATCTTGGCGTGTTTGCTCGCTGTACGAATAGAGGTTCAGAAGAACACTCGAATCGAGAGCAAGAGTGGAGTTCCTTCTGAGCTGCCCGACCTGATAACCTGAAAGCTCATAGTCGGAGGCGGTATCGGGCGTTTGGGTAAGCTCTTTAAGGTTGTTCATTGATGTTTGCCTCCTGCAAGAGGATCCACACGGGCTCAAGCATGGAACACAGGGCGTCTATTCTCGTTCCTCCCGCTCCAAGTACTCGATGATAGCGTTCACTACGAGATAGTTCACTGACCGATCCCGTTTCTAGCCCAACTTGACGAGGCGTTCAACAGGCCGCTCTTCCATCTTCTTCTGGGGGATGTAGATCGAGCGCTTGTCGAGGAGTTCTATTCGTAACATTGACATCACCTCGCTCTTACGTAACCCTGTCGGCCTTCCTCCGCAAGCGTTGAGACCGTTTCGCCCAATCGTTGCTCCATCCCTCAGACGCTCCCTGTTTGCAGAGATCAATTGCTTCTGAGTAGGCTTCCTGCTTCTCTAGGATGATCGCCAGTTGTTCGTATCCAACATGAAAGGGGAGCGGGCGACCATGGAATTCCCCTCTGCATGCCACGGAAACCTGGGGTGCAATCGCGATCTGCTTGCGGCAAGCGGTGATAGCGGAGTCTAGCGCGTCAGGGAATTCGTCTCTCCAGCGATAATGCAGCTGGATCGCTTCTTGATAGGTGTAGTGCTGAGACAGGATGTCGTGCGCAAGCAGTGCTTCTTCCTCAGCCCTGTCGAGAATGCGCTGAGCCAAGGCTCTGTCCTCTGACTTCTTCCTGAACCACCCAGCAAGAGGGTAGAGCCATTGAGTCGCGACCACCGAACCCACAACCGACTCGATGTACTCCCGTTCCTGTTCTGAGAACTGCGATAGCCACCATTCCGCGCGTCCTGGCTGCTTCATTGTTCTGCTTCGCGATCGAGATACTGGATGATCGCCCCGACGACTAGGTAGTTGATAGATCCATCCCGCTTTCCGGCAAGCCTGTGCAAGCGATCGATGGGCTCTTGCTGTGCCTTCGATTGTGGAATATAGATAGAGAGCTTGTCAACGAGTTCTTGTCGCGACATTCTCATCACCTCAACGACATTGTACTGCCAGCCATGTAACGCGTCGAGCGACCACTGATTCATGAATCGCGGCGCGCCCCCTAAGAGAAGCTTGAGGATGCGATGAAATCCTTTCGCCAAATGGTGGCGGTAGCGGTATGATATGGCGTTACATCAACATCGCAATTGATAAGATCGATAACGTAGAGGATCCTGTTGATTTGTAAGAAGGGAGTAGGACAGCTTCACGCTAGGACCTAAACCATGAAGGAAATTAGTATCTCAAATTTGCTTAAGTACATCGAGAACAGCCTCTTGAACCGTCCAGTGTTGAGAGAGTTAGAGGAGATAATAGCAGACAAACGATCGCACGCTGGAACAAGGCGGGAAGAGGTATTCACGAGAGAGTTCCTTTGCCGTAGTTTGGCCCGATATTTCTATGTTGACTACCGATCCTTTCTCAACCTTACCGACTCCGAGATTGCAAGTGGATTGGGTACGGAGGGCTACAAGAACGCAGAAGGTTTTGGGTTTACGCCCGCACGAAAGGAGCGACACTTATTCACAAAGGCGGACATTCTTAAGCCACAGATTCCCCCATCCTGGATTGCCGGTGATGCAAAACCCTACAGGAATCAGGCATGTCCAGACTTTGCGATTCGTGATCCTTTGCCGATGTCCATCTTAGGGGAGGTTAAGTTTTTTCGGTCGGGGAACCCAGAAACAGCGGTAAGGGAGCTCTACAACGCTGCACGGCAGGCTACATTTTACCTAGGGGCATTTCGTGGAGAATATAGGCAGGCCGTCGTGGTGGTAGCGGACGCATCGCAGGGGCATGTGTTTGTCGAGGGAGTTCGCCGAATGAACCCAGACATCTTGGAGCGTTTCGGAGAAGAAACAAGTATCTTCCTGTCCATAATACCCTTATCTTAATAGCGCGTTTTGCAGATCCTGCCGCATAGGATGTCCTCAGAGGATCTTGGGTCATTCAGATCTTTCCACCACGATGATCTACACCCATATTCTCGACGAGGAGGTGGAGAGCGCTCTCAAATCCTTTCGCCAAGTGGCGGCGGTAGTGGTCTAAAGGGCAATTTGACAAAGCGTTTCAACATGGATTTAGGCGTGATCGAGTCGTTGCGTAACCCAGGACACAATAGGATCTATCGGGGCGGTCCTACTCGAAAAGATGAACTTCATCTCCTCGTTATAAAAGATCCTGTACATGCCTTTGCAGGCCTTGACTTGGAGCAGTGCCAGCCGTACCTCGGGTAGCTGATCTCGGAGTTCCATTAGCCTTCTCTTCTGGGTTTCTCCAGGCGAGTTGAAGCTGAACCTGGAACCCTTGAACTCAACAACATAGGGAATCCCGGTTCGGAAACCGAAGAAATCAAAGGGTGTGCCAGGGAAGCTCGGCCCCTGTTCAACTGCATCGAAACCTTCGTAGTTTTCCAAAACATCAAGGACTAGTGGCTTGCAAGCTTTCTCGAATTCCTTGGGTGCAACATCTCCCTCCAAGAAACGAACCAACTCCTCATGCGTCCTGACATCGAAATGCTTGCCAACCGGTTTATGCTCTTTCATCTCGTGTTCCACAATATCACTGCCTGGATTCAACTTCCAAGTGTAATTGTCAAGAGCATGTCTGTGGAGAAGAATACTTCGTACGGGATTCGCACTCAGCGTTATCCCCTTGGTTTTTCTGGAGCAACAGAAGGCTTCTTTTGTTGCTTGGACTGGTGGATATCATTACAACGCTCTCCACTCTGCCGCTTCTACATCCTATTTCATTTTCCCTCTTGGGGTGGGTGAAGAGGGAAAGGCGCAAAATGAGTGAAAGCGCCGGTGAAAACCGGCATGGAGGTGGTGGTGAAAGTCCACTACGTAGTAAGGCATAGCGAGCCGCTACGGTCCCTCGGGGGATGTAGTAGCTGAAGAGGTACTTACTACACCCCCCGAGTCATGCGTCGGTTACCCGTAAGGGAGCGGCGAAGCGTTGGCGCGGGGCTTGCGTAGGCGAGGTATTGAGATCCGAAATCACCCTTTTGGTGCGTCGACCTTGTACTCATATGGGGAAGACAACACGGTGCGTAGCGCTAGGCGAGGTACGTACTGGCCCACGGAGTCCGAGACCCTCTGCATGCGTAGAAGCTCCATACGCGGGAACCGGGAGAGCCCGAAAGCGACTGAGCGAGTTCCTAGCTCAGTTCGACTGGGGAAGGGCAGAGACCACAATCCCAGTATGTATGCGACCGGGCAGTCGGACAGACCCATAGTACCTTGGAAGCCGTCGAACAAAGGGTCTCAACCGGTGAAGACCGGCCACCGACCGGCGGAGATGGTGGAGGGAAGGGGTCTGACCAAGGGGAACTCGTTTGAGTCCAACACACACCGGACACAGAGCCGGAGGGAGCGATATGGCGAACTCTAAACGGGCACGAAACGGGAAACTGTGGATACAGCCAAGAGGAAGCACCTACATTGAGCCCAGCGGTGTGTCACAGGGATTGGAGCGAGTACGGGAAGCAGCAATGCCTTCGCGTTATCAACCTAAGGTAAGAGCCGGATGAGCGTAGTACCTCACGTCCGGATCTGTGCGGGGGCACCCGACGACGGGTGTTCCTACCGCGACGAGAAGATGAGCTGAACCCCTAAAATCCTCGCTGGGGATTTGGGAGCTTGACTGGCGGTGGCTGTCCGAAGGAAGCCGCAGACAGTTTCAGCTCGTCTTCTCAGCATAGTCTCATTTTGCGCTCAAGGGAGTTGGGAGCTGATTAGTAAAAGGAGAGCCCTATTTGGATTCTCTCTTTGCTAATCAGGGGGATCCGCATTGCATTAGGCTCCTTTCACAACACAAGATCGCGTCTGTTAGGCTGAAGTTCCTGGGCGCAAAGCAACGAACATGGTTCGTCGCTTAGCTGTGATAGTGCTACTGCAACGGGCTCTGGATGAGAACTACCAAGAGGCCAAAGCGAAGAAAGCCCCTACAACAGTGCCTTTGGTTGACATCCACGGCCCAACACGGACCTGGATCGATGTGGAGATCAACGACAACGGAGATCTCGTGTTCTCCGGACAAGACGTGGGGAATGCTCCAGAGGAGTTCTGGGGTGATTCAGATTATGAATATTGGTTGCACAGTGCAGCAGCCGACAAAGATCGTGTCTTCCTAGCCTTGATCCAGAAGATGTACTCTGGCAATGAGAAAGCCGTTACAGAGTTCAAGCGCTTCTTGGCCTCAAAGCACATCCCGTGGGGGTGAAGGTCAGAGCCGCGTCGACGAGTTGCGGTCTGCGGAGAGGCCTTAGCACACGAAGCGATTCTCACGTACGGTGGCCTCGCTCTAGGAATTGCGTTCGCTTAGGACGTGGAGGGCTCGAACGACGTCCGGTTCACCTCATTGGATGATCTTTGGACCCGATTCGGAAGTAGTCCATCAAGGGGTTCTAACATGGCACAGCGGGCCTCCTAACGCTTGACTTCATCCAGGAGGCCCGCTATAATGGTTGATCATGACAGAAGTGACGGGTAGAGAAATTCGTGCTGAAGCGAGATGCTCCCGTAGCTTTTTCTGGTCTTGGCAACACGCCAGTTCTTCTGTGGGCAGCTAGGCACTAGTTAGCCGCCGCGAGAAGACTGGCACGACGACTGCAGGGAATCCCTGCGGTCTTTTTCTTGTGATGAATGGCATTGGCAGCGACGGGATGGATGGGTCGCAAACGCAGGCGCGCCAAGCGAGGAGGGAACATGGGAATCAATCTGGGTCGAGAGATAGTCGCCGAGAAACACAGACTGGTCGATGAACTACTCCCAGCGGCAGGTTTCGACACATGGCTTGTGTTCACTCGGGAGGCCATGGACCCCATTTGCCCACTGGTTGTGGGAACGCAATTCGTCGGACTTGCGGCGTTCCTTTTCACAGAAGGCGCAAGGATTGCGGTCTGTGCAGATTACGATGCGATGGCGCTCGAGCGTCTGGATGTGTTTGATCGAGTCGTTCCGTATTCCCTAGGTATCGACGAACCGCTGGCGAACGTCCTGCGCGATCTGAATCCATCCAGGATCGGCGTTAACTACTCTCCATCGGATGATCGCGCAGATGGCCTCTCTCACGGTCTTTACCTGACGTTCGAAGAGGTTCTGGAAGAAGCTGCGCCCGGTGCCCAGCTCGTGTCGGCGGAGAAGCTTGTTCAGAGCGTGCGAGCCCGCAAGACGCAAGAGGAGATCCGCAGGATTCGTGGAGCCATAGAAGTCGCGGAGCGGATCTTTCGTCAGATGATCACCTTTATCTGCCCAGGACGCACCGAAATGGACATCGGCTTGTTCGCCAAGCAGCGTGCCGAGGATCTTGGCGCCAGGCTGGCAGAGGATTCCCTGCCGATCGTAGCTACAGGGAAGGCCGGGCTCGGCCACCGGGGCCCAAGCGATGCCGTGGTGACCGCTGGGGATGTGGTCGTCATCGACCTGGGTGTGTGTTTGCAGGGGTACCACTCCGACTTTGCCCGAACATTCTTCGTCCCCGAGTCAACCGGCACCATCCCGCCCTCTCTCAAATATCGGTTGGAGACTGTACGTGATGCGATTGCCCTGGCACATGAGATGATTCGGGCAGGGGTGCGGGGATACGAACCGAAGGAGGCAACCGACCAGTTCATCCGTGATCGTGGGATCGCTCCCCCGCGCTTCGCACTCGGACATCAGGTCGGGACAGCGTGCCACGACGGGGGCCTATGCCTTGCACCACGCACCCCGCGATATCGAGGACGGGCAGAAGGGAAGATCGAGGAGGGAAACGTGTTCACACTTGAGCCGTTCCTCGTTCCGGCCGCCGATGAGGACGAACTGCCAGTCGGCATCGAAGAGATGATCCTAGTCACGAAAGACGGATGTGAATGGCTGACAAGCCGACAAGTAGGGCTTTGGATAACCGAGCCGGCGGGCCATTGAGGAGGTGATGCCGCATTCCAACGTGTGGGCTGTGTCGGAATCAGCGAAGCGCTATCTATAGGAAGTTCTAAGGAGGATTTATGATGAAGAGAACCACCCTGTTGGCAGTTGGGCTTGTGTTTTTCGCATTTTCGATTGGAGCCCTCTCTCAAACCGAGGGAGGAACGTTCACGTTCGCGCTGGCCAAGGACGCCGTCAACATGGATTACATCGACGGCGACGATCACTCATCGAGTACGATCCATCATCTGATCTATGATCAACTCGTGCAATTCGATCCGCTCACACTCGCCCCCACCCCCGAGATCGCGTCTTCCTGGGAGTGGGAAGATGATCAAGTCACTCTGACGATGCACCTTCAGCAGGGGGTCACCTTCCACAACGGTGAACCCCTCGATGCAGAGGACGTCGTCTACTCGTTCGATCGCATCCTGGATGAGGACAACGCAAGTCCGATGCGCGGCAAATTCGCCGAATGGCTGGAAGATGTAGTGGCCGTGGACAGCCACACAATCCAGATCGTCCACAAGTTTCCGTTCGTCTCAAGCTTCCTGTACATCGCGGAACTGCACATCGTCCCGAAAGATCTTCTCGAAGACGTCGGGCGCGAGGAGTTCGGACAGAACCCCGTGGGAAGCGGGCCGTTCAAGTATGTCGAGTGGATCAAGGGCGAACGGCTCGTTCTTGAACGAAACGATGCATACTGGATGAAGAAGCCGAATCTTGAACGCGTCGTCATGCGACCCATTCCTGAGCTCACGGTCCAAGCCCTCGAACTCGAGACTGGTGGCATCGACCTCATGACCGAGATGGCACCTCCCGACTATATCCGTCTGCGGGGGAGTACTGACATTACGCTACTTACTGCGTCGGGATCGACGTACTACTACATCGCGTTCAACCTGACGAAAGCCCCGTTCAACGACATCCGCTTTCGCAAGGCGGTCTATCACTCTGTCGATCTGACAGGCGCTGTTGGAGCTGTGTTTCAGGGGAGCACTGCAACGCGAGCATTCGGTTGCCTGCCGGGATCCCTGTGGGCCAGCGACTACGGGTACCTCCGCGAAAATGTAGCGTTGGAGCCGAATCTCGGTGCGGCGCAATCCCTGATCCAGGAGCTCGTCGACGATGGCATCATGGAGAAGGATCAGGAGGTGGTCATCTGGACACCGACGGATGACACACGCAGGAACCTTGGCACGGTACTCGCGACGGGAATGCAGCAGGCAGGCATCAACGCGAGGATACAACCGACGGAATGGGGAACCTTCATCCCCGTGCTGCTGCGCGACGGAAACCCTGAAGGGGACTGGGATATCATCGTCCTTGGCTGGACCGGAAACAGCGATCCCGACAACTATCTATTCCCGATGTTCCACTCAAGCAACGCCGTGCTCGGAACCACATCCAACCTCGCCTTGTATCAGAACGCCGCGGTAGACGTTCTACTCGATCAAGCGCGAAGAGAGGCGGATCAGGCGATACGCGAGTCACTCTACGTGGAAGCACAGCGGATTGTCCTCTCAAGCTACGTGCACATCCCTGGCTTCTTCAAGTTGCTGATCAATGCGATTGGCCCCCGCGTTCAGGACTACATCCTGGACCCGCAGGAGTATGTGGGCCTCTGCAACCAGTGGACGAACGTGTGGGTGCGAAACTAGCGCTTTAACAGACACGGCGAGAGGAGGGGAACTTAGTGTTCCCTTCCTTCTCGCTGAGCTGATCCTCGGCGCAGATCGGAACGCCGACGGAGCCAGCTAGGAGAGCGAATGGCAAGCTACCTTATCCGCAGGCTGTTTCAATCCCTGTTCGTGCTGTTGGCGTTGAGCCTAATCATCTTCTTCATCCTGAAAGCCGCGCCGGGCAACATCGCGCAGATCATGGCCGGAATCGGGGCGAAGCCTGAAGACATCGCAAACCTGGAGGAACGTCTGGGATTGCACAGCCCTTGGCCAGTTCAGTACTGGCGCTTCCTTAGTGGGTTCTTCACGGGAGACCTGCGCTCGGCTGCGTTCAATGAGCCACTGTTGGATGTGATGTCGAGGCGATTGCTTGCATCGTTTGAGTTAGGGTTGGTGGCCATTGTCCTCTCGATTCTGTTCTCCGTTCCGGCCGGTATTCTCGCTGCGATCCGCCACAACACGTTGGTAGACTACGGCGTCACGTTATTTGCCCTCGCTGGGATTTCAGTGCCCGTCTTCTGGATTGCGCTCCTGTTAATGCTTGTCTTCGGATCGTGGCTCCGGTGGCTGCCGATCAGCGGCCGTGGTATGGACGTCGGCGGCCTTTCGATCCTTACACTCGATGGCTGGCGACATCTCGTAATCCCTGCAAGCTCCCTTGCGTTCATCCAGATGGCGATGAATACGCGACTGACAAGATCTTGCCTCCTTGAGGTTCTCCAGCAGGACTACATCACCACTGCATGGTCCAAGGGCCTACGCGAGCGCACGGTCATCCTCCGCCACGCGTTGCGGAACGCGATGATCCCAGTTGTTACCAACATCGGGCTGATGGCGCAGATGCTCTTCGCAGGCGCGATTCTGACGGAGACTGTCACAGCATGGCCTGGGGTCGGACGTCTCGTTTATCAGGCGATCATCATGCGAGATGAGCCGCTGTTGTTTGGGCTCACCCTGATCATTGCCCTCTTCTTCCAGGTTACCTACCTCGTCGTCGACCTTCTGTACGCCTATCTGAATCCGGTGATCGTCTATGACTGAGACCCATCGGCGACGAAGTCTTGTCGCTAGCGGAATCCGTGTGGCGTTCCCCTGGGCCAGCTGTCTTTCCCAGCGCCGATTCACCGCGGCGTCCCTCCTCATTGTTTATGAGGCGAGTATCGTCGTGCTCCTCGTTCTCACGCTTCGTTTTACAGGACGCGCACCGCCGAAATCTGCATGGGACACCCTGGGTACGTTCCTCATCCTAGGCTCTATCTCGTTGTTGGTTCGGCTGTTTGTCCTGTTTCGCGCTGTACGACATCGAGACTCGGAGCCCGGGGCTGCGAGCCACGGACGGATAACACTGAACCGTCTGATGGGCGACCCTAAGGGCGTTTGCGCCATTGGTGTGCTTCTCGTGCTCTGCTATCTTGCCGTCGTCGCTCCACTGATCACCGGCGATCCGATGGTGATGGTCTTCTCGGAGACGCTCCGTCCCCCCAGCGCTGAGCACCTTCTCGGAACCGACCTCTACGGAAGAGACCTCTTCAGTCGAATCGCGCACGGTGCTCGATACACGCTGGGTATCGGGGTCACCGCCACCGTGCTTAACATTCTGCTCGGGACGACATTGGGGATGATTGCCGGTTTCGCCCGCGGGGTGACGGATGCCATCATCATGCGAATCCTCGAGATCCTGAACTCGATCCCATTCCTGATGCTCGCTATCCTCATCGTTGCGGTCTTCGGATCGAGCATTCCGATGCTGATTGTGGTGCTCTCTGTGTTTGTCCTGCAACCCGCAAGAATCGTGCGAGGGCAGGTGCTCGAGCTTCGGGAGAAGGATTTCGTGCAGGCAACACTCGCTCTGGGGGCCACGCCCGCACGGGTGCTGTTCCGACACATCCTACCCAACGTGCTTTCGACCGTCTTGGTGGTCGCGTCGATCCGCGTCGGACAGAACATCCTCTCTCTTGCCGGATTGAGCTTCCTCGGTATGGGCATCGCACCGCCAACGCCAAGCTGGGGATCGATGCTTCAAGAGGGACGAGCCTATATCCAGGGGGCGCCTTGGTTGGGGATCTTCCCCGGCGCAGCAATCTTCATCACCGTCCTGGCATTCAACCTGTTTGGAGATAGCCTTCGAGACGCTCTCGATCCCCGACTCAGAGGCAGTGCGTGATAACCGCAAGCATTGTCTATGCCTGATCGGCGGTGCGATTGACGCTACGCGCCATCCCGCTCGGGTCGTCTTGCTACGGCTTCAACCTCCATCTCAACGAGATACTCATCCCCCACGAGATCCGCCCGAATCGTCGTATTGGCCGGCAGGGTCTTCGAAAAGCGCATCCCGTGGACGCGTGCAACAGTCTGCCAATCCGCCAGGTTCCGCAGGTAGATCCGTGTCCGGACCACGTCGTCCAGCCCGCTGCCAAGAGTCCGTAGAGTTCCTTCGATCTTGTCGATCACAAAATGGAGCTGTGCTGCGATATCTTCCCCTCCGATTACGCGATCCCCATGGGTCGACGTCGTGCCGGACACGAGAATCCGATCACCAATACGTACTGCTCGGCAGAAGCCGCCAACCGTCTCCCACGATGTTCCCGTGTTGACATGAAGCCGGCCATTCTTTCCAGGCACTCGCGTGTACGGCACGGGCAATGACTCCACGTGATCCGACAGATCTCCAGATGCCGTCAAGAACGGAGGTTTTCGGTATTCGTCGCCGCAGTCTCCCGGGATGGCGTGCTTCGCTGTCAGCACATCCTCGATCATCGCTCGGCTCTCTCGATCGAGTTTGAACTGGAAGAGGCGAAGAGTATCCTGAACGTGCTCGCTTTGGCCGAGACGCGCCCCGATGATTACACCGCCTACACCGGGCTGATCGAGGATGTAACGAGACGCGACGTTCGCCATGGAGACGCCAGCCCTTTGGGCAACGTCACGCAGCACCTGAAGAAGGCTCTGCAGAAAGCCCCACCCACCCACAGCGTCAATAAATCTGCGATACTTCATCTGCGAGTAGGTCTCGAGATCTGCCCCATCCGGTTCGGGTCGACCGAGCCATCGCTCGGTCAGGAAACCGCCGGCCAGCGTTCCGTATGCGAGTAGCTTGACATTGTGCTCGAGACAGAGGTCGAGCATCCCTTTCTTCGCTCGTTGGTCCAACAGCGAGAAACATACCTGATTCGAGACGATGTCGATGCCGCTGTGGAGTGCGATTCGAAGATGTGCGGCATCAAAGTTCGTCACGCCCACGTGGCGGATGAGTCCCTCGTCCCTTAGCTCCTGTAACCAGAACAAGGCATCCAGCCACACAGGATTGGCGTAGTCCCAGGCGTGGAATTGGAGAAGGTCAATACGATTTGTGCACATACGCTCGAGGGAGAGTTGAACGGCGTCCCGGACATCCTGGCGAGAGATCGCGCCGGGCTTCGGAACCCATTTGGTGAGAAGCTGGACCTTGCCCGCCATGCCAGGACTTCGGAGCAATCGCCCGGCGATGATCTCCGCGGAACCGTAGTGGTCCGCCATGTCGAAGGTCGTCAGCCCGGCTTCCACGTAAGGGTGCATCAAGGCTTCCGCGGCTGCGGGGTCGACTGTTCGTCCATTGCGCTCCATGTCCGTGATCTGCCAGAGCCCGGTTAGGACGCGCGAGATGCTCAACCCATCCGCTAACTGACAACGCTCAACTTCTGATTGCACGAATCCCTCCCTCTGTATCATTGACAGACTGCGGTCTAGGCACGGGGCACCGTTAGTCGCAACACTGCTCAGACCTACGTGCCTTCATTAAAGTGTACGAACGTCGACTCCGAAAGCCCACCGAGCCGTCCATGCAACACCTACATCGCGTCACGGAGGCTCTCGGTATTGCCTGTTCTGTCTTCAGTCAAGGGGGCGGTGGAGCGCGATGTAAGGCCTTCTCTTTGAGTTCTTTGGCCATCCTCCTGACTTTCGATACCGTGATGTGAAGTGGTACTGTTCCCCATCGAATGGTTCGAACTAAGAACCAACATTCGCGAACCCCTCGCTGACAACTTCGAGACTCCGCATCTCGGTGCAATCCCATTTCCTGGTTGCGAGAAGCGGCGAACAAACACGCGGTGGAAATCCCGCATCATCCTAAGCGCCAAGCAGTGCTAAGTCAAGAATCAGTTCTGCTTCAGAGCAGGGGTGAAGGTCAGGACTGATCCAGTTCCGAAACCTCGAACCTATCTAGCCTAGAGCAGCTTCTGTCCGCAATACTGTGAATGGTCTCCGCCTCAAGAAAGGCAAGCAGGGAATCCCGAATGGAGTACCATATCGGAGATAGGCGACATGACTTCGTTCCATCACAAGCTGTTTAATCGAAGAGACGCTGCTGCCTGATATCACGTCCATCAATGGGTTGGGCAACAGCACTCAAGGATAGTGTTTGATATCAACCGCACAGTCTTAGATAAAACTGCAACAGAAGGTTCCGTATGTTGCGAGTTCAAATATCCCTATCATTGATTGCTGTGGAAAAGGCGTGAGGGTAGCAGGTTCTTGGACCTATCATCATTCTCACGTACTGCTTGCGGGACGTCACTCTGAAGCCAGCCCGCAGTTTCTCCTGCAATGCCTCCACGATCCCCTCTCCCTCTGTGCCGTTCAGATGGGCAACGAGTACGAACAAGTCTCTGTGATGGGACAGACAATAGAATCCTTCCTTTTCCCCCAGCAACCCTATCGCCAGTCAGCCCATAGCTTGATCGGTCTCAGCACGGTCGACACCGAATCCCCACAACAATTTCACCTTCTTCTCACAGCCGTAGGGTGCCGTGACAGTTACGTTTTGGCCTAACATACACAGAACAGAGGGGTAATTGGATGAAAAAGCAAGCGATAAGCACTTTGTTGCTAGCGGGGACCCTACTATTCAGTGGGCTGATCGTGATAGCCGGTGGATCAACGGGATGGCAAAGCGAAAGCCCTTTGCCGATTCACCGCAGCGAATTCCGCCGAGAAACAGATCCGCTACGAAAGGCGGTAGTGAAGTACGTTCCCGATTCGCGTATGCATCGTTGTCTGGTGCATAAGGAGCGAAACCTGAAGAGGTACCTTGCGCAACGAGACTGGCCTGACTTATCGGATATTACGTCGGTTACCTGGCAATCGAGCAATTACTCAAGCAATATAGCCTAAGGGAGCTAGCGGAGGTGGCCCTAGAGGAATATTCCCGGATGATCCGAACAATTCTACAGCAACTCGGTCAGGGTAACTAAGATCGCTCTTGAACTGGAGAGCAAGACAAGGAGTTTACATTGCAGCAGCAATACTTACTAGAGCTTGAAGAGCGGTTCCTGCGCTACGTCGTGATCGACACGCAGAGCGACGAGGAATCGAAGAGTGCCCCCAGCACGGGAAAGCAGCTCGATC
>Ga0307380_10005663_pt1 | contig 16548 bp, 11 predicted proteins | sample UN3MG_FD_202239 | JGI IMG/M metagenome (GOLD analysis project Ga0307380, IMG submission 202239) | Soil microbial communities from Risofladan, Vaasa, Finland - UN-3 | ecosystem: Environmental > Terrestrial > Soil > Coastal area > Acid sulfate soil | place: Finland: Risofladan, Vaasa | collected...
ATCCACACGTGGGCGCGGAGGTCCTCGATCCCGTAGTATTTCACAATCGCCTCTGCGTAGCCGACGACCTTTAGGATCATAATATTTCTGCCGTGCGAGAGGACAAAAGCTTTTTGCTCGCCGAGCGAAGCGTAATATTCCTGGTTGAGCCTGAAACTGTTCTGATTTACGAACTCATCTTCGGCGTCACGGCGGTCAAGCTGCTGCAGCCCATTTTCTGCAATGAATTTGTCAAGCACACTGTCTTTAGCGCGAACAAAATAACGCCACACATCCGGGGGCCTGACCTGAAGACCATCGACAGACTGCCAGTCCCTGACGGTATCGAGTTTGCCGGAAGCCGCGATTTCAAACTTGGCTTCGATGAATCGCTTCTCCACCTCGGGGCGGACTTTCTCATCCAGCAGCGCGATGTGCAGCATGTAATAATCATCCAGAACTTGCCGGCTGACGCCGAGCTGCTCGGGATCGAATCCCACGGCGGCGATCCCGCCACCTTTTCCATTGCCGCGGTTGTGCATCTGCCTGGAGGGCTCGTAAATGTGTCTGCCCGCAACAGGTTCGGTGCAGCAGAAGCCGACAACGCCGCAGCCGCCTTCATCGGCGCTCTTTTTTATATCACCGCCAAGGTTGAAACGTTCCGCAAGGCGTCCTCTTGAGTGTGTGAGTCGTTCTATTAAATCTCTGCTCATCTTTTCGCCTCCACGTCATTGCTGTAGTCAAGATGCATCAGGAGGTCCGTACGTCCTCTAAGCTGCCCGACGCTGCGCATCCCGAACCTCTGGAGGATTCCAATCAGTTCTTTGTGCCAGGCATTGTACAGGTTGATAATTCGCTGCGTGCCCCATTCGATATCCATTTTCTTCGAGAGTACAGGGTCGGTTGTAGCAATGCCCCGGGGGCAGCCGCGACCGCTCTCGCAGCGCGTGCATCGAACGCAGCCCAAAGCGACCAGCTCACTCGTACCGACAACCACACCGTCGGCGCCGAGGGCGATGGCCTTGGCGATATCGTGCGCGGTGCGTATTCCGCCGCTGGCGATCAGGGTTATATTATCGCGAACGCCTTCAGCTTCGAGAAAACCATGCACTTTGTCGATAGCGTATTCGATAGGCATTGCGATGTTTTTCTTTGCGATGTCCGGCGCAGCGCCCGTGCCGCCGTAGCCGCCGTCTATATGGACGATATGTGTGCCCGCCGCGTAACTTCCCACGGCGACCATGTCCACATCCGTCGGAGTCGAGACCTTCGTAGCGATTAAGGCACGCTTGTTAATGTGCTTGATCCAGTCTATATGCTTCATGTGGTCTTCGATGGAATACACGCTATGGAACGGGAAAGGCGAGAACAGCGATATGCCGAGCACCGCTTCCCGCATACGTGCGACGCTGACCGTGTTCTTGTCGCCCAGAAGATGTCCGCCGAGGCCGGGCTTGGCGCCCTGGGCGTATTTGAATTCCACTATCGGCACGCGCTGGATTGTCTCCTCGCGCACGCCGAAGAGCCCCGTGGCGACCTGTGTAATCACGTGGTCGTCGTATGGTCGCATTCGTTCCATGTATCCGCCTTCGCCGGTACACGTGAAGGTGTTCCATGCTACTGCGGCGGAGGCCTTCGAAAGCTGAGTGACATTACTGACCGACCCGAACGACATCCCGCCGCCGTACCAGGGGACATCGATTTTGATTTTCGGCCGGCCGTCGTTGCGTCTATTCAGCTCGATGCTCGTATCGATCTGGTCCTCGTCGAGCTCGACGGGCGGCTTGTCGGGGAACTTGAACCTGAGCCGGTCGAAACCGCCGCCGGAATTGCCGCACTGGTATTGAAGTCCGTATTCTTCTGCCGGGACATCGCCGGTCTGGGCCATTTTCCACGTAGCCATAATCATATCCGCCGTCCAGCGGCAATCGCCAAGTCCCTCGGTCATCGGATTGTCGGCCACTTTAAGCGCGCCCTTCGGGCATAACGCCACGCAGTAATGGTCGGTCTTCTCACAAGCCGGCCCAATACAAAGATGGTCTTTGGGCGAGGCAAAATATTTATAACCCGGCTTGAATACGTGCACGCCGTAAGGACATACCTCGGCGCATTTGCCGCACCGGATGCACTCGCTGCTGCGGTGAACAACGTATTTACCGATTTCATTGCGGAAACGTGACGGCGCCGGTTTGACCTCGCGAGCCACCTCTGCCAGCGGCACACACGTCTTGAGCGTGTTGGCAGGCAGTATTTCCTCAATCTTTCTTTCTTGTACCAAAAAGTCTGCCAAAGGTCTCTTCCTCAAGATCTTCAAAAAACATTGCACGTCCAACGTCGCCGCGCAGACGGCGAGCTTCACGTATTCCCATCGCACCCATCAGCTCGATCAACTGATCGTGCCATGCCGCGATTAAATTTGTCATTCGCCCGGCGCCGTAATCCGGATCCATGTCCTCAAGCTTGGCTGGGCACGGCATCCCCGGCTCACACCTGTCGCACAGATGACACTCGAGCGCGATCATTAAAGGCAATTCGATTGTGACCAGGTCGGCGCCGCAGATGATTGCCTTTGCCATATGCTCCGGCAGCGCGATGCCGCCGCCTGCGATTAGCGTAGTATCATCCCGCGTTCCTTCTTCAATCAGGGCGGTATGAATCTCACGTATCATATCTTTTATAAACTGAGGATTTTTCGCCCCGATTTCATTGCCATTGAGATCGGCTACAATATGTATAACTTCTACTTCTTCGAGACCTGCCAGCTCGATCGCGCGGCGGGGGCCTTGAGCATCCAATTCGACTCTGACGGCCACGATGATCTGAGGGTGTATTTTCTTGAGCTTTTTTATGCGCTCAAGCACCTTGCCGTCGTCGGCGATTTCCACGAGCCGTGTCTTACGCATAACTTCCTTCGGAGGCTCTGACGTTCCGGAGTCAAGATAAAATGCTACGTGCGGCAGGTACCATTCCTGCTCGGCGTCCTGGAAAGGCCAGTCGTTCGGATCGACGATAGCAATCAGGTCGGTGCGTGCAGCCGTTTCCCTGATAACAGGTCCGAGATCCGGCAGGCTGTATTGAGCCGGGCCCATATCGATGATCAGCGGCATCGGCAAAGACACGAGCGGCGGAAAAACACCGGTCGGTTTTCCTTCTTTAAAAACGAGAAAGGATGGTTTTCTCCCGATATCAACCGAGGTGCTGATATACTCGCGCCCGTGAATGCCGTCGCGGGTCGGCCGGACAATTTCCGACATATCGGTCCACATAGCATCAAAGCCGGTTCCGGTAAATGGTCCGCCATAACCTGCGCCGGAAACCGGGATTTTCGCCGTCTCAGCCTGGAGCCACGTCGTTTTGATGATATCCGGAGTCCAGTAACGATTTCCCATTCCCTCGTATACCGGATTAACCGACAGACACAGAAGGCCTTTTGTGCAGTCCTGCACGCAGGAAAAACATCCCCTGCAATCGAAATAGAGGGCGTCAACGTCGGTGAGATTACTGATATAGTCGTTCTCTTTTCGATAGCGGTCGTAAACGCACGCTTTTTTGACGCAGTTATGGCACCTGGCGCAATCTTCCCGCCAGTCCACGACGCCGTACTTGCCGACGCGGGGACGCCGGGGCGGAATCGGTTGTGTTTTAATATGGTATTTTTCCGGCATAAGTACTTTCCTGCGTTTACAGTCCGGATACGGCAAGAAGCTCAGGCACGATTGCTTCTTTGCCGCCGGAGAGAATATGTATTCCTCTCACGCCGTTCATATCTTTGACCTTCTTGATTGTCTCGGCACAGATGGCAAGGCCTTCCTTTTTCTGTGCTTGCTTGCCGCCGGCAGTTTTCAGCCGCTCTATCAGCTCATCGGAAATGTGCAGATCCGTATAGGTGTCACGAAGTCTCTCAGCTTCGGCGGCGCTTTCTAACGGCATAATACCCGCTAAAATTGCTGTTTTTTCTGTAATGCCCTCGCTGACGGCCGCATCAAGCCACTGGCTGAACGCTTCAATGCCGAACACGGCCTGGGTCTGGATGAAATCTGCACCGGCCTCGACTTTTTTGTTGAGCCTGATCATATTTAGCTCAAGCGGCGTCAGATAAGGATTTGCGACCGCTCCGATTAGCATGGAGAATTCGCCTTCGATCTTTGTCCCGTCCAGAAGTACGCCTTCATCCCTCATCTTCCGCACAGCCGCGACAAGTTGAATCGAGTCGATATCGTAGACGTTCGCAGATTCAGGAGAGCCGGTCAGGGTCTGGTGATAGCCGGACAGGCACAGCACGTTTTTGATCCCAAGATATGCCGCTCCCAGAAGATCCGACTGGATCGCGATTCTGTTTCTGTCGCGTGTGACGATCTGGTACACTGGCTCAACGCCGGCTTTAAGTATGGCAACGGAGGCAGCAAGACTGGACATGGCAACTCTGTAATGGTTGTCGGCGACATTAACCGCCAAAGCACTACCACCCAAAGCGCTTGCTGCAGACTCGATCACAGAGCTGTCAGTTCCAGCTACCGGCAGGTACTCAGCAGTAAGAATGAAATCTCCACTTTCTATCGCATTTGCAAGTTTACTATCGACTTTCATTATTGCGGTCTCCCGGGCGTTGCAGACGCTGGTTTTATCTGATTTATCCTGGTACAGAAATTCTTGATTTTGCCGAAAGTCTGTTCTATCCGGCCTTCCCTGACGTGGATAGCGGCAATACGGCCGGTACCGGCTCCAATCTCTTCGAGCAGCGAATCAACGGCTTCGGCGCGTTTTTCCGCACGCATGTTACCTTCAAGGTGCCGGCATTGATCAAGTTCGCATGTTACTATTACAACACCATCGGCGCCGGTCTCAAACGCTTTGACCAGGTAAGGAACATCCACCTTTCCGGAGCAGGGCAGACTGATTACCTTGAGATGATGATCTTTGAGTTCATCGCGGCACTGCGACAGCTCCTTTGCATCAAGACTGTTTGCGCAATAGAAAAGGTATATTTTCAAAGCCCGATTTTTCATAATTTTCTGCCTGAATATTGATTAAGGGCTGAGAATTGCCCAGCTCCCAATGCCACCACCCAAATAATCAACCCAAAACACTGCCATATAATACTCTGTTTACGACTATGTGGCACGTATTTTCTTCTAATAGCCTTCATAAGTAATGTTAATAACATAATTCCGCCAACTAATAATAGGTCTCAGCCAAGAACATAATGTATAAAGTCATTGTTTTTAGAGAACGCTTCGATAGTATTGATAAGGGCAAATTGTTTGCAAATGGTGTTTTTTACTCCAATCGTTCGATTTGCAGCTCTTTGAAACTCGCCCTTCGGTTTGGACACGAAAAAGAAAGGCCTTGAGCAAACCGCCTGAAATCTGACTCAAGGCCCTTTGCTTTGTACAACCCGCCTTCTACTTTAAGAAAAGCATCTCTGCATAAGTCGGAATAGGCCACAAATCCGCATCAACCATGGTTTCCAGCTTGTCGGCAGCTATGCGCAATGCTTCCATTGCCGGGATTACATCATCTCTGTAGAGTCTGGCCTGCTTTATAGCGTCTGCTACTTTACCGGCTTTTGTCGCCGCCTTTTCGAGTTGCGAAATATTCTTCTTCATAGTTGCGATCAGGCCACAAACGTCTTTTAGCAGCTCTTTTTGAGGTCCGGCGTCAACGCCCGCAGTACTCACCGAACAAACCGCATCTCCCAAAAAGGATGAATACTCTATACAGGCAGGCAGTATCTGGCGCTTGGCGATATTCAGCATAGTCATCGCCTCGATATTGATAGACATGCTGTATGCATCAAGCAGTATCTCGGTCCGTGCATGTAATTCGGCCTCTGTAAGAACACTATGTTTCTTGAAAACAGCGACATTTTCCTTGTCCATTATGGTCTCAAGCGAAGCGACCGTCGAACGGATATTGGGAAGGCCGCGTTTCTCGGCGTCCTCGACCCACTCATCGGTGTAATTGTCGCCGTTGAAGATAATCTTTCTATGCTTGGTTGCGATATCCTGCAGTATCTTCTGCGCTGCTGTTTTTACGTTCTTGGCTTTCTCCAATTCATCGGCAATCTCACTTAGCATGTCGGCGACAATGGTATTGAGCACGAACATCGGCCCCGATGTCGATTGAGTGGAACCGACCATTCTGAATTCGAACTTATTGCCGGTAAATGCAAAAGGCGATGTCCTGTTGCGATCCGTGCAATCCTTGGGCAGCGGCGGAAGCGTGGAAACGCCAAGCTTAAGCTCGCCGCCCTGCTTTGACGATTTGGCCCCACCGGCAGCCAGCTGGTCGAAAATGTCGCTGAGCTGATCGCCGAGGAATACCGAGACAATCGCCGGAGGAGCCTCGTTGGCCCCAAGACGGTGCTCGTTTCCGGAATTGGCAACGCTTGCACGCAGCAGCCTGGAATATTTATCAACCGCTTTTACAACCGCGCACAGCATTACGAGAAATACCATATCCTCGTGCGGCGTCTGTCCCGGCTCCAGGAGGTTTATGCCGTCGTCGGTTACCATACTCCAGTTGGTATGCTTGCCGGAACCGTTTACACCGGTAAACGGTTTCTCGTGCAGCAGGCACACAAAATCATGCCGGAGAGCGACCTTTTTGAGTGTCTCCATAACCAGTTGATTATGGTCCGTAGCGACGTTTACCGTCGCGAAAACCGGCGCCAGTTCGTACTGTGCCGGCGATACTTCGTTGTGCTGGGTCTTGGCCGACACACCTAACTTCCACAATTCCAAATTCAGTTCGTGCATAAACGATGCGACGCGCTCATGGAGCGGGCCAAAGTAATGATCGTCCATCTCCTGTCCTCTCGGAGAAGGGGCGCCGAACAAAGTTCTGCCCGTCAGAATCAGGTCAAGCCTCTTCTTGTAAAGTGATCTTTCGATAAGGAAATACTCCTGCTCGGGCCCGAGCGTTGCCGTTACACGTTTGGATGCCGTATTGCCGAGCGCTTTAAGAACGCGCATCGCCTGCTTGTTCAGAGCGTCCATAGAACGAAGTAAAGGCGTCTTCTTATCCAGAGCATGCCCGATATACGAACAGAAGGCACTCGGTATATACAGCGTGGTATTGTTGCCGTCCTCTTTGATAAAAACGGGCGATGTGCAGTCCCAGGCTGTGTAGCCCCGAGCCTCGAACGTTGCCCTCAGTCCGCCTGAAGGAAACGACGAGGCATCCGGCTCGCCCTGGCTAAGCTCCTTGCCGCTGAACTCCATGATCGTATTGCCCTGCGGCGTCGGGGATATGAACGAATCGTGCTTCTCGGCAGTCGATCCCGTCATAGGCTGGAACCAATGACAAAAATGTGCCGCCCCCTTCTCGACGGCCCAGTCCTTCATCGCATTGGCGATAACATTGGCGCTGGCAGGATCCAGCGGCTCATTTCCTTCGAACGTCTTTTTCATGGATTTATAGACATCCTTAGGAAGACGCGAACGCATCACTATATCGTTGAATACATTTGAGCCAAACAATTCGGTTACTGATTCACCCGGCTTTTTCATGTTAAATCTCCCAAATTTTTCAAATACAACAATACTTATTCGTTTTACATCTTTCACGAATTTTGTCAATTCTTAACCAATCGCTTTCTGGCCTCTTTCACCGGTTCGAATGCGAATACACTCTTTCAAATCCAGCACAAATATTTTCCCATCTCCTATCTGACCTGTTTTTGCGCCTTCGACAATCGTTTCGATTGTTTTGTCTGCGAAATCCTCGTTGACAGCTATTTCAAGCCGGACCTTCTTAAGCAGATTAACCTCGAATTCGACGCCTCGATAGCTTTCATGATATCCCTTTTGTTCGCCGCAGCCAAGAGCGTTGGTTACGGACATCTTGAATATCTTGTTTTTATACAATGCCTGCTTAACATCCTGCAGCTTGTGCGGTTGAATATATGCTATGATCAGTTTCATTTTTCTGTCTCCAAAATCTTAGTAACGGCTTATGTTGTGACGAACACCTGGAAGCCGGCGTATGCTTCCATTCCGTGTTCACCGATATCAAGGCCTTTGAGCTCCTCTTCGGCTTTCAACGTTCTATTGCTTATTAACGTTGCCAAACACAATACGGCTAACGTGCATTTGATCTGTCTCATTTCGATCAATCTCCAAAACTACTATTTACCGATCAAATCTAAATATTGACACTTGCTTCGACTTACAAAACAGCAAATCCAATATTGGTATGTAACAATTAATGTGCCACAACAGATATATTTTTTATGTATTTCGTAAGTACTTTATATATAGGTGGTTAAAGCGGAATGGGTAATTGGGATTGATTTTGTACAAAACTACAAAAATGTAGTCATAATAAAAGAAGTCTACAAATATGTAGACTTCTTGCTTTTCAGATGTATTTTGGATAGATGTTGTATTTCTTGATTTTATAGCCTAAAACGCGTTCGCTTATCCCCAGCTCTCTTGCGGTTTTTCGCTGTTTGCCGTCGAATTTCTTAAGGGCGTCAACGATAAGCTCACGTTCCTTATTCTCGATTATCTCGGTCAGGGAACGCTTGGCCACCGCTTCAGTTTTCTTTATCATTTGAAGAGAAGGCGGCATATGCTCGGAGCGTATGACATCGTCATTGCATAGCAAAACTGCCCTTTCGATGCAGTTTTCAAGCTCTCTTATGTTGCCCGGCCAGTGATATCTTGTAAGCATTTCTATCGCAGGAGTGGAAATGCGGGAAATTTCCTTGTTGTTTTCGGCTGCTGTTTTTTCAAGGAAGTAGTCCGCCAACAGCATGATATCATCCTTTCGGTCCCTCAGCGGCGGCATGTAAATAGGAAATACATTGATTCGATAGTACAGGTCTTCGCGGAAGAGGCCTTCCTTTATCTGCTCTTCGAGGTTCTTATGTGTCGCAACGACGATTCTGACATTTGTTTTTATCGTCTCCAGACCGCCTACCCTCTCGAACTCCTTAAACTGGATGACTCGCAGCAGCTTAACCTGCAGATTCAGCGAGAAATCGCCGATCTCGTCGAGAAATAAAGTGCCGCCGTGCGCTCTTTCGAATCTGCCCAGCTTTCTTTCTAAGGCTCCGGTAAAAGCACCTTTCTCATGCCCGAAAAGCTCGCTTTCCAGCAGCGTATCCGGCAGGGCGGTACAATTTACCTTCACGAACGGCTTATCCGCACGAAGGCTGTTATAATGAATCGCGTGGGCAACAAGGTCCTTGCCCGTACCGCTTTCACCACGAAGAAGAACCGTTGCGTTGCTGTTGGATACCTGCTCAATAAGCCGATAAACCTCTTTCATAGCGTTACTTGTGCCGACCATGTTGTGTATATTGAAGTGATTTTTCAGCTCTCGGCGAAGGCGCACATTTTCTTCGCTGAGCTGCCTTCGGTCGGATTTCACAAGTTTGTTCAGCTTGACCGCCTGAGCCACCATCGTGGCGATGACGTTAAGCAGCCTGACATTGGCGTCAAAGTCGTTTTTCGGATCGGCCTGCTTATCGACACTTAACGCACCGATTGTTTTACCCTCCAACTTGATTGGAACGCAGAAAAAGGCAATCCGTTTGCCCTTTTCCTGCTTTCGTGACCTTGTTTTATGCAGGAAACGCGGATCTTTGGAGATATCCGGCACGACAATTTCTTTGCCGCTTTGTACGACAAGACCTGTAATGCCTTCGCCCACCTTGTAGCTGGCCTTACTTTGTGACCTCTTGCTCAGTCCATGGGCTAATCTGACATTAATTGTCTCAGTATCCGGATCCAGCAGAGTAATCGTTCCCCGCCGCAACTTAAGGTGAGTATCGAAGGACTTAAGTATAGATGTTAACGTCTCTTCAAGATCAAGCGACTCTGCCAGGGCCTTTGATATATCGCTTAAGAGCTCTACTTCTTTTGCAAGTCTCGCTTTCATAACTAACCTTTCGTCAAGAATACATGATAACGGCAAAATAACAAAATTGTAGTCTCATTGCAAGAAAATACAATTATGTCTTTTTAAACAGAGCTGTGGGCGTGAGGGGGAGGAACGGTAAATGTCCGCGGCTGCGTGTTTATGCTATCATGAAAGTGTTTAATGTGGAGGATTTTGTCGTTTAGCGACGAACCGTAAGCATTTTAAACGCATCTTCGCCACCGTTTATCAGGTGAACCAGCGGCTGCGGCCTGTCAACGCCTTCGATAAACTTCGGCCGGGCCGCCCAGGGCGTAACGCTTAGCACCCCGGTTAAATCCATCCAGTGCTGCAATCGAGCCACAGGCAGATCCCAGGTCATGTGTAAATGATTTGCCGGCGGATATTGCTTGTACTCGACCATGCTCGCATATTTCGGCACGACAAACGTGTGCGGCCATATAGGTGTCGTCAGTTCGCACATTGCCTTGGCGAGTTTTGCCGGCACTTCGGTGGTGTGCGCTTCGTCCCAGATCATACTGAACAGTCCGGTAGGGTTGCTGTAAGCGCATCGGGCGGCGATACCTTCGATTCCCGCCGGCGTCATAAACGTAACCGAATTGCCGCCGCCGGGGAAGTAGTCAGCGTCGGCCACAGGCATTTGAACGCTATCCATAATCTTCTTGATTGATGCTCCGGGCTTTTGTGCCCAGTCGAACGATGCACTGCCGGAATTGTCACCGTCTACGAGGCCCTTATTGTACCAGTCGGCCTTCTTATCCAGCGACTTGACTCCGATTTTCCTGGCTAATTCTTTGATCTCCCACGCTTCCCATACCTTTCTAAAGTCCATAAACAGAGGTGGATTTCCGCCGGATAGGTACGTCATGAACAGCATCGTCAGAAGGCCCTGGACATCAGCTTCGGTGGCGTACGGCAGGGGGGCCTTTCGCCCGTTGTGGTCGAAGGTCGAGTTGAACAGGCTCTCCATCACATCGGCGACCGGCAGGGGGATGCCCCGCATGTCGCTGCCCCATTCCAACTGGCTCATGAATCCGCCGCCGACGGCATTCAAATCCGCCATCAGGTCGCGCACGATAAGGTACATCGCCAGTGACTGGTTGAACCGTTCGCTGTCTGCGTCGTCCCTAAGCTCCAGACGCTTACCAACGTGCCTGTTGATCCAGCCTCGCAGGTCCTTGAGTTCCTTCTCTTTGTACGCCTTTTTGCTCAGCATGTCGGCCAGGAGCTTCATATCCAGGCGAGTAATTTCCAGGCCGAATGTGTTTCTCGTCGGGATAATATGTGCCAGGGCGGTTTCCATTCCCATTGAGTCGTGGCCAAGTACGACGACCCTGCGGCCTCGCAGGGCGACCGTAGCCACTGCGGCATAGCACCAGTCGATGAGATTTTTCGCCGTCTGGTTGGTCATTTTAGGATTGTCACCCGTATCAGGCCATGTTCCGACATTCAGAGCGGCCATGCGCCCGTATTGACTCAGAGCGCCGTTGAGCGCGTGGGCATAAACAACACCCGGCTTCGGGCCGCAATTACCGCACGTTATGTTGATCGGCGTATTCGGCGGAAATTGCTGGAGCAGCGAAATAGCAGTAAGCTGTGGAAACGCCCACGTATCCGGCACACAAACCAGAATATCGACGCCTGCCTTGCGAAACTGCTGAGCGACAATATCGGCCTGCGCCTCGCCGTCAACCAGCACGGTCGAATAGACCACCGGCACCGGCGTCTTATCCGGCAAAACCACCGACCCGCTGATTGTATCGGCCGCCATCCTGGCAATATTCTGACAACGAGTCCGGCTCGCCTGGTCGATACGAGGATCGCTCGTAGCAAAAACCCCAATCACCGGAACCTTAGGTGTCGCCTTCCTTATATTCGGCAGATGTTTCGCTTCAACTCTCTGAGCCATTTCAAACGCTCCTTCCCACCTTCTACAAAGTTCAGTCCTCAGGATTTAATATCAAATGTGGCTGTATCTTCCAGCAGTTTTTTTACGAAATCGAGGAACTTGGCGGCGTAGGCCCCGTTGGCGACTTTGTGGTCCACGGAGAGGGTCATGTTCATCAGCTTGCGGACCATGATGTTGCCGTTGTCGGGCACGCAGGTGTCGGTTATCTGGCCGATACCTAATATGCTGCACTGGCCGGGCACGACGATCGGGATGAAGTTGTCAATCCCGAACGCGCCGAGGTTGCTGACGGTAATGCAGCCGCCTTCGACATCCGTCGGGGCCAATTTATTGCCGCGTGCCCTCTCGATCAGGGCCTGGCTGTCCAGTGCAATCTGCCGGACGTCCTTTTTATTGACGTCCTTGACGATTGGCGCGACCAGGCCGTCGGGAACGGATATCGCCAGGCCGATGCCGATTGTCTCTGCCAACCGGATTTCCTCGCCGGCGAGCTGGCCGGTCATGATCGGATATTTTTCCAGCCCCATAGCGACCGCCTTCAGGAGAAAATCGTTGTAAGAGAGCTTTACGTCGCCGGTTTCATTCAGCCTGGATCGCAGCTCGACCAGATCGGTGACATCCGCTTTCACGGTCAGGTAAAAGCACGGGATTTCCTGCTTGGATTTTAGCATTTTCTCCGCCGTGATTCTCTGCAGCCTGTTGACCGGTATGGTTTGGCCTGCTTTGGCCTCTGCGGCGGGAACTGCCGGGGCAGAGGGCGTGGATGGTTTTGCAGCCGCCGCTTTTTGGACATCCTGCTCGGTAATCTTGCCGGCGGGGCCCTTGCCGGTTACTGTCGCCAAATCCACGCCGAGATCCGTGGCAAGCTTCTTCGCCCTTGGTGAGGCCATTATTCTGCCTGCCGGTTTTGCCGGCTCCGGCTCGGCCCTGGCCGGCTCGACGGCCGGCGCGGCTTCAGGCGTTGCAGGTGCAGCACCCGTTAGAGAATCGACAAAGCTCTGTGGCACATCTTCATCCTTAGCGCCGAGAACTAAAACCGGCGCCCCAACAGGCAGCGTCTCATCGACCTTGGCAAGAACGTGCTTAACGAAACCTTCGGCGGGTGATTCCATCTCAAGGGTCGCCTTGTCCGTTTCTATCTCGAAAATTACATCGCCTTTTTTGACCTCGTCACCGACGCTGACCAGGCAATTGACAACGGTTCCCTCTTCCATTGTTTGCCCGAGCTGCGGTAATCTTACTTCTTTTGCCATTTATGAAATCCTCAAATTGTTTCGTATTGCGTATTTTGTATTGTATAAACCGGCAACAAAGGTGCCGGTAAACCCCCGGTGGAACCGGGGGCTAAATATTAACGAGTTTTTTTACGGCTTCTACGATTGTGTCGACGCTTGGGATGCTCGCCAGTTCAAGCGGTTCGCTCATCGGCGGCGGCACATCGGCTGCTGCGAGATTCACCGGTGCAGCATCGAGGTAATCGAAGCCGTGCGAACCGTCGCTGAATTCGTATTCCATGAACTGTCCGGCGATTTCTCTGCCGGCGCCGCAGGTGCAGAAACCTTCGCTGACCGTGATTAGCCGGCCCGTCTTGCGGACCGACTCGGCGACCGTATCTATATCCATTGGCTTGAGCGTTCGCAGGTCGATGACCTCGGCGTCGATACCATGCTGCTCGGCGAGGATTTTAGCAGCTTCCAGAGACCACATCGCCATTCTGCTGTAGCTGACGATTGTCGCATCGCTGCCGGGCCTTTTAATATCCGCCACGCCCAGCGGGATAATATAATCGCCATCAGGGACTGCGCCCGATTGGCCGTATGTCGCTTTGTGCTCGATAAAGACGACCGGATTGTCGCTGCGGATAGCGGCTTTGAGCAGGCCCTTCGCATCGTAAGGCGTCGAAGGCATGACAACGTACAGCCCCGGCGTGTGCATGAGCCAGGCTTCGAGCGATTCGGAATGGTGGGCGGCGATACATCTGCCGACGCCGCCTTCGGTTCGCAGTACCATCGGCACTTTCGCCTTGCCGCCGAACATGTATCGGTTATAAGCGCCGACGTGGACGAGCTGGTCCATCGCGATTGTCACGAAATCGACGTACATAATCTCCGCAACCGGCCTCATCCCGCGAAGTGCCGCTCCGACGGCAGCTCCGGCAATCGCCGCCTCGGAGATCGCCGTATCGATAATTCTGTCGGTGCCGAATTCGGTCAGCAGGCCGCGAGTCGCCTGATACGCTCCTCCGTAGAGACCGACGTCTTCGCCCATGACGAAAACGTTCTTGTCCCGTCGAAGCTCCTCGGCCTGAGCCGTCGAGACGGCCTGGCCTATGGTCATAACATCCATTCCGAACTTCGACTTAATTTCACCGCTTGCTTCTTCGGTTGCCGCTTTTTTTGTTTTGGCTGTAGACGAGGCAAACGCCGCCTCGAAGGCAGCCGTTGCTTGCATGACTTTTGCCGAAGTGGTCTTATCGGAAGCGATTAGCTCGGCGGGGTAAGACTCCTCGACGTAGACATCCTTTGTCAAATCGGCAGTGTTCGGCCAGGGGCTGTCCAGGCCGAACTGCGTTGCCGCTTCGATAGCTGCAAAGGCCTTGTCCTTTATCTGATCCAACTGTTCCTGCGTGCAGAGCTTCTCGGCGAGAAGTTTATTGCTCAGAACGGTAATCGGGTCGCGCTGGTGCCAGGCCTTTTCCTCGGCCTTGGTTCGATAGGCACGGGGATCGCTGCGGCTATGCCCGTACCAGCGGTAGGTCTTGGCCTCGATAATCGTCATCTGAGTGTCTTTTCTTGCGTTTTCAACGGCGGCTCGGACAGCAAGAAAGACAGCAACGGTATCCTGGCCGTCGATAATCATAGCCGGAACGTCATAAGCGGCCGCTCTTTGAGCTATGTCCTCGATATTGCTCGCGCGGACCGCTCCTTCGATTTCGCTGCCGGAGAACGGCACGCTCATTCCGTAAAGATTATTCTCGATAATTGCCACCAGCGGCACGGCAAGTGTTGAGGCCATATTCATGGCTTCATGAAAACTGCCGGTATTGGTGGAGCCGTCGCCGAAGAAAGAAAGAACGATTTTGCCGGTCTTTTTATATTTTTCCGCCATGGCGGCACCGACCGCCGGGGCCTGGTTGCCGCCGACTATTCCGGTCGAACCGAGATTATTGCATTTGGAAACCTCGGCGATGTGCATTGAGCCGCCTCTGCCCTTGCAGTAGCCGGTTTCTTTGCCCATCAGCTCGGCCATCATCTGGTTCCAGTGGTTCTGGCGCTCTTCTTCGCTGTCTGCGTATTTGTTGCCGATAGCTCCGCAGTGGCCGTGGCCTCGGTGGGTCGAGCCGATCACGTCCCCCCGCTCAATCGCGGCGATGGCACCGACGGCGACCGCTTCCTCGCCGGCGTAAAGATGTGAAGCTCCTTTGATAATATTCTGGCCCAAAAGATCGAACACCTTCTCCTCGAAAAAACGAATCTCGTGAATAGTCCGAAGCCAGTCGGTTACATCCTCAAGGCCAACAATCCCATCTTTAATAAGGTCTTTGACCTTTGGAGCCGGTTTCTTTCGAGTATCATCAATACCAAAACCCATTCTTCAAATCTCCAGAAAAATCAACTTTTCGAGGGCAAAAACAGCGAAATCGCCCCGCTAACAGCATTAAGGAGCGGTATTATAGCACATCATGTCTCAGAAAAGCAACTGTAGGATTCTCATTTTGCTTCTTTTTTACAGAACCGGAGGTTGCAGAGCAAGCATTTTTGCTTGATAACCAGCTATTACGCTCGTACAATCGCAAGCCAGACACTACTCATTATATGGCCAAAGCGACCAGCTAATAAGCTGCATGGTGAATATTGGCCTGAATAGTATGAAGGACTTATGAACAATATCAAGACCATCATAGCATTGTTTATTATCATTTTGCAGGCTGGCAGTGTATGTCTTGCCGATGACTGGCCCCAGTTTCGCGGACCCGGCCGCGATGGGAAATCGGCGGAGACCGGACTTCTGAAGAAGTGGCCTCAAGGGGGGCCGGAACTTCTATGGTCCGTCGAGGGCCTGGGCATAGGTTTTTCATCCGTGGCCGTAGCGGAAGGATTTGTATATACGACCGGTATGACTGACGGCGAAGGATTTCTGTTCGCATACGATCTTGCGGGCAATCTGAAATGGAAAGAATCTTACGGCCCGGAATGGACACGGTCGTACAAGGGGACCCGGACTACGCCGACGATTGATGGCGATCGCGTCTATGTCTTCAGCGGTACAGGAGTGATGGCCTGCTTCGATGCCGGGACCGGCAGGAAAATCTGGCAAGTGAACACATTAGAGAAGTTCGAGGGCAAGAACATTCGCTGGGGCATGAGCGGCTCACCTTTGATTGACGGTGACAAAGTCTATTGCACCCCCGGCGGCAAAAAGGGCGTCATTGTTGCACTGGATAAAATGACCGGCCAAACTATCTGGGCCACTACCGGTTTGGATGAGGTGTCAGCTTACAGTTCTGCTATTCTCATCGAAAGAGGCGGCAATCGCCTGCTAATAATTATTATTCAAAAATCGGTCGTTTGCGTAAACGCAGACAACGGCAAACTGATCTGGCGGGAACCTTACGTGACACCTTCCGATACCGGCGGCGTTACGCCGGTCTATAAAGACGGGCGTGTGTACATTACCAGCGCGGTCGAGCGAGAATTTACGAGAGGCGGGGTGATGTTCGAGCTTTCAGCCGACGGGACATCGGTCGCCGAGAAATGGAATGACCAGACTCT
>Ga0307380_10005665_pt1 | contig 16548 bp, 9 predicted proteins | sample UN3MG_FD_202239 | JGI IMG/M metagenome (GOLD analysis project Ga0307380, IMG submission 202239) | Soil microbial communities from Risofladan, Vaasa, Finland - UN-3 | ecosystem: Environmental > Terrestrial > Soil > Coastal area > Acid sulfate soil | place: Finland: Risofladan, Vaasa | collected...
TTCCTCTGTTAGAGACTGTTCGTGTGAACGTCTTCTCCCTGCTCCCGCGAGCGATCAGGACATCTCGGTCGAGAGCCACATCAGACTTGGCAAAGTCTGTGACCGTTGAGACCACTCCGGCTGACGTCTGAAGGCCATAAAGGGGGGTATAGGCCTTGCCGAGTATCTCTCGTCGCGTGGGATCTTCGGTCTCTTTCATGAATCCGACGATGGCCCTGTCCTGCTCGTGCGTAGCGGACCAGTTGGGGACGGCGATCGGATAGCGCCCGTAGGTGCTTGCGGGGACGCCTAGCAGCTTGAGGATTCGGCGTTGCAGGGGTGTGAGGTCGGCGACTAAGGTTGTCGGAGCCTCGCCTGGCACGGTGAGCGTATGGCGTTGGACCGGCTTGAACGGATCGATCAGCTTCCGCGTTGTCGGGCAACGACAGGGGCGGCCCTCGGGATACAGCGGAAGGGATTCGATGTGTTCACGCTCCATCGCCCGACGCAACTCGCGCTCCAGCAGGGCCTGCACCAGTTGGGACGGGAAGTAGACGCACGGCAGGCCCTGGATGCGGCGGGCCTCCTTGGGGTATACCGAGGCCACCTCGTAGTCGCTCTTCAGTTGCGCAAGACGCTTCTCCACTTGTGGCTGACGCTTGTAGGCCAACAGCAGTTCCGCTTCCGAGAGGCTGCGGTCGTTGGTCACCAGCGGGAAGACGCCGTCGGTGAGCCGCTCGTCGGCCATGCGGGCATAATCGGCGTCCCAGGCCAGCGAGAACCGCCTACGGACCTGACGGCGAAATGGGGTCTCCACTCCTGGCCGACCGGGCCGCGCCCGGCGATGTGTCCCATGTTGTCCACGGTAGCCGGCTTCGAATCGGCCACGTCGAGGAAGTCCCGCCGGCCGACCCGTTCCACCAGGAGGTTCCACGTGTCCCGGTGCTTTTGGTCGTCGGTGAGGTTTCCGCTGGCCGCGGCGAAATGGGCCGGGATCGCCCGGTCGGCCGTGACGGTGAGGGTGCGGAAATTCGCAGAAAACGAAACGGAGAAGTGCGGAAAGCGGGGCATACCGCACCGGTACGCTGCAACTGTTCGTGTCGAAGCGGAGTGAGCGACTGCGAATCGGCCGATGCCTGCTCGATCCGCCGAGCCTCGAACGGCTGCTTCGGCAGCGGCAGGAAGGCTGCCTGGTCTTCGACCAAGAGTTCTCCCTTGGTGCCCGACTTGCCACGCGTTCCGCTGCGCGTACTCCGCCACTCCGCGCAAACGACGGCGTCCGGCGCCGTCTCGCGTATCGACGCAAACGGCGGCGCATCTCGGCGGAAGGGGCGTGCTTGTCATCGCCAATTCCATCGCCAGAGAGGTGTGTCCAAATATGTCATGTGAATTTCCGTATAGGTCATTGCGAACGCCTGTCGAGGGACCGTACACTGGCTTGCATGAGAACGGCAACCAGAACGGTTGCGAAATGCTCGCGAGACGGGGCAAACCCAGACACCCAAACTTGACGCGGGGTTGGCATGGGAATGTGCTACTGCACACCAGACGCGGCTTGAGCCAGTTGATGGGCTGGCGAGTCGGGTCCGCAACGACTGATGATGACGTCTCCATGGCAAAATGTGATAGCCCCGCTTTCTTGCAGAAGCCCCGGTCCTTGCTAGAATGACGTGAGACTGTACCTCCTACACATTCGACGCTCAAAGCGATTGGCTGTGCCTTTCCGCTGTGCCCTCCGTCTTCTTGCCCTGCCCCTGGAGTCCGTCATGCGCCGAGCGATCCTTCAACTTGCCATGCTGTCTCTCGTTCTGGCGTCGCCGCTGCTTTCCCTCGCCAAGGACGTCTACGTTTCCAAGACGGGAAACGACTCGAACCCCGGCACGAAAGAGGAACCGCTGGCAGCGGTCGAGAGGGCGGTCGACGCGATGCGCGAGGGCGGGCCGGGCACGATTTGGATCGGCGAAGGCGAATACTACCTGGAACAAGGCGTCGCACTCGATGCGAAGCATGGCGGCACTGCGGAACAACCGCTGGTGATTCGAGGGGCCGGGGCGGGCAAGACTCGGCTGTCCGGCTCACGCGTCGTCGAGGATTTCCGGCCGATCTCGGCCGCCGAGGCGGAACCGCTGATCTCGAAGCAGGCGAAGCAGCACGTCCTCGTCGCCGACTTGAAGAGCCAAGGCTTCCCCCCGCTTGAGAAGTTGCCGGAGAAACACCGCGCTCACGGCCGAGAAGAGGTGGTATTCGACGACCAGCCGATGCAATCGGCCCGTTGGCCGAACGACGACTTTGCCGTCTTCACGGAGGTGATCGATGCCGGCGCATCGCAGCCGACGCACTGGGTACAGCGAGACGTTTATCGGCCCGGTTCCTTTCGCTTCCCCGGCGATCGTGCGAAGCGATGGGACTTCGATCGCGGCGTCTGGCTGCACGGCTTCTGGTGCTACGACTGGTGCGACGAGGCGCTGAAGGTCGGGACCTACGACCCGAATACCGGCGAGCTGCGGCTGGCGGTGAAGCCCGCCTATGGGATCGGCTCACCCTGGAACAAGGACTCGAAACGCCGCTTCTACGCGCTCCACGTTTTCGAGGAGCTCGACGGTCCCGGCGAATACTACCTCGATCGCGAGAACAACCGGCTCTACTTCTGGCCGCCGGGCGACGTCGTGGAGAAGCCGGTTCGACTGACCCTGTGCCCCAAGCCTTTGTTTCGGGCCGACGGTGTTTCCCATTTGGTCGTTCGTGACCTGACGATCGAGAACGGTCGGGATCTTGGCGTCTCGCTGGCGAATTGCCTGCATTGCAGGATCGAGGACTGCCTCGTCCGCAACATGGGCAAAAGCGGAATCAACCTCAGTGGCGCCCACGTGGCCGCGGTTGGCTGCGAAGTGACTCGGACCGCGTCGTACGGGATCAGCGTTTACGGCGGAGACCGCAAAACGCTGACGCCGGGGCAGTGCTCCGTGCTCGGTTGCCACGTCCACCATGTTGGACGACTCGACTGGATGGGAGGCCGCGGCATCACCCTCGGCGGTTGCGGGAATCGGGTGGCCAACAACCTCATCCACCATGGCCCGACCGGCGCCGTCTCCTACGGCGGAAACGAGCATGTCCTGGAACTGAACGAGATTCACGACGTCTGCATTCACTATTCCGACGTCGGCGTTTTCTATACGGGTCGCGATTGGTCCAGTCGCGGGAACGTCGTGCGCTGGAACTACATCCACGACGTCACCAACAACCACGGTTCCGGCTCGTCGGCGATCTATTTGGACGATTGTGACAGCGGCGACACGGTGACCGGAAACATCGTGCTCGGCGGCGTCGGTCGCGGCGTGCTGCTGGGCGGGGGCCGCGACAACACGATTCGAGGGAACATCTTCATCGACCTGCCGATCGGCATCCACGTCGACGCCCGAGGTCCCAGGGGGATTACCCTCGACAAGCCGGGCTCCTGGAACCTCCTGGCGAAGTGCGAGCAGGTGGACTACCTGTCGCCGCTCTGGAGGCAGCGGTATCCGCGACTCGCCAAGATCATGGACGACAACCCCCTGATGCCGCTGGGCAACTCCATGCGAGAGAACGTCCTCATCGGCTGTAAGAAACCGTTCGCGCTCTCGAAGGGCGTCGAAGAAGCATGGCTCGACCGGGAGAACAACGCCGAGTGGAACCTGGACGATTTCCCGTTCCTCCCCGGGGAAGGGTCGTCCGAGAAGCTCGACCTCGCCAAGCTCCCGAGCCTTTGGCAGAAAATCCCCGGCTTCCAGCCGATCCCGGTCGAGAAGATCGGACTCAAGGGGCGGCCCTGACCAACCCGAAAATCGAAGGCGAGGAACCCTGCGATGATGCGCATTCACGCCCGTGCGACAATCTTGTCGGCCATCGTCTCTGCGTCGGCCATGGTCCTTTTGTCGCCCGCCGGGACCTTGGCGTTCGAAATCGTGGCCGCGCCGCTTGTCACGCGCGACGACCCGCCGCGACAGAAGATGATTCTCAAGGTGAACAACGGCTCCGGCCCGGTCGCAAGGTGGCGTGTTCGCGTGATGTGCGGCGACGCGGAAATCGCCCGGGCCGATCTCGGCATCGTCGAAAAGGGTCTGCAAACACGCGAGTTGCTGCTGCCCGAACCAAAGGAAACGCTTCCAACCCAGTGGATTATTGAGACAACGGAGGGCGAACGGATCAGCCAGGAGGAATTCGAGTGGCGGCGACCCCGGCACTGGACGCTCTACGTGCTGAAGTCGGCGCACATCGACATCGGGTTGCACCAGGCCCAGTTCATGCAGTGCAAGGAGACGGCCGACAATATCGACAGGGCGATGGAGCTGGCCGACCAAACGGCCGACTGGCCCGAGGCGTCGCGGTTTCGCTACGTCGTCGAAGGCCAGTGGTGGTGGCGGAATTATCCGGCCGACCGGGCACCGGAGACAGTCGACCGCGTATTGAAGGACTACGTCGGCCGAGGGATTATCGGCGTTGGAGGCACCCATTCGGGCAACCATACCCAGGAGTTCGGCACCGAAGAGTTGTGCCGCAGCGCGTACTACATTCGCGAAGCGCGCGACCGCTGGGGACTGGCGGCCGACACGATGATGATGGTCGACAACAACGGCATTTCGTGGCCCATTGCCACGGCTTACGCCCAGGCGGGTATCCGCAACATGGTCTTCTTGCCGAACTCGGGGCTGAAAGCCGGCACCGACGTTGGCTGGAAGGCCGAGGTTCCGCACGTCTTCTACTGGCAAGGCCCCGACGAGGCGAGCCGTATCCTCGTTTGGTCGGGTCCGCACTACATCAGCACGGGCCATTTCTTTGGCATCCGCACATGCGAGCATCGCGCGAAAGCAATCAGCACGGCCGACTCGACCGAACCGCAATTGATCAACCACCTGAAATTGCTGGAAGAGCGGTATCCTTACGACGTATGGCTCGTGTCGAACTACGACGACAACGAGAAGCCGAACCTGCATCTCCCGAAACTGGCGAAAGAGTGGAACGCCCGATGGCGATGGCCCGAACTGCGGACCACAGGCGATCTTTCGGTACCCTTCGACGTGCTTCGCCAGCGGTTCGGTGACAAGATTCCAACGCTTCGCGGCGACATGAACTGCGGTTGGGCACACCATCCGCTGTCTACGCCGGCGTACCTCGCCCGCAAGCGGGCAGCCGACCGGCTACTGCCCACCGCCGAAAAGCTGGCCACTTTGGCCCGCCTCGTCGATCCGGCGTACGTGTATCCCTTGCGGTCGTTTCGCGCCGCTTGGGACGCGCTGATTTGCAGCGACGAGCACGGTTACGGAGTCAGCGCCTACGAGGGCAAGAACGTTTATTGCACCTGGATGAACAAACGGTATTGGATCGATCGCGGATGGGCGACCGCACGGCACGAGACCCGTCGGGCACTTCGGACGCTGGCCGCCCATGTTCCCACCGAGGGGCCGACTCTCGTTGTCTTCAACCCCCTTCTGCGACGGCGAACCGATACCGTCGAGGTCGAGTTGCCGAAAGGCTTGAACGCAAGCGCCTGGGTCCCCTGCTCGGATTCCGGGGAGACACTGCCCGCGACTGCCGAAGCCGGACGTTTGCGATTCGTTGCCAACGACGTGCCGCCGTTGGGCTACAAGACGTTTGCTCTGCGCCAAGGCCGGACTCCCGTGGCGAGCCGCGCGGCCGTCGCCAAGGCTCCCGTCGTCGAGAATGGATTCTACCGTGTCGGGTTCGCTGCCGATGGCTCCGTCGAGAGTATTTTCGACAAGCAGCTTCGTCGCGAATTGCTCGACCCGAAAGCAGCCTACCGCGGCAATCAGTTCGTGTATACCAGAGACGACCACCAAACGTTCGCCACACCGGCGACGGCGTCGTTCGAAGTGGAAACATCGGACTTGGCAACCAGCGTCGTTGCCCGCACGCGAGAGCCTTCCAGCGGCGCCGCCATCGTGCAGCGCGTAACGCTGCCCCAAGGCGAGAAACGGATCGATTTCGACAACCGGCTCGAACACGTGCTCGACCTGCACAACGAGCAGCGCAGCGAGAAACTGCGATACGGCTATTACGCCTTCCCCTTTTCCCTACCGGACGCGACGTTCCGGGTGCAGTTGAACGGCTGCACGGCACGGCCTCACGACGACCAGGTGGGCACCGGCACGGAAGACTGGATGGCCGCTCAGGATTACGTCGACGTGTCGAACAGCGAGTTCGGCGTCACGTGGGCACAGCGCGAGAGCCACCTGGTCGAGTGTGGACGCATTCGCACCCGGCAACTGACTCGCGACGATCCGCCGAAGACGGCGCATCTGTATTCCTATCTCTTCAACGACTGGTATCAGAAGAATTGGACCAGTCCGAGTGAAATCACGATGCGCTATCGCTATTCGATCACCAGCCGTGCCGCGGACGGCGCGGCCGACCGGCCCCACTGGTTCGCCCGCCGTTTCGCCCACCCGCTGGTAGCGACGACCATCGCGGCGAAGCAGCCTGGCGACCTGGCTGCGCGACAACACAGTTTCCTGTCGACGACGGCGGCCAACGTCGAGTTGCTGACGTTGAAACTCAGCGAAACGCCCGGCCGGGGCGTCATCTCGCGAATGCATGAGATCTCAGGCCAAACGACGGACGCCGTGACGGTCGCCTTCGACCTCGCGGCCAAAAGCCGGTGGACGCAATGCAACGTAGCCGAACGAGACGTCGCGGCGCTGAAAAGCCCGGAGTTTGCGGTTCGTCCGTTCGATTTCGCAACGCTTCGGATCGAAGCGGGGGCCGCCCCCGAAACCGCCCCCGAGGTTGTCGTCACGCCGGTAGACGACAAGTCGGTCGCGCTGGCTTGGAAACCGATTGTCGGGGCCACGCGGTACTATGTGTTCCGAGGTTCGCGAGCGGACTTTCGAGCCGACGCCGACGGCCTCATCGCGACCACTACGGAGTGCCGTCACGTCGACACGTGGCTGAACCGCGACACGGCGTATGCCTATCGGGTTCTAGGCGTCGGGGCCGGCAACGTCGGCATGGCCGTCTCGGCTTCGGTTGTCGGACGAACGAAGCCCGACTGCGGCTCGCCGCCGGCTCCGGTCGGCTATCACGACCGCGGACTGATAGCCGCCCCGTGCGCCTGGCGCGGCGACGCGCCCGACGGGCTCTACCTGCTCTGGGGACAGAACCGCGAGACCGACGTCTCTCACTACGAGTTGTACCGAGGGCGGACGGTTGATTTTACGCCCTCACCGGAGACTCTGGTCGCCACCGTGCGGCCCGGGCCCTTCGTGGTTGTGAGTTATGACGATACGGCCCTCGAACCGTATACTACCTACTACTATCGCGTTCGCGCGGTGGATGACGGCGGCCACAAAGGCCCCTTGAGCGAGCCGTGGTCCGGCACGACCCGCGACCCGATCCCGTCGTCCGCCCAAGGAAGAGGACGTTGATTCTCGGGGCACGAAGCCGCGCTCGACGAGTGATTCATGCAGGTTGCCGACAGCAAGGACCCATCTGGCGAGGACACCGTCATGCTCTTGGCACGTTACGGAATCATCGCCCTCGCGCTAGCCGCGATGATCGGATCGGTTGCGTCCGCCGAAGAGCCGGCCAAGACCGCCGGGATGCAGAGCACCAGGATGCCGGGCCTCCCGCGGATTGCCTATCGCTCGTTTTGGCCCCAAGAGCGATACAACCGTCAATTCGCCGAAGCCGGCGTCAAGCTCGTTTTCATCTATCCTTCGAATACGATTTGCAGCCTGGACGTTCCCTATTCAAACTACCCTCAGATTTGGACCGGTCCGAACCAGTACAACTGGAAATCGCTCGACGATCACGTCGGCGACGTGCTGAAGTGGAATTCCCAGGCAAAGCTGATGGTCATGATCGACCTGAACACGCCGGCCTGGTGGGTCGAGTCGCACGACGGGGCGGACAGTTTCCGCCAACTGGCGGAAACGGTGCTTCGCGACGATTTCAAACGGGACGCCAAGGAGTACATGCGCAGGTTTCTCGAATACACAGAGTCGAAATACCAGGACAAGATCGTTACGTATCAACTCTCCTGCGGCGGGACCTGCGAGTGGTACGACTGGCAGAAGGGCAAGCCGGGCCCACGGAAGCACGCGGCCTTTGCACAGTGGATGGGGCGTCCCGGGCTGCGGGTCTCGGAGGATCGGGAGAGGACCTCGCATGATTTCTTCTACGATCCGGTCAAGGACGCAGAGAAGATCGCATACTGGAAATTTCACAATCGGCTGATTGCCGACGCCATGCTCGACTTCGCGGCCGAGGCGAAACGGATCATCAGGAATCGCGTACCGCTGGGCACCTTTCACGGATACATCATGGAACTGGGCGCGCACCGGTTGTTGTATGAAGGGCAACTCGGCTACGATCGCACGTTCCAATCGCCGCTGTTGGGCTACAATACGGAACCGGCCGACTACGCGAACCGGCGCGGTGGCGGCACGGGTGGGTTTCTCTATTGCATCGATTCCTTGTTTGCCAACCATAAGGGAGCCTGGCACGAGGTGGATCATAGGACCTACTGCATCAAGAACAGCGAGAATATCGGCACTCGCCGGCTCACCAACAACGGGAAACGGCTCGACTTGCCCACGCAGCCGGAGGCCGTCGGCGCGTTGCGACGCGAGTTCGCCATGGCCATGATTCACGGATCGCACTTGTGGTGGTTCGACATGTTCGGCGGATGGTTCGACGATCCCGTCGTCATGGCGAACATGAAGAAGATGACCGCCATCAGCGAACGTTTCGCCGACACCGGGCCGGGCAAGGCCGAGGTGGCCGTGCTGGCGGACGCCGATTCGATGTATTACGTCGACGGGCATTGCCGGCTGGCCGACTCGCTCTTGCGAGAACTGCAATTCGCGATGTTCGGCTCAGGTGTGCCGTGGCGGTGCTATTCGCTGGCCGACTTGCCGAAGCTGGACATGTCGCCCTATCAGGTCGTCATTCTGCCCAACCTGTTCGTCGTCACGCCCGAGAAGCGGAAGCTGCTCGAAGAGAAACTCTTCCGCGACGGCAAGACGATCGTCATGCCTTTCGCTCCAGGCATCATCACGGACGGCACGTACGATCCGGCGAATATCGAGAAGCTGACGGGAGTGAAAGTCGAGCACGTTAGCCGCCCAACGCAGCCGCAAGAGGCAGTCTATAAGGACCGCGGCCAGTGGACGTCGGTGTTTCTCGCGCGTCCGGAAATGACGTCGTCGTTGCTGCGGGAGATGTTCCGCAAGGCGGGCGTCCATATTTATTCCGAAGACGGAGACCCCTTCTACGCCAACGATGAACTGATCGCCCTTCACTCCGCAGAAGGTGGAAAACGCACGTTTCGCTTGCCCGAAGCGCGAAAGGTGACGGAGTTGTTCGAAGATCGAACGGTAACGGATGGCCCGGTCACGGAGTTCACGGAAACGTTCAAGCCGATGGAAACGCGGTTGTACTGGCTGGAAAGGAACTGAAAGAACCATGAGCAATACCCTTGATTCTCCGTCCTTTCGTTGGGCACGTTACACGCAGGGGCTTTGTCTGGCGTCGACAACCGTGCTTTGCCTGGGTTGTTGGACCCTGTCGGCGTCCGCTGAAGAGACCACGCCGGAGAGTTGGCGGATCATCCGGGCCGCCGGGCCGGACCTCGCGGTGATCGGCCGGCTGCGAACGCGGACCGCTGGCCAGATCGAAAGCACGCCCTGGTCGGTGGGTTGCGAGACGCTCGATCGCGACTACACGGTGTACGACAACTACAGGGCCTACGTGGGCCCGCTCGGCGCCAAAGCCGCTCGCATTCAGGCCGGCTGGGGAAAATGCGAGAAGGTCAAGGGGCAGTACGACTGGGCCTGGCTCGACCACGTGATCGACGACCTGAATGCCCAGGGCGTGCGGCCTTGGGTCTGCATCTGTTACGGAAACGAGATCTACGAAGGGGGCGGCACGCGTCTACTCGGCGGAAAGCTGCCCAGCTCGGACGAGGCGCTGGCCGCGTGGCAGCGCTGGGTCGAGACGATGGCCAATCGCTACAAGGGCCGGGTATTCGAATGGGAGGTCTGGAACGAACCGGAATGGGGCTACTCCTCGCGCATGAAAGAGGAGCTTCGCGCCGAACGCTTGGGCCAGTACGTGACGATGTACCTGCGAACGGCGGAGACCATTCGGGCGATCGATCCAAAGGCAAAAATGTGGGCCGTGGCGGCCTGTCATCCCCGAGCTTTGTTCATCCCCGATTTCCTCGAAGCGATGAGCAATCGCGACAAGCTGCATCTGGTCGACGCGATCACCTATCACGCCTACACCGTCCGCCCGGAGGATCACTATCCGGGGGTCGAGGTGTTGCGGCAGACGGTGGCTCGCTATAGCGATCGCATCGAGATCCGGCAGGGGGAGAGCGGCTGTCCGTCGGTTCGGCACGAAGTCCACGCGTTGAGCAAGCAGCCGTGGACGGAGTTCAACCAGCCAAAGTGGTACTTGCGCCGCATGCTCGGCGACCGTGTACGCGGGATTCCGCCGAGCGTTTTCGCGATCGTCGATATCCGCTACCCCAACGTGCTTCTCTCGATGGGCCTGTTGCGGGCCAACGATCAGAAGGAGGTGCTCTACAAAAAGCCCGCCTATTATGCGGTGCAGCACCTGATGTCGATTCTCGACGGCACGGCCCACCCGATGAAACAGGTCGAGTTCAAGGCAGCCGCGAATCCGGATCTCCAGGTCGCCGGGTTCACCAAGGGCGGCGGCTCCTTGGTGTTCGTCTGGAAGGCGCCTCCGGGAATCCCCTCGGACGATCTGGCCTGGACACCGATCGAGTTGACGCTGGAAACGGTCGCTTCGAGCGACCCGGTCTACGTGGAATTGATGTCGGGCAACGTCTACGAGTTGGATGCCGGCCGCTGGCGCACAAGCGCCCAGGGCACGGTCTTCACCGAGTTGCCCGTACGCGACAGCCCCATCCTGATCGCCGAGCGAGCGACTGTGGATCTGAATCAGTAGCCCTCGGCCTGGTTGGTGGACGTCCAACAAGCAGTGTCGGCCTGCTTTGGCAGCCGGGCGGGCATACGATTCCAACGAGGAGGTTCATACCATGTTCCAACGCAGCCTGTTCTTGTTCGGATCGGTTTCTGCTTTGCTGTTGTCCGGGGGGGTATGTGGCGCGTCGGCCCAGGGCGACGCCAAGGCTTCGTCCGCCCCCATCGAGTTGAAGACCTCGCAGGCCCGTTTGCTGGTCGACGGGGAAGGGCGCGTCGCGCTGGAGCCGAACGATGCGGCATGTCCGGCGCCGGCTTCCTTCCGAACGCCGCTGTGGCTGATCACGTTGGCGGAGGGGACCAACGCGTTCCGGCCGGGGCCCAAGCTCACGACCAGCGACTCGGCGCCGGCGCACGTCTCGCCGGTAGCGGAGGGCGTTCGGCTGCTCTACAACGGGATTCGCCACGGCGAGAAAACTTTCGACGTTCAGCTCGACCTGACCATTACGGTCGCGGGCGACGAGTTCCGTTTTGGGGGGAAGATCGTCAACAACAGCAAGGATCGGATCGTCACGGAATGGAAGTACCCTATCTTTCTGGGGATCGAGGCACAACGCGGCGCCCACGAGCGGGCTACGCCTGCCCTGCTCTGGCCGGACGGTCTGGGGCGCCGGTTCCCAACGCGGGAATCGTTCGGTTCGCACAAGACGTTCGAGTATCCCAGCGGTCGCGGGACGATGCAGTGGTTGGCGTTCACTCACGGCGCGAGCGGGCTTTACTTCGGCTGCCACGACGAGAAGTGCGGTGCGAAGACTTTCGCGGCGGCGCGCAGCAGCGGCGTTGGCTATGACGTCTCGTTGGAGCACCACCCCTATTGCGTGCCCGGCGAGCAGTGGGAGAGCCCGCCGACCGTGCTGATGCCCTATGCCGGTCCGTGGTACGTGGCCGCGCGGCACTATCGCCGGTGGGTCGAGTCGTGGCTCGATTCGCTGCCGAAGCCCCCATGGGCACAAGACAGCACGGGCTGGCTGTTGGCGATCCTGAAGCAGCAGAACGGCGACCTGATGTGGGACTACGGATCGCTGGACCGCCTGGCCGACCTGGCCGAACAGCGAGGGCTCGACACGCTGGGGCTCTTTGGCTGGGCCCACGGCGGTCACGACCGGTACTACCCCGACTACATCCCCGACCCGAAGATGGGCGGCCCGGAGGTCCTCAAGGAGTCGATCGAGAAGGTCCACCAACGCGGCCGGCGGGTCATCCTGTACGCCAACGGGCAGTTGATCGATTCGGCGACCGAGTTCTATCGGCTTCATGGCGTGGAAGCGATGGTGGCCGATCCGAGCGGGAAGCCGGTCATTCAGATGTATGCCAAGTTCAAGGCCACTTCGACGCCCATCTTCGTGACCGCCTGCACGGCCGCCCCTGCTTGGCGAGAACGCATGCTTTCGCTGGCCGAACAGGCCCATGCCCTGGGCGCGGACGGCATCCTGTTCGATCAGCTCGGCGTGGTCGGGCCGAAACAGTGTTTTACCAAGGGCCACGGACACAAGACCCCGGCGACCGCCGAAGCGCGCCGGGAGCTCATTCGTGGGATCGCCCGGCACATGAAGAAGCTCGATCCGGACTTCATCATCATGACGGAAGGCGTGGTCGACGTCGAACAGGCCGATATCCCCTACTTCCACGGATGGGGGACAGGCTTCGGATACTTCGAGCCGGGGCCGTCCGAGACGGCTTTTCCCGAGTTGTTCCGATACACCTACCCTGCCTTCGTGGCGACGCAACGCATTCCGAATCCGTTCCTTACCAGGAACTACGCCAACTATGCCTGCGTGTACGGCCTTCGTTTCGAGATCGAAACCCGATACACGGCCGACGTCAAGTACCTGACCACGGATCAGGTTCCCGGCCCGGAAGAATACGCGGACTGCAATTCGCCGCCCGAAGTGTCTCTTGTACAAACGGTTTCGTGCAAGGAGTCGGCCGAGTACATGCGCCAGGTCGCCGCGCTGCGCAGGCAACATGGCGACCTGCTGTTGCGGGGACGATTCATCGACGTGGACGGCGTGGTCGTCGAAGGCGCCCGAATCGTGGGCAAGGCGTTCCAATCGGACGACCGGATCGGCGTGATCTTGTGGAATCCGACCGACCAGCCCCAGTCGGCCGAGGTCGCGATCGCCGGCCATGCGTTCTCGGCCGCCTACGCGCCGGGGGCGTCGGGCGCCGTCGATCGCGATGCACCGATCGCCCCCGAGTCGATTCGGCTGCTGGTTTGGAATACGCAATAACGTCGGCTGAACCGATGAGCGACCTGGGCGAAAGGAGCCACGGTGTCTCGCCGCAACTACAAGTGGGAGCTGCTCGGCCTGCTGTGCCTGGCGTTCTTCTTTCATCAGGGCGACCGCGCGATCTACGGCGTCGTGCTGCCCCAGATCCGGCAGGAGCTACAGCTCAGCGACTCGCAGCTTGGCTTCGTCGGCACCGTGCTGTTCTTCACGCTCGCCGTGCTGATGCCCGTCGCCGGGTACCTGGGCGACATGCTTCGCAAGAAGTGGGTGATTACCGGCGCGCTGGTCTTCTGGAGTACGTCAACGTTGTTCACCGGTCTCAGCCGGGGCGTCGTCAGCTTGACGATGCTTCGCAGTGTCGCTACGGCGGGCGGCGAGTCGTTCTACGCGCCCGCGGCCTACGCGCTCTTGGCAAAGTTCCATCGGACGACGCGAGCGCTGGCGATGTCGGCTCACCAGGCCGCCATGTATTTCGGCGTGATCGTCAGCGGCTTCCTCGGCGGCTACATTGCCGACCGATGGGGATGGCGATCGGCGTTCTACGTCTACGGCTCGGCAGGCATCCTGCTTGGCGTGGTTTTCGTGCTCCGTCTGAAGGACGGCGGAGAAGCGGAGAAGTCGGAGACGCCACGCCAGTGGCAGAATCCCTTTTTCATGTTGGCGATCCTCTTCCGAAAACCAACGGCGTTACTGCTGACAGTCGGGTTCACGGCAATCGTTTTCGTCAACAATGCGTACGTCGTCTGGGCCCCGGAGTTCATCCGAGAGAAATTCGGCCTCTCCCTGTCGCAGGCCGGCGGGTACTCGATGTTCTACCATCATGTCACGGCCCTGGTCGGCGTACTGATCGGAGGAACCTTGTCCGACGTTTGGGTGAAGAGACACGCCGGCGCCCGGATGACCATGCAAACCGTTGCCATGCTCCTCGCTGCTCCGGCCATCGCCTTCATGGGGCTGGCGCAGTCGCCCTGCGGTGTCTACGCTGCGATGGCCGTCTTCGGACTATTCCGAGGACTTTACGAATCCAATACGCACGCATCGCTGTTCGACGTCATCGAACCGGAATACCGCGGCTCGGCGGTCGGCGTGATGGTCATGCTCGCGTTTCTCGTGGGCTCCGCCGCTCCGTGGCTGATGGGCTGGTTGCGCGAGATCCTCGAGCCGGGCAAGGGACTGTCCTACACGTTTGCGGGCTATTCGTTGTGGTACGTGATTGGAGGTCTAGCCGTCGCCACGGGCTTGATCTTCTTCTTTCGGAGAGATCGGATCGTCGAAGAGACTCTATGACGAGGACATCACACCGCACGCGTTGTGCATGCTTCCGGAGGAACCAAGAAAGTTCGATCCCATGAAGATTACCGACTTGAAAACATACGTCGTTCACTGCTACCGAACGAATTGGGTCTTCATCAAGATCGGCACCGACGAGGGTATTTCGGGAGTCGGTGAGGCGACCTTGGAGATGAAGGAGAAGGCCGTCGAAGCCGCCGTCCTGGAGCTGAAAGACTACCTGCTGGACAAGGATCCCCGCGAGATCGAACGCCATTTCCACGTCATGTATCGCGACTCCTATTGGAGAACGGGGCCGGTGCTGATGTCGGCACTGAGCGCGGTGGAAATGGCTTTGTGGGATATTTCGGCCAAGGAGCTGAGAGTGCCGGTGTATCGCTTGCTCGGCGGCAAGTGCAACGACCGCGTGAGGGCCTATGCGAATGCGTGGTTCGCTGGCGCGAAGACGCCGGACGCCTTTGCCGAGAGAGCGAAGGCGGCCGTCGCCCGTGGGTTCCAGGCGCTCAAGTGGGACCCCTTCGGCAGCGCCCACATGAATATCTCTACGAAAGAGCTTGACGATGCCTTGGCAATCGTGGGCACCGTCCGCAACGCCGTGGGCAGCGCGGTCGATCTGCTGATCGAGGGGCACGGCCGGTTCAACGTGCCGGCCGCCTGCACGATCGCCCGCGAGTTGGAACCGTTTCGCCCTTTGTTCTTCGAAGAGCCGATCCCACCGGACAACCTGGACGCACTGGCCGACGTGCGAGCGAAATCGCGGATCAGCATCGCCGCCGGCGAACGCCTCTATCATCGTTGCCGGTTTCGCGAGCTGCTCGAGAAACGCGCCGCCGACGTCATTCAACCCGATGTTTCGCACGCCGGCGGGCTCAGCGAGTGCAGGAAGATCGCCGCCATGGCGGAGGTGTACCAACTGCCCTTCGCGCCGCACAATCCCTGCGGCCCGATCGCCAACGCGGCGACGCTGCAACTGGCTGCCTGCACGCCCAACTTCTACCTGCTGGAAACCATGGCCACCGACGTCCCGTGGCGCAAGGATCTTACGACGGAGAGTCTCGTCTTCCAGGATGGCTACTTCGAGATTCCCGATCGTCCCGGCCTCGGGATCGAGCTGAACGAGGAAGCCTTTGCCGACCACCCTTACCAGCCGCGCCCACTGCGGCACTACCGTGGCGACCTCACCGATATCCGCCCACCCGAGGCCGCACCGTATTTCTGACGATCCGCACGATAGGTGAGAACGATGATGTTCGAAGGCAAAAACGTTCTGGTAACCGGTTCCGCACGCAACACCGGATTGGGTATCGCCAGGGTCTTCGGGGGCTACGGTGCAACCGTTTTCGTGCATGGGCGTTCGGCGGAGCAAGTCGAGAAGATTGCGCAGACGCTCAACCGTGACGGCAGCGGAGACGGCGGGAGATACTTGCCGATCGCAGCAGACGTCGCTCGTGAAGACGATGTGGCGCTCGCGTTTTCATTCATCGACCAGCAGGTGGGCGGGCTGGACGTGCTCGTGAACAACGCCTGTCACCTCGGCCTGGGCCACCGCTTCCTGGACATGCCGATCGCGTTTTTCGACGAAGTGCTGGCCGTCAATCTCCGTGGCTACGCCCTGTGTGCCCAGTATGCCGCGAGGCAAATGGTCGCCCGGGGCGGAGGAGCCATCGTCAACATCGGCTCCAACACGGCGGGGCGCGCCCTGGGCGACCGCGCCGCTTACATCGCCTCGAAGGGCGGCGTGGAGAGCCTCACCCGAGCGATCGCCGTGGAACTGGCCGAGCACCATATCCGGGTCAACTGCATTGTGCCCGGATACATCTATACTGAGCGCTGGGACACGCTTCCGGAGGAGACGAAAGAGCGGCGTTGGAAAAACGTCCCCCTGGGCAAGGAATCCAGCCCGGAGGACATCGGCGAGGCCGCGGCCTTTCTCGCCTGCTCGAAAGCCGGCAACATCACCGGCTCGTCCCTGCTGGTTTCGGGCGGAATCGATATCCAGTTGCTCCCGCCCGATTGTGCCGTCTAGGCTTCTTGGTACCCTG
>Ga0307380_10005666_pt1 | contig 16548 bp, 14 predicted proteins | sample UN3MG_FD_202239 | JGI IMG/M metagenome (GOLD analysis project Ga0307380, IMG submission 202239) | Soil microbial communities from Risofladan, Vaasa, Finland - UN-3 | ecosystem: Environmental > Terrestrial > Soil > Coastal area > Acid sulfate soil | place: Finland: Risofladan, Vaasa | collected...
GCGGCTCTTCACGGCCCGCATGCAGCTCGAGAGCACCGAAGCACTCTACGAGCGTCTCATCGACACGTCAACGTGAGACGTCACAGTGGACCGGGATTGAGGACGTGAGCCCAGTGTCCGGCGCCCCTCCGAGAATCCTGATCGTGCTGGCAAATCCCCTGCAGGTCCCGTTCTTCACCACACTTGCGGGGCTGCTCGAGACGCACGGGGCACACGTCCGCTTCCTCTCCACCGACTACACCATCGCCCGACAGGCGTGGAAACTGGGCCGCCGCGCCCCCAACGTCATGCACACCCCGGTGCCGAGACACGATCCGGCAAGACACTCCGAGGGCGTCTCACTGGAGAACGTCTGTCGCTACGTGCTCGCACACCCGTCACTCGAGGTCCACTACCTGACGCTCTTCGACCAGGCCGACCGTCTCGTGCGGGCCTACGGCCGACACTTCGACCGGGTGAAGCCCGACCTGGTTCTGGGCTGGAACGGGACCATCCCGCGCATCCGGGCGGCGATGAAGCTGGCCGAGGCCCGCGGCATCCCCACGCTCTGTTTCGAGCAGGGCAGTTTCCGCAATACCCTCATCTGTGACCCGAAGGGCGTCCACTACGAGGGGTCGATGCGAGACTTCCAGGTCCCGACCGACTTCAACCGTGAACGCATCGACGCCTTTCTCACCCGCTTCGCATCACAGCCCCGCTGGAGAAGGAAACCGTCGGGCTTCTCGGGAGAGGCCCTCGCCAGTGCCCTCATCAACTTCTTCCCGCGTCGAAGTCCCTTTCACCCCGCACACCATTTCGACCACGACAGGGCCGTGCATCCGGTACGGTTCCTGAGACGCGTGCGACAGTATCTCAAGCTCGCCCTGGGCAGCCGAGAGACGTCACGCACGACGGACACCCGGCTCCCCGGGCAGTTCATCTTCCTGCCGCTTCAGGTGCACGACGACACCCAGATCATCGTCCACTCCCCCCTCATCCGCTCCATGGAGGACCTGGTCGACGAGACGCTGGAAGCCCTGCCCGAGGGGTGGCCGCTGGTGGTGAAATCCCACCCGGCGGACGAGGGTCGACGGGACTACCGGGTGATCGAGGAGATGCTCGAAGGACCGGCACATCACTTCCTGCGCACGGGCGACACGCTCGAACTGGTGAAACGGTCGAGCTGCGTGGTGACCGTGAACTCCACGGTGGGTCTGGAGGCGCTCGCGCTCGGCAAACCGGTGGTGGTGCTGGGGGACGCCGTCTACGCCGGTCGCGGCATCACCGTGGACGTCCATGACCTTTCCGAGTTCCCGGCGAAGCTGGCCGAGGCGGTCACCTTCCGTCCCGACCCGGACGAGGTCCGACGCTTCCTCGACTACTACATCTTCGAGTACGCGTGGCCCGGGGACTTCCGCAGACCCGACCCCGATGAGCTGGCGCCCCTGGCGGCGTACGTGGCCGCCCGTGCGGGCTGCCGCCCGCGGCCGGAGACGACCCCTGCGGCACGTCCCGAGGCACCGTCGGCGAAAGCCGAAGCACCCCGCCGGGCCGAGCCTCTTGTCAGCATCGTCATGCCCGCGCACAATACCGGACGCTTCATTGGTCAGGCCATCCGGAGCGTGCTGGCGCAGACGTACACGCGCTGGGAACTCACGATTGTTGATGACGGCTCGACCGATAATACCGAAGCCGTCGTCTCGCGTTTTGTTGACCCGCGCATCGTGCGGATACGAACGGAGAACCGCGGTCCGGCGGCAGCCCGAAACGTCGCGATCGCGCGGTCGAAGGGTGCGTTCGTGGCCTTCCTGGATTCGGACGATGCATGGCTTCCGGACAAACTGGCATGTCAACTGGAGGTCTTCGACTCGGCGCGGGATGTCGGACTGGTCTACACGAATGTCCGGCGGATATCCGAAGACGGTGCCCGGCTCAAACCGCACCGCTTCTCCCTGTCGCGTCTGCCGAGGGGGCGGTGTCTGGACCAGCTACTGGTGCGCAATGGTGTGATCGCGATGTCGACGGTGATGGTGAGAAGGGCCGTGCTCGAACGGGTGGGGGAGTTCGGGTCGGGTGTGCGTGGGGTGGAGGACTGGGACTTCTGGCGTCGGGCTGCGATCGATTTCGAGTTTCGATACGTTCCGCGGTTCCTGGGCGCCTACCGGATTCGTTCGGGGAGCCTGTCGGGTCGTGGGGAAGCGATGAACCTGTCCGAGCGGGAGGTCATCTCGCGGGCGTTCTCGGATCGTGCCGTCCGTCGTCAACTGTCGGCGAGGAAGCTGCGACGACTCCGGAAGCGGGCCGAGGCGGTTCACTTCTACAACGCAGGCGCGCGTGCGCTGCGCGCGGGTGACACGCATCGCGCGGCGGCCTGCTACTACCGGTCGGTTCGGACCACCCTCTACGACGTCAGACAGATTATAATGCCCGGAATATGTTTCCTTGTCATACTGTCGTTGATCGACCGGAATTACTTGCTTGACGTCGTGAGAAAGTAGAGAATCAGATGCGAGCCCCGGGGGATCATGTGTCACGGCAGGCGCCGGTTCCGGGGAGGCCAGCGGTGATTCCGCAACGCGAGGACCGTTCATGAGTGAGGAGCGAAGAACACACCGGCGCGTGCTTGTCATCGGCTGGGACGGTGGGACGTGGAACGTGTTTCGTCCGCTCGTTGAGCACGGACTCATGCCGAACCTGAAATCCCTGATGGCCCGTGGCTGCTGCGGGATCATGAACAGCACACTTCCTCCCATTACACCGCCCGCGTGGACGACGCTGCTGACCGGACTGAACCCGGAGAAACATGGGGTATTCGGATTTCTGGAGGGACTGCTGCCGGGTGAGACTCCGGGGCGAGACGGGAGTCGACCCCTCAGTGCGTTGTCGATTCGCGCGAAGACCCTCCTGGATCTGCTCGGCGGCGCCGACAGGCGCGTCATGGCCATCAATGTTCCGATGAGTTATCCCCCGAGAGAGGTCAACGGGATCATGATCACCGGGATGCTCACCCCCGCCGGGTCTGAGAACTATACGTACCCGGCTGAACTCAAGAACGAACTCAAGGACTACGCTATCGATGTTGCCTGGGATGCCGATATGTTGGTGCACATGAAGAAGATCGACGAGATAGGCCTCCCGACCCTCGTCAGGGAGTGCACCGAAATCGCCAGGAGCCGCTCTGAAAACATCCTGCGACTTGCAGAAAACCATCCCTGGGACTTCGCAATCGTCATCTTCACCTCGACCGACCGGCTGTTTCATCGACTGTGGCCTGAGATCGGGGCTCTTCTGAAGAGCGGCGTCCCGGGGACGAAACTCGAGCGGCTGCTCCTTGATTTCTTCGCTCAGCTCGATGAGTCTCTCGGCGATATTCTGAGAGCCTGCTCGGATGCCTTCACGATGTTGGTGAGCGACCACGGTTTTGGGCCGAGGGCGAGCCGCACGGTCTATCCGGATGTCGTTCTCGAACAGGGGGGCCTTCTCTTTCGGAAGAAGCAGGCGCCCACCCGCCGAGGTCTCGAACTGAGACTCCGCCGGGGCGTCCGCAGTCTCATCGAAGCCCTGCTGCCCAAGGGAATGGCTCAGGGTCTGCTCTCGAAGGGCAGAAGTCGTCAGAGACGCATGTCGGAATCGATCGACCACGAAAGAACACTCGCGCAGGTGGTGATGTTCGACTGGTTTGTCACCGGAGGCGTCCGACTTGCCAAAGAAACCACCGCGGTCATGAACGACGCGGAAAGGGAGGAACTCATCGACAGGATTATCGAACTCATGAGGGGGATTCGCGATCCCGAAACGGGCGAGACGGTCGTGGAAGACGTCTGGCGGCGCGAGCAGAAGTTCCCCGATGCCGTGGTTGACTTCCTGCCCGAGATTATCATGAAATTCCGGGCAGGATACACCGGACGGATCAACCCGCTCGCGACCGAGGCGGTAAGCGGGGCGCCCGACGGCTCCGAGAACGGGGTCCATTGTGTCGAGGGCATGTTCGTCCTCGCGGGCGAAGGCATCAAGGCGCTCGGCGAATCGCCGGCGATGCACCTCGCAGACATCGCGCCGAGTGTGCTTTACATGAGCGGCATGGACAGTCCGACGTATATGCAGGGGAAGGTCCCCCTTGCGCTGTTCAGGGAGGAATACGTGAAGGAGCATCCCCTCAGGATACGCGACTACGCCGACGGCGGCAACGCGACGGCGGATGAGAAACCATCCTCCGCCTATACCAAGGAGCAGGCTGAACAGGTCAAGGACCACCTGAGACACCTGGGGTATATGGAGTGATGGAACTCGAGGGCGGTCTCGGCGGGAGGAAGTGCAAGTGATGCTGTGCAGGAAGATGTCGACGGCCAGGCGGGTTTCCAGAGAAGAAGGCGTTGGCGGCATGGTGAGACTTCTCATACGGAACGTCCCGCCGCTTCACGCGCTGGTGCGACGGCTCTTTCCGAGAGCGTGGAAGGAGTGGAGCGAACTCGGGTTCTGGAAGTCGCGTATGCGCTCAGGTGTCGGCGCCGGCGAATCCTACGCGCGCATGTTCACAACGCACTTCGGCATCGAGCCCGATTTCTATACGGACAAGCGTATCCTCGACATTGGCTGCGGGCCCCAGGGAAGCCTCGAATGGGCGGATATGGCCGCTGATCGTGTGGGACTCGACCCGCTCGCGAAGGACTATCTGAAACTCGGTGCAGACCGCCAGAAGATGCGATACGTCGCTGCGTGTTCGGAATCGGTTCCGTTCGAGGACGCTCATTTCGACGTGGTGTCGATGTTCAACGCGCTCGATCACGTTGCAGACCTCGATGTGACGATTTCCGGAATCCAGCGTGTGCTGAAGCCGGGAGGACTCTTTCTCCTGCTCACGGACGTCAACCACGATGCGACCGCGTGTGAGCCGCAGGAGTTCTCATGGGACGTGGCCAGGGCATTTCTGCCCGTCTTCGAAATCCTCGACGAGCGACACTATGAGAAGCGTGGAGGGATTTACGAAACGGTCGACATGGGTGTGCCCTACGAGCATTCAGACACCCCGAAGCGCCCGGGGACGCTTCTGGTGAAGTATCGCAAGGTGCAGGGCCTGTCGGATGGGGTCAATGGCGGAAGTTGAGTGACGCTCGCATGTGCAGCGAACAACCCCTTGAATGCTGTGCGAAAGCGAGGAGAAGGTCGTGAGCGACAAACGGCAGCCATCAAACCGCGTCTTGATCGTCGGATGGGACGGGGGAACCTGGGACGCGTTCGGCCCGCTCGTCGAGCGCGGTCTCATGCCGAACCTGAAAGCGCTGATGACCCGCGGATGTCACGGGGTTCTCCACAGCACGGTGCCCGCGTGGACGCCGCCGGCGTGGACCACGCTCATCACCGGACTCAACCCCGAGCGTCACGGCATCTTTGCGTTCTTCGAGAACATGCTTATCGGCGACGCGGTTATTGACGACGACCGGGCCATGCGGCCGGTGAGTTCGCTCTCGATCCGTCATCCCACGCTGTTCTCCATCTTCAGTGCCGCCGGCAGACCGGTCATGAGCATCAATCTTCCGATGAGTTATCCGCCGACGCCGATCAACGGCATCATGGTCACGGGGCTTTTCACGCCGTCGGACGCCGAGGACTACACCTATCCGGCCGCGCTCAAGAGTGAACTGGAGGACTACATCATCGATCGCTGCAACGGCGCCGACTGGCTGACGCGGGCGCTGCGGGCGGGCATGCCCCGACAGGCCGCCGCGCATTTCCTGAAATCGATACGGACGCTCCCGTTCAACCCGCGGCAGGTGGTCATGCTCGCGGTCAGCGCGATCGCCGCACTGCCTCTGGTCGACAGGAACCGTCTGCTCGACGTGGTGAGAAAGTAGCGTCTCGACCAGCCGAAGGAAGGACGACGGACAGATGGAACCCCTGCGTGACCGGGCCTTGGCGTTCCTCGAATCCCTCAGGGCCGATGCGGCACTGATACCGGGGGCCCTCAGGCCGTGGTGGCTGGAATACCACCAGGGGCACATACCCCGCTACCTGGACACCCTCGAGTTTATGGACCGGCACGGTCTCGGGGGGAAGATGCTCGAGGTGGGAAGCGTGCCCGGCCACTTCACGGTTCCGTTGAAGAACCTGGGCTGCGACGTCCGGGGCGTCGATCCCGACCCGTCCCGCATCACGCGGTTCCTGGCAAAGTACGACGTCCCCGTGGACTGCGTGGACCGACTGCTCTTTCTTTTCGGCAGGGACTACCAGGGCGACCCCGTCCAGGAGTTCAGCCTGATGGAAAAGGTTGGACACATGGGTCATGTGCGTCTCTACTCGGCCGACGAGGCCCAGCGCTTTCTAAGGCACGTCGGGTTCGAGGTGGTGACCGTGGCGTATCGTGGGAGCATTCGCGGCGGGTGGAAGGGAAAGGTTCTGAGACTCCTGGACCCCAAACGCGAGCGATGGCGGGAGTATGTGTTTCTTCTGGCCCGCAAGGGCGCCACCGCGTAATCGACACGTTGACGAGGAGGCGACAATGCTCGACGGTCAAGATGCATCGTCCGGCGGGCGACAGCCACGGCCACTCCGTGTCCCCGAGATTCTCGTTTTCTGCATCCTGCTCGCCACGCTGGTGCCGCGGCGTTCTGCCACTCGTGGCCTTGTGTGCGTTGGTGTGCGCCATGGCCGTCAACAGGACCCACAGAGTACCGGTGGCGGGAGTCGCCCTCGACGAGTTGAGTCCGGCCGTGTTCCTCTCCGACATCCAGGGCCCCGGAGACGACGTTGCCGGGTACGCCCAAGAGAAGACGCCAAAGACGGCCGTGTTCCTGACACCGCCGAATCTGGACAGGTTTCTGTTCACCGCCCGACGGGCGATCGTCGTGGGGTTCAAGGCGTTTCCTTTCGGCGACGAGGCCATGCTGGAATGGCGGCGACGCATCCGGGACTGCTACGGCGAGGTGAGGGGAGCCGGCTTTCACGCCGAAAAGGAGATGATCGCGAACTACCGTCACATCACCGAGCAGAAGATGCGTTTCATCGCGAGGAAGTACGGCGCAGCCTACGCCGTCCTCTACGAAGAGACGCCGACCGCTTTTCCGGTGCTGCATCAGAACACACCGTACAAACTTGTGAAGATCGAGGACGGGACGTGAGCCCGCCACATCCGCGACGCGGCAATTGAGATCGGACGCATTGGGAGAGACGACGATGTCCGAGACGTCGCTGCCCTGCCCGGGCGATCGTGAAGAGGACGTGGTCAGGAAGCCGACGCGCCCCGTGGTGAGCGTGATCATGCCCACCTACAACACCGCGCCCTTTATCGGTCAGGCGATCTGCAGCGTGCTCCGCCAGACCTACGCGGATTGGGAACTGCTCATCGTTGACGACGGCTCCGAGGACAATACCCCCAAGGTGGTCGCGAAGTACGTTGAGCCGCGCATTCGGTACTTCCGGACCGAGAACCTGGGCGCTGGGCATGCCCGCAACCTGGGCATTGCGAAAGCACGTGGAGCGTTCGTGGCGTTCCTCGATTCGGACGACGTCTGGTTCCCCCACAAGCTCGACGTTCAGTTGAAGGTCCTGCGGGACGAACCCGACGTCGGCCTGACGTACTCGAACTACTGGCTGATGAGCGAGTCCGGCGTGCGGATCGGCATGCAGCGCTTCGCGCTCGACCGCTTGCCCATCGGCTGGTGTCTCGAAGACCTCTTGGTACGAAACGGGGTCCTGGGAGGCGGCTCGACCGTCATGATCAGACGTGAGCTGCTCGAGCGGGTGGGCCCCTTCGACACCGCACTGCTCATCGGTCAGGACTGGGACCTGTGGCTGCGCCTGGCCGTGCACTGCCGGTTCCATTACACGCCGCGGGCGCTGATGGCCTACCGTCAGCGCGAGGGCAGCATCTCGACCGGCGGGGGGGGCGTGCTGCGAACTCTCTTCGACTACATCATTGTCGAGCGGGCGTTCGCCAGACAGGACGTGCGCAGGAAGTACAGCGAGGGCCGCATCGCGGCCATCCGACGACGGGCCGAGGCCGTCCGACTCTACAACGGCGGCTCGCGGCTGCTCCGCAGCGATCAGTCCGCTCTCGCCGTCAAGAGCTTCCTCCAGTCCTGTCGGGTTTCACTGGTCAACTTCCGACAGATCGCCATGCTCTTCGTCAGTCTGGCGGCCCGACTGCCGCTGGTCAATCGCAGGTTCCTGCTCAAGGCGACCCGAAAGTGACGCAACCCGATCCCGACGACAACCTGACCGGCGCCGGTCCCGAGACGGACCTCTTCAGGACCGATCATCTCGGTGCGGACCTGAAGGGTCGTTCGGTTCGCGGTGGGATGGTGACGGTGACCGCACGGGTGACGGGGTTCCTGCTGCGCATGGGGTCGCTCGCCGTGCTCGCACGTCTCCTCACCCCGGCCGATTTCGGTCTGATCGCCATGGTCACCGCCGTCATCGGCTTCATGATTCTCTTCAAGGACCTCGGTCTCTCGCACGCGACGATCCAGAAGAAGGCCATCACGCACCGCCAGGTGAGTGCGTTGTTCTGGATCAACGTGGGTTTCAGCGTCGTGATCATGGGGGTGACGGCGGCGCTGTCCCCGCTCATCGCGTGGTTCTACGGGGAGCCTCAGCTCGTGGGGGTGACGCTGGCGCTGGCGGCGGGGTTCGTCTTCAGCGGACTCACCACGCAGCACCAGGCGCTGCTGCGACGACAGATGCGCTTCGGTGCCCTGGCGATGGTGCAGGTGGCGTCCACGGTGGTGGGTGTGGCGGCGGGCATCGTCTCGGCGGCGTTCGGCGCCGGCTACTGGGCCCTGGTGGTGATGATCCTGGCCACCGAGGCCGGCATGACGGTGGGGGTGTGGACGGTCTGCGGGTGGCGGCCGGGTCTTCCCCGGGGACGCTCCGGCGTCCGCGCGCTCCTCGCCTTCGGCGGCTACCTCACCAGCTTCAGACTGGTCAACTACTTCGCCAGAAACCTTGACAACATCCTCATCGGACGCGTCTGGGGCGGACGCATGCTGGGACTCTACGCCAAGGCCTACAACCTGCTCCTGCTCCCGCTCAACCAGATCAACCAGCCGCTCGGCGAGGTCGTCTTCCCCGCGCTCAGTCACGTCCAGGACGACCGACCCCGGTTTCGCGACTATTACCTCAAGAGCCTCTCGATGCTCACGCTGGTCACCGCACCCACATCCATCCTCTGTCTCGTCCTCGCCGACGAGATCATCCTCACCGTCCTGGGACCGCAGTGGACCGAGGCGGGAGACATCTTCCGTCTCCTGGCCATCGGCGCGCTCGTCCAGCCGCTGATGAACTCCGCCGGATGGCTCTACGTGCCGACGGGTCGCGCCCGCGATCTGCTGAAGTTCGGCAGCATCGGCGTGGTGCTCATCGTCGTCTCGTTCTTCGTGGGTCTGCCTCACGGGGCGGTGGGGGTGGCGCTGTGCTACTCCTGCGCGGTGCTCCTCTGGGTGTGGCCCTGCATGCATTTCGCCGCACGCGACACGCTCGTCGACTGGCGGGGCATCCTCGATGCGGTGCGTCACCCCGTGCTGGGCGCCCTGGTCAGCGGGGCGCTCGCTTTCGCGCTGCGGTGGCTGCTCGCGAACGTGCTCACCGCATGGGCCGTCCTCCTGATCGGTGCGACGGTCATGGGCGCGACCTACGTGCTCCTGGTGTTCTGGGTCTTCGGCCGCCGGGATTTCTACTTCTCGGTGCTCCGTGGGTTGCGAGCGCCGCGGTGACGTATTCCGGTTTTCTATCCGGCGAAGTTGACTTGTGTGATGAGGAGAAGACCTTGCCGATCAGTTCACCCGAGAAGATCAGTACCGTGATGAACTTCGTGACCCGGATGTGGCCGCGTCCGAGGCGCATCCTGGACGTCGGAATCGGATGGGGCACTTATGGGCTGCTTTGCAGAGAACACCTGGACCTCGTCAGGCGGGATCCGAGCAAGTACAAACGGGACGACTGGCAGACCGAGATCGTGGGCGTCGAGGTCTTCGAGGGCTATCGCAATCCCGTGTGGGATTACGCCTATGACGAAGTGCACGTGGGTGACGCCACGACGGTGGTGCCGCGCTTGGGCTCCTTCGACCTCGTGCTCCTGTGCGATGTTCTGGAGCATCTGCCGAAGGACGTCGGCAGGAGTTTCCTGGAGAACGTGCTCTCTCAGTCATCCTGTGTCATCGTGAGTTCACCGAGGGGTTACAGCGAGCAGGATGCGGCGCCCTACGGGAATGAGTGGCAGCGTCATGTCTCGGGATGGTCGAAGAGAGACCTGCGCCGTTGCCACAGGGTGTATCGACGCTGCGGACGGGGTTTCGTCGCGTTTCTCTCCAGGGGCCGTCTGCCGAACGGCGTGACGCGCTTCAGCCTGCTGAAGCGGCGTGTCGCGGCACACCTGCCTCCCTGGGTTGTCCGGGCCTACTCACGACTTGAGAGGTGGCTCCGGGGAGACAAGGAGTCCGCGAAGGGCGGCGGGGGGTGATCCGTCGTCGACAGGGCAGGCGAGGTGCAGATGCGGCCGTTCTTTTCGTTGTTGCGGGGCGCAGTCTTGGGATGACGGGCGGAGGTGGAGAACATGGCTCGAAAGCGTGTCAGCGATGTGTCACAGGCTGAGACAGAGTATTACTGCGACAAGAGATACAACGACCTGTCGCGATTCGTATCCTACGGCTATCAACTCAAGGAACTGTGGGCTCTGAATCCGCAGCGGGTGCTGGAAATCGGCGTCGGGAACGGTGTCCTATCTTATGTCCTGAGGCGCTCCGGCGTGAGATTGACGACGCTTGACGTGGAGGCCGACCTTCAGCCAGACGTGGTGGCTTCAGTTGACGACATGCCGCTGGCCGATAATCAGTTCGACGTTGTCACTTGCTTCGAAGTCCTCGAGCACCTGCCCTTTGAAGACCTGCCTGTGTGTCTTCGGGAGATGCACCGAACCACCACAGGCCACGTGCTGATCACGCTACCGGATATCACGCCGTTCTGGCGGATGTACATTCCGAGGATCGGCCTGAAGTCGGGAAGGCTTCTTCTCAGCATCCCGTTTGTCCCGCACCGAAAGACGCCCAGGTGTGCGCACCACTACTGGGAGATTGGCGTGCAGGATTACCCGCTTCGGAAGGTGCGTGCAGCGATCCGATTGGCGGGCCTGCGGATACACAGGTGCTACCGGATATGGGAGAATCCTTACCACAGGATGTTCGTGCTTGCGAAGCTTCAGCAGTCGAATGGCTCGAGCCTGTCCTGCTGATGCTGGAGAGGCCGAGGAAGACAGCGTCATCGAGCACGTTAAACAGATCCCCTGCTTGACAAGAACAAGGTGGTCGAGGTGAGACACAGCGCTGTGGTCCCGATGATTTCCGTGCTGCTGACGACCTACAACCGCTCAGGCGTCTTGATGGAGACGCTCGAAGCGATGTGTGCCGTCGATGCGACCGGACTCGAAGTCGAGTTCGTGGTCGTTGACAACAACAGCACCGATGACACGCAGGAGGTCCTTCGACATTACGCCGACCGGCTGCCGCTGGTTGCGCTGTTCGAATCCCGGCAGGGGAAGAACCATGCCATGAAACGTGCCCTGACGCACGCACACGGGGGCCTCCTGGTGTTTACCGACGATGACGTGACCCCCGTCCCCGGGTGGCTCCGCGCCTACGTCTCGGCCCAGACCCGTTGGGTCCAGAACGTCGCCTTCTGTGGACCGGTGGTGTCCCGGCCGCCCGAGTCGGCCGACCCGCTCATCAGCCAGGTGGTCATCGGCACGGTCGGCGTGGCGCACATGGACCCGGCCTGTCCGGAGGGACCTCTTCCGGTTGACCTCGATGCGAAAGGTCCCAACTTCATGCTGACGCGCTCCGCGTTCGAACAATTCGGACTGTTCGTAGATCCCCTGCTCGGTCCCACCGCCGACAGACCACGCGTCGCTGGCACCGAAGCCTCCCTTTTCGAACAACTCCAGGCTGCGGGACAGCACCCGATATTCGTCCCGGAAGCGAGGGTGGTTCACCGCACTCCTCCGGAATTCTGGACGCTGGCCAACCTGGAACGTCGGGCCATCGGACAGGGACGCGGAAGCGCTCACATTCGGCGGATTGACCGACGGTGTCCGCGCATCCTCGGCATTCCTTGCTTCAAGTTCCGCACGCTCACCTGGGCTCTGCTGAGGGAGGTCGCATGCGGGGGCCTCGGGATGCGCGTGCGTCGACACCGGATGCGACTGCGGCGAATAGGGTGCCAGGCGGCGATCGCCGAGTATTACCGCATGTACCGAGCCGGGACGAGTCCCCCCCAGCGTTGACGTATGGATAACGAGGTGTTATACTGACCTCGGAAACACAACTGCTCTGAAGGTGAATGCCTTGTCACCGCACGCGTCGAAGGACATCCGACACGGACGCCGGGCGGAATCGTGCTGCTGCTGACGGAGGTGGGACAGGAACCCACGCCGTGCGAGCCACACACCCTCGACTGGGCCGTCGTTCAGCGGTTCGGACCCCAGATGGAGATCCTCGAGGAGAAGCACTTCGAGAAAAACGAGGGGATCTACGTGAGCAGTTTCGTGGGCGAGCCGTTCGATCACGCCAATCCCGTCAGACGCGTGGGGATACTGCTCGCGAAGCTTCGCAGGAGAACCGGAGCGACCACATGAGCGTCGAGCGTGCGACGAGGAACGTGGCAGTACCCACGTGATGAGGAGCATGATCCCGCCGGCAGCGGACGCAGCCGCTGCTAAGCCCCCCGTCGGCGTCTGCGCAGAAGCGCGAGGCCGGCGGCCGTCAGCGCAAACAGGCCCACCGTCGCAGGCTCGGGTATGGGCACTAGGACGAAGCCGCGCGTCCCGCCGCCGAACTCCCCGTGGCCAGTAATCCAGCCGCTGTCGTTGATATCCCGGGCAAAGGTCAGCACCCAACCAGAATCCGCCGCGATGAGATCGTTCAGGTCCTGCATCACGCCGTCCTCATAGAGGAAGGCATGCTCGTCACCATTATCGATGTTGGCCCACCCGACCATGTCTCCCGAGCTGTCGATGCCCAACGCCATACTGTCGGGCCCCCCCAGCGTGCCCATGTCCTGGAGCGGACCGCTGCCGCTGTAGAAGAAAGCGTGGCTGTCGCCGTTGTCGAGGTCGGCCCACCCGACAACCTGTCCACTGTCGTTGATGTTGAAGCCGTTACACTCGGCCCCGCCGAACGAGCCGAGGTCCTGCCATGAGAGGTTGTGGTAGAGGAAGACGCGTTGGTCTCCGTTGTCGAGTGTCGACCAGCCGGTGATCTGGTTGCTGTTGTTAATGGCGAACGCCCCGCCGTCCGTGCCGCCGAGGCTGCCGAGATTCTGGATGCTGCCCGTCTCGGTCCAGACGAACGGCCGTGGATCCACGCCCCCCCAGTCGAGGTAGCAGACACCGACGACGACGTTATCGTCGTTCATCCCCCGGCCGAAACTGGCAACGCCGCCCGAGAGCACCCCTAGATTGGCCACCGTGTGAGCCGACGTGTCCCACAGTCTGGCCTTGGTGCTCGGCGGGATTTGCGCGAACCCCGCCACCATCGCGTGACAATTGATGTCTATCCCGGAACTCAAGACCCAATTCGAATCCCAGTGCAGGTCCGTCATCACGCCGTTGTCCCACAGGAAGGCGTGTTCCACGCCACTCGCGTCTGTCGCCATGCCGGATACCTGCCCGGACGCGTTGACGGAGATCGCCATGGACTCGTCCCCGCCGAACGTGTCAATCTTCGTGATGGTGTACCGCACTTCGGCGTCAGCCAACGCCGACGTCACGAGCACCACCGCGGAAGCCACACCCACGAACCACGCAACCTTCCGGGACACCCCGTTCATTGTCCTTCTCCTTTCCTCCGGCGCTCCCACCCTCTCCCGTGGGGCGGGAGTCCTCTCCGCAGTGGAATAGCCGCAAATCCCATGCCGAACGCATCCCAATATCTTGTTAAATATATTAAAATCGCCGGAAAACGCGTCCATGGCCCGACTTCGGGAAGACCTCCGGGAGAGGATTTGAATATTTTCAACAGAAGCCGCATCTTTTGAATCTTTCACTGTGTCGAGAAAAATGAACACGACGGGAGCCGTTTGGCCGCCAAGTAAACACATCCCTATCTGTCCCAACAGCTTGCGCCTTGTGCAATTTCGAGTATACGCGCATTGACACTTCCAACGTGTGACCCCGAGGAGGAGCGCACCACTCCGGATTCCCGGCACCTCCGCCGCCACGCTTCGAGGTGTCGCAAATGGTGACATGTCCGGGACATACCGGGCTTCCCGGGCCTTCGCGAGGCGCCGGAACCGGTCGGCCGCCGGGACGATACGCCGCGCGTTGTGCGGCTTCCTTGACTTGCCGCCTCGGCCCTCTCATAATGGCGGTCCGGGGCCGAGCGCGCGGGGACGCGGCCGGCGAAGCTTCACAGGAGAACCGGAGCGACCATATGAGCGTCGAGCGTGCGACGAGGAACGTGGGCTGGGTGTTCGGACTGTATCTGGTGCGGTCCGCACTGCGTCTCGGATACTTCGTCTCGTTCGCACGGAAGCTCGAGCAGATGGGATTCGGCAGCTACTATTTCCTCCTCGCACCCGTCACCATCCTGTCCATCACCAGTGCCCTCGGCCTGAACGTCTACCTGATCAGACAGATCAACCGTGGGATCACGGACGTCCGACGGTTCATCAGCCGGTGCTTCGGACTCGACCTCACGTCGTCCCTCATCTTCACGATGGGGCTTCTCATCGTCGCCCCGTTCACCCCTTACACCGAGGAGGTCCGACTGGGCATGGCCATCATGGGTCTGGCGGTCGTCCCCATGGCCCTCATCGGCATGATGCACTCGGTGGGCACCGCCTGCGAGACACTGTGGCCCTACGCCGTTCTGGCCAACGCCACGCCCCTGGCGGAGGCCGGCATCGGGATCGTGCTGCTCTTCAACGGCTTCGGACTCATCAGCCTGTGCATACTGCACACGGCGGTCTACTGGGTCTTCGCGATCGTCTTCTTCATCCTGACGCGTGTGCACATCGTCAGGTTCGGCTTCCACTTCCGGCTGCGGGCCTGGCTGGGCTACCTGAAGACATCGTGGCAGGTGGGGGTGTTCGCGGTGCAGGCCGTCCTCTACGCTCACCTGGGCGTCATCATCCTCTCGGTGATGACCGGGAACCGTCAGGTGGGACTGTTCGGTGCGGCGATGACCCTGGTGGAGGCCCTCCGTGAGGCGGCAAACGCCTTCCGGGCGGCCGTCTTCCCTTACATGGTCCGTGCCTGGCACCGTGACCCCGAAGAACTCAAACGGTTCAACGAGAGCTGTGTGCGACTGCTGGCCGCCGTCACCGTCCCCATCGGACTCCTCGGCGTCCTCCTCGCCGGTCCCGTCATCCGACTGCTCTTCCAGCAGAAGTTCGCGGGAAGCATCCCCGTGCTGCAGGTGCTGTCCTGGCTGGTCTTTCCGCTCTTCATGGAGGCCATCCTGGTGCGGGTCTGCCACGCTTCGGGACATGCCCGCCTGCCCATCCTCGGACACACGGTCATCAACGTGACACGCATCGCACTGAGTGTGGTGCTGGTGACGACGTTCGCCGACGACGCGGCCGTGGGTCTGGCCTGGGCCATGCTGATCAGCGGCGTCGCCGGGTTTGTCGTTTACACGCTGCTCATCCGACGGTATATTTACCGGTTCAGTCCGGTGGAGGCCCTGGCGCGGACGGCGGCCGGTGCGGTGGTGCCCGTGGCACTCGTCGTGCTCCTGAGCGGTCGGGTGAACCCCTTCCTTCTGGCCGTCATGGTGGTGGTCACGTCTGTGGCGGGGGTGTTTCTCTTCCGGATGTTCACGGCGAGGGAGTTCGAGATCTTCAGACGGGTGCTGCTCTCCTTCGCCGGTCGCAAGCCGGAGGTCGTCGACAGCGCGGTCAAGACCCTCGACGACACCGAGCTCTGAAACCACGCAGCACGACACGGAACGGACGTTCAAGCGGGCGGTCGGGGGTTCCGCCCGACGGGAGCGGAAGAACATTGCACAACACTTCCCGAGAGGGCCGGCGGATCGTCCCCGGCAACATCGCCCACGTGAGACGTCTGGAGCGGTACCGGTTCTTTGCCGCGGACGTCCCGGGCAAGGTGGTGCTGGACTGTGCCTGTGGGCCGGGCTTCGGGACCGCCGTGCTGAGCCGGGCCGGGGCACGCCGCGTCGTCGCCGTGGACATCTCCGAACGCGCCCTCGAACACACCGCTCGTCACTGTGCCGAACTGCGCAACGTCGAAACCCTCCGGGCCGACGTGACCCACCTCCCGTTCGACGACGAGACCTTCGACGTGGTGGTCTCCTCGGAGACGGTGGAGCACGTCGCCGACTGGACCACGGGCTTCGCCGAGCTGATCCGGGTGATGAAGCCCGAGGGCACCTTCGACGTCTCGATGCCCAACCGGCCGGTTTTCTCGGCGTTTCGTCTGGGGTCTGCGTCGCCGATGCACGTCCGTGAGACCTCGCTCCGGGGCTTGAGACTGCGACTGGAGAAGCTGTTTGATGAGGACGAGATGTTCGGCCAGGATTTCCAGCGTCGCGGCGACGTCTTCTGCTGGACGCGTCGGTGCTTCAA
>Ga0307380_10005668_pt1 | contig 16546 bp, 12 predicted proteins | sample UN3MG_FD_202239 | JGI IMG/M metagenome (GOLD analysis project Ga0307380, IMG submission 202239) | Soil microbial communities from Risofladan, Vaasa, Finland - UN-3 | ecosystem: Environmental > Terrestrial > Soil > Coastal area > Acid sulfate soil | place: Finland: Risofladan, Vaasa | collected...
CCCACTACAAGGAGTTCGTCTATCCCTATCACAAGCGCATACTCGACGAGTTCAGCGACGGCACCGGCGTGCGCATCCACCTTTGCGGCGATGCCACCAGGCATTTCAAGTTCCTCAAGGACATGTTCAACGTTACATCATTTGACACCGGGTTCCCCGTCGACCATGGGAAGCTGCGGGAGGAGCTCGGTACCGAGGTCCTGATTCAGGGCGGGCCGACCGTTATGCTGCTGAAGGACGGTGGCGAGCCGGAGATAGCGAGGGAGGTGAAGCGGATCTGCGAGTCGGGTGTCATGAATGGAGGCCGCTTCATCATGATCGCGGCCAACAACCTTGCGCCCTGCACCCCCCTCGAGCACATCCAGGCACTCTACGAAGCCACCAAGCGCTACGGCATGTACATGTAGGTCGGCGTGGGACACCGGTTGGGCGACGCGGATAGTGCCTTGCACCTGACGGATGATGGCGAGACGGTGGGTGTGGCCGCTTTCCTGGGGTGCTCTCCATGACTTCCCGCGAACGCGTTACCGCCGCTTTGCGCCACGTCGAGCCGGACCGAACGCCGGTATTCGAGTATGTACTGCTGCCGCCGGTCGGGAAGCAAATTCTCGGGCGGCCCTGCTGTGATTACGTGTGCGCGGATCCGGGCTGGCCATCGCTGGTGGCAGAGCTGGGGTGGGAGCACGCGGTGCGGCGCTACGCGGCCGATCGTGTGGAGCTGGCCGTGCGCCTCGGCCACGACTTGCTCTACGTCGTACCGGCACCGCCTCCCTGTCATCCGACCGCGCCCCCCGTTGTCGCGCAGGAAACAGATGACCCGGTGGAACGTATGCGCAGGCGCACCTGCCTCGCGAAAGAGTACTGGGCGCCGCCGAACCAGGATTCCTTTCTTGTCTACCAATGCCTGCAAGAGGAAATGGGCCGGCAGGACCTCGACCTGCCGATCCTCGCCCCGGCGTATGCTCACGGAGTATGGACCGATGTTGACCTCATGCAGGCGCTGCTCCTCGCGCCGGAGATTGCGCACCAGCACTTCGGGTTCGCCACCCGTTCCGCGTTGGCGCTGATCGAGCAGTATCTCCGGTTGGGAATCGCGCAAATCGGCGTGGGAGGGGACTTCTCCGGAACGCGCCCGCTGATCTCGCCGCACGCGTACCGCAGCTTCATCGTGCCAGAGGTGCGCACGCTCTCACGCCGCATCCATGCCGCCGGTGGCTGGGCGGTAAACGCCAGCGACGGCGACCTTTGGCCAGTCATCGAGGACTTCCTGATCGGCTGCGAGGTTGACGGGTATCTCGAGATTGATGAGAGCGCCGGGATGGATATGCGTCGGCTGAAGGCGGCTTACGGCAGCCGCATCACGTTCTACGGCAACATGGATTGCGGCAGTACTCTGAGCTTCGGGACCCCAGACGCAATCCGGCAGGCTACCAGGGAATGTCTCTCGGCCGGGCTGGGCGACGGCGGCCATGTTTTCTGCGCCAGTAACGCGATTACGGAGAGCGTCTCACTCACCAACTACCTGGCGATGGTGAACGCCTACCGGGAGTTTTGGGGCCTGGCGGCATTCGAGTAGCATGTCCCCGCGGCCGCTCGAAAAGCACATACTCAACTGAACGCCGCTGATCTGCGCGGAGAAGGACCAGCTTGTGGGCTACCGTCTACGGACGAGTGACCCAGGCGCACAGCATTGTTGGGACGAAACCAAGCAGGGGCCAGCATGAATCTCAAGGAGAACTGCCTCGAAGCGGTTCAATCTTCTTCGCCCTCTCCCGCCCGGCGAATGGAAGCTCGCGCCGCAACCAGGGCCTGCTTGGCCGCCTCCAGCCCCTCCACTGTCGCCGCGTCTTCCGGGCGGCCAGTCTCCTTGACCCGCAGCCGCGCCTCCACGATGGCGTTGTGCAATTCGCTCAGCGCGCTGTCCACCCAGCCGCCAATAGCCGCATCCGCTTTCACCCTCGCCTCCGTTCTCCCCGCCTGCCCGGCGGCAGCGCTCTCCTGTTCAAGTTTGCAGCACAACTCAGCCACGCCCCGCAGCGACTTGGGCTCGTTGACCCATCCCATCCCCGGCCGCATCACCTGCCTCCTTACCGTCTTCACCGCGATACGATAGCGCCGGTCGCCGCGAGTCATGTCGGTAGAATGCCCTCGTTCGTCCGCTGGTATCCGCAAACGCTCAGAACGCTGATTAGCTTCTGTCGCGCCTCTTTGTCTCCCATCGGCCTGCGCATGGTCGCCCCCTTCTGTTGCCTATCGGGTCCGACCCCTTACAGTTACCACCACAAGCGATTGCGGTCAAGCCCCTACGGCTCGCGCCCGGGCGCGGACAAGGCCGGAGATGCGCTTGCCCTGTGGGGCGATTCGAGCGATGTATATGGAGGCGGCGCGGCGTCTGTTGTCTTGACCTTAAGATGCTAACCTGCTATAATGTGCACGTCAGGAAAGCACGGGAGGTGGCGGCGATGGTGAGACTGAGCTTGCGGGTGTCGGAGGAGCTGCACGAAAAGCTGCGCTGGCTGCCGTACAAGGAACGGCGCAGCCAGCACGACATCATGCTGGAGTTGCTGGAGAAGGCGATGGCCAAGGTCCAGGTGCCGAAGGAGGCAGGCAAGTGAGTGCTACACAGGACCTGGTTGAAGCTCTGTTTGGGCCGTCGGCGCCGGATGCTGACCCCTGCCCCGCCCGCACTCGAGCCGTGGCCGAGCGCAAGCGAGTCGTGCGCAGCCGCGTCCAAGAAATGACACTTGCCCCGGACAGCTTGGAGGTAGAAATCACCTACCGGCTGCCGGAGCCGGTTATGAATGGCGTGGTAGCCGGGGCCCGATGTGAGGCCTTTAACAAACTTCTCGCCACGGCCACAGCCTTGAGGTTGGTCTACATGGCCGGGGTGCGCGGAAGAAGAGCGTGCTGCACTCGGTCAGCATGACTGTGTGCGCGCGCAAGTTGTCCGCACCCTACCCGAAACGTCACAAACGTCATACTCGTGATCGCTCCTCGTGGCAATCCTCCCCCCGCGCCACTGCCAGCGCGCAGATCTCAAGCGCTCTTTAGCGGGGGCTGCGGGAGGCCATGCGGCAGGATGGTGCCTAGCGAGTGGGTCGAAGCCGCGTCTGGGCGAGTATTATCCAGAGCGCCGGGTCTCTCAGAGACGCATCGCGGGTTCGAATCCCCGGCGGGATTTTGACACACGTAACTTTCGCAGATCCGGTACGGGTGATGAGCCTTTCGGGGCGCCGTCGCGCCGAGCGCAACTCCGTAGCCGAGCGAGGAGAAACGCAGATGGTCTCGGCATCCTCGTAGCGCCCGGTGGCTAGAAGCCGTGGACATCGCGGGCCAGACTGCCGAGGTGGAGCGCGTCGGATCGAACCCACGCCCGAAGAGCAGTTCCCGCCGGCTGCTACGAGCGTTTCCTGCGTATGCTTGCCACGACCGCGCAGGCCCACGACCCTGACCCGGATGCGGCTTCCCGCGCTGAACCGCCACTCCGATCGGGAGTTGCGACACCGCCGCGCGGTCACCCAGAACCCCGCGTCCGGCGGCTCGACTAGCAGGGGTTTGCGGCCAGTCCACAGAAGATGGGCCCCGGCGCTGAAGTCCGACTGTCGACGCGGAGGAGGTGCTGCCGTGACGCACATGCCCAGTCTGAGGCCGAGAGGGCTGCTTGAGATCATTGACGAGACCTTCCGGCTGTATCGCGCCAACTTCTGGCTGTTCTTCTGCATCGCCGCCATCGCTTACCTACCGCTCAGCGTGGTCGCAGCGCTCCCCAGCCAGTATGGTGCCGCTGTGGGGGCCCTGCTCCTCGGCGCTGCCGGTTTCGTCGTCAGCGGCGCATTGACCAAGGCGGTCTCCGATCGCTACATGGGCGACCCGGCTAGCTTCGGCTCCGCGTACGGCTACATCGTCCGCCGTCTCGTTCCCTTTGCGCTCACTGCTCTCGCCGCGGCGGTCTTCGTGATGAGCGGCGTACTGCTGCTGGGGGTCGGGATGATAGTCTTCGCGTTCTGGATTGCATTCGTGACACCGGTATTCGTAATTGAGGACAAGCGCTACTTCAGTGCGATCTGGCGCAGCAAGTACTTGGTGGGGCAGGGTGTGTGGGCCGAGTACTTAGTGCTGGGGCTGATTACCGGGATTCTATCGCTGCTGATCCAGTCGCCAGCTCTGTTACTCCAGCAGTTCGCGAAAGAATCGCAATCGAGCTTGTGGCTGGTGCACGGCCTGATATCGGGCCTGGCGAACAGCCTCGCTACCCCGGTGGGCCTGGTTGCGGGCATCCTTCTCTACTACGATTCCCGTATGCGCAAAGAAGGGTTCGACCTGGAGGTGCTGGCGCGCGAACTGGGCAAGCCCCTACCAGCGCCGCCGCCCGCGACGGCCACATCGGCGGGGCTCTCCACCCCGCCACCACCGCCCCCGGCCCCACCCCGGGAGGGTGCGTGATACGCTTGGCGGCCGCGGTGGCCGTCATTGCGCTGAGCGCTTGCGCCGCTGCGGCCCGACCATTGACCTCCGGCGAATACGCACGGGCCGTGGCTGATGCGGCGGCAGGCTTCGATCAGGCGGCTGCCTCCGGCAAGCGCGACGGGGCGGCGGCCAAGCGGGCGCTAGCCAGCTTGCCCGTACAGGCCCGGGTTCAAAGCCCGGACGGCGCAGTGATGGTGGTGGACAACCGGCGCCTGATCCAAGCGCTGCGCCGGCAGGTTGGCAGCCGCGAGGGCATTCCCGCCGCCGCCGCCGCTTTGCGCAGCCTCGACCACGTGGTGACAGCGCGCGCCCAGCCGGCGCCGGCACGGGCCCGAGACGTGCTCGCGCAGATCCTGCGCCGCCGCGAGTTTCGGCCCGGCCGGATCCAGGTGCTATGGGCGCGCATTGGGCGCGTGCTGGAGCGGGTAATCGAGAAGGTGGGCCGTCTCCTGGGTCGCGTCTTCGACGCCCTGACTCGTTTTGCGCCGGCGCTGCCGCGGCAGGTCTGGCGAGTGGCGGTGATCGTGCTGCTGGCGGCGGCCGCGGGCGCGGCTCTGTTCCTGGTTGTACGCCTGGTGCTGCTGATGATGCCGGATCGGCCTAGGCCGGTGCGCGCGAAGGCCCCCGTGCAAGCGCCAGTCCATCCCTCCGCAGCCTGGCTCGCCGATGCCGAGGCTGCGGCCGGCGTCCGGGACTATCGCAGCGCGATTCGCGCGCTGCACATGGCGGCGCTCGTGCGGCTGGACGAGGCCGGCCTGGTCCGCTACGTGGACTCGCGCACCGACGGACGCTTCGTGACCGCCCTGCGCGAGGGCGGACGGCACGAGCTGGCTCAAGCCGTGGCCGCGTTGGGCCTGGTGTTCGCCGTCGCCTGGTATGGGCTGGGGTCGGCCGGCGCCGACGAGTACGCGGTGGCGCGCAGCCATTGGAACCTGCTGGAGGCGGGGACGACCGCATGAAAGTGCCGCGCGAGGCATGGTGGCTGGCGGGGCTGGTGATCGCGATCCTGCTCCTCGGGCACTTCGTGGTGAGGGGGGCTCCCCCGCAATCGGCAGCGGCGCGCCGCACCACGTACAGCACGGCGCCGGACGGCATGCTGGCTTTCTTCCTCACCCTGCGCGAGCTGGGATATGACGCGCGGCGCCTGCACGTCCCCTTCGGCGACTCCACGCTGCCCCGCGGCGCCAGCCTGGTGGTGGCGGAGCCGCTGGTGCCGGTGACCGAGCGCGAGATGGCGGCGCTCAAGCGCTGGGTGGCCAAGGGCCATACCCTGGTGCTGGCGGGCGAGGACTTCGCGCAGCGGACGACGGCGGCCTTCCCCCAGGCCGACCTCCTGGAAGAGCCGCCGGTGACGTACGCCCGCCCCGCGCAGCCTACCTACCTGGCACAGGGGGTCAAGCGCCTGGCGGTGTGCGCATACCGGCGCATCGCCGTGCCGGCCCGGCCGCGCTCCGCCGCTGCCGGGCAAGCGGACGCGGATCGGCGCTGGTTTGCGCCGCGCCCGGGGGCGACGGAGGACGCGCTGCAAGCCGCCATTCCCGTGTTCGCGGACGCCGAGGGGACGGTGGTCGCGTACGCGCACCTCGGGGAGGGCCGGGTCATCTTCCTGAGCAGCCCCTGGAGCCTGTCGAACGAGGGTATCCGGCGAGCGGACGACCTGATCTTCGCGATCAACGCCCTGGGCGCGCGGCCCGGGGGCGCAGTCTACTTCGACGAATACCACCAGGGATACGGCCAGAACGTGGCCTGGGGATTGATCCCACTGCCGCTCAAGCTCGCGCTTGCGAACCTGCTGGTGGGCATCCTGCTAGTCCTGTACGCGCGCGGCCGGCGCTTCGGCGCGCCGACGCCGCTCGATGCGAGGCGGCGCGAACGCAGCGAGTTCTTGGGCACCATGACGGCGCTGCTGCGCGCGGGGCATGCGACGCGGCTTGCAGTGCGCACCGCCCTTGAGCACGCGGTGCAAGGGCTGCGCCTGGAGACCGGGCTGGCGCCGAGCGCCCAGTACGCCGAACTCGTCCGCGCGGTTTCCCGCATCAACCCCGATGCCGCCCCCAGACTTGAGTCTGCCTTGCGGCGGTGCCAAACGGCGCTGGACGGGCGGGGCACGCTCAGTGAGGCCCAGGCGGTGGCATTGGTGCGAGAGTTGGACGATGCGGTTCGATCGGTGCGGAAAGTCTAATCGAGGGAACGTGGAGATGACTATCAAGGACCTGATGGCGCAGACGCAGGCTGAGGTGGGCAAGGTCGTGCTGGGGCAGCAGCAAGTTGTGGAGCAGGTGGTGACCGCCATGCTGGCGGGCGGGCACGTGCTGCTGGAGGGCGTGCCCGGGGTGGCGAAGACGCTGCTGAGCCGGGCGGTTGCGCACTGCGTGGGGGCGGAGTTCCGCCGCGTTCAGTGCACCCCCGACCTCATGCCCTCCGACGTCACCGGCACCAATGTCTTCGACCTGCAGTCGCGCACCTTCCGGCTGGTCAAGGGGCCGGTCTTCACCAACGTGCTATTGGTGGACGAGATCAACCGCACCCCGCCCAAGACCCAGTCGGCGCTGTTGCAGGCGATGCAGGAGCGCTGCGTTACGATGGACGGGGTCGACTATGCGCTGAGCGAACCATTCTTCGTGGTTGCAACGCAGAACCCGATCGAGTACGAGGGTACTTATCCCCTGCCGGAGGCCCAACTCGACCGCTTCCTGATGAAGGTACGCGTGGGTTACCCCGAGGCTGGGCAGGAGAACGAGATCCTCAAGCTCTATGTGCGGGGCGCGGACCCCCAGGACCTCGTTGCGGCTGGCGTCGAGCCGGTAATCGGCCCGGACCAGCTGGAGGATGCCCGGCGCGAACTGGCGGGCCAGACCGTGCGCGATGAGATGATCACGTACGTTGCCGATCTCGCGCGGCGGACGCGCGAGTCCCCCCGCACCATCTTAGGGGCGAGCCCGCGCGCGGCGGTGGCATTGATGCGCTGCGCCCAGGTACGCGCGGCCGTGCAAGGCCGCACTTTCGTCATCCCCGATGATGTGCAAGATATGGCGCATCCGGTGCTGCGGCATCGGATCATCCTCAGACCGGAAGCCGAGATCGAGGGCCTGACCGCGGAGGGTCTCATTGACGGAGTCATCTCAGCCGTTCCCGTCCCACGCTAGCGACGCGGCGAGCGAGCAACCGCCAGCTGCGTTGCACTGGCTGCCCAGCGCGCGTCTCGGCGTGGTGGTGGCGGGCGGCGCGGTGTGGTTGGCGCTGGCTGCGGCGTGGTCGTCGCTGCTCTGGCTGGTTCCGCTTTGGTGGGCGGGTCTAGTTGCGGCGGTGTGGGGCGACGTCTCTGCGCTGCGTGGAGCTGAGGCATTGACGGCCCGGCGGGAGACGCATAACGTCATGTCGCTGGGCGGGGCGAATCGCGTGACAATCGTGCTGCGCAACCGCTCGGCCTATCGCTTTCGTTGCCTGGTGCGAGACGAGCCGCCGCTCGATATGCCTAATGACCGCCCGCGCATGTCCTGTGAACTCGGCGCGCGCAGCGAATGCCGAGCGACCTACCGAGTCACGCCGCCGCGCCGCGGCGATTACGGGTTCGGTGCTCTCAATATGCGGGTGACCGGCGGCTTTGGGCTGCTGATGCGCCAGTTGCGCTTCGATCTCACTCAACGTGTGAAAGTCTATCCGAGCCTGGCGGGCATCAGGGCACACGAGGTAGCGGCGCGCAAGGAGCGACTGGCTGACCTCGGGGTGCACCTGTCGCGACTGCGAGGCACCGGTCTCGAGTTCGAGTCCCTGCGCGCCTATGTCCCTGGTGACGAACTGCGGCGCGTGGACTGGAAGGCGACCGCGCGCCGTGCCGAGCCCATTACCCGCCAGTTCGATGTCGAGCGCAGCCAGCACATTGTCCTCTGCCTTGATCTCGGCCGCACGATGGCCAGCGACCTCGGCGCGATGACCAAGACCGATCATGCGGTGAATGCGGCCACGCTGCTGGCCTATGTGGCGGACAAGGCAGGGGATTGGGTGGGGGTGTACGCGTTCGCGCAGGGACCAACGGTGTTCGTGCCGCCCGGCAGGCACCAGTTCCCGCGGCTGCTGGACACGCTCTATGGGCTTCAGCCGCAGGGGATCGAGGCTGACTACTACGAGTCGCTGCTGGCGGCCGCCCACCGGATTCGCAAGCGTTCGCTGGTGGTGCTCTTCACTGACTTGCTCGACCCTGATTCATCGGCGCGGCTGATCCGCCACATAACGCTGTTGACCGAGCGCCACTTGGTGCTGTGCGCCGCGCTGAGCGACTACGAGCTTCACGAGCTTGCGGCACGGTCGCCCGGCCAGCCGCGCGAGCTGTACGAGCGCGCCGTCGCCACCGCCTTGCTGACGGATCGGCGGCGCGCCCTGGACGCGCTGCGCCAACGCGGCGCGATCGCGCTCGACGCGACGCCAGCGAACCTGTCGGTCGAAGTCCTCAACCGCTACCTCGAGATCAAGCAGCGCGCTCGCCTCTAGCCGTTTGCCGGCCGCGTCCGGCCAGCAGGATGTAGCTCCAGAACCCGGTCGCCAGCAGCGCGGCGGCAGCCAGCTTCATTGCCGGCGGTAGCGCTGCTGGAGAAAACAGACCCTCGACCAGCCCTGCCACGACCAGGAACACGACGACGCCCAGGATCATCACTCCCGCCTGGCGCCCGGCTAACCGCAGAGCATCAAGGCGAGTATAATCTCCCGGCTCGACTACCGCCAGTCCCAACATGAGTCCCGCCGCGGCGGCGATGACGATGGAGGGTAGCTCGATCACCCCATGGGGCGCGACGAAACACCAGAACTGCAGCGCCGCGTCGGTGCGGGTGACGCCGGCGCCGATGACCCCCAGCACAAACCCGTTGTAGAGCAGGACCGCGATGGTACCCAGACCCAGCAGAATGCCGGTCGAGAATGCCAGGAACGAGACTTTGATGTTGTTGATCATTATCAGCGAGGAGGCAATAGGCCGGAAATCCGCCGGCAGCCAATCTCGTGCGCCCTGGTGGCGTTCGGCGATTGCATCGAGCGCGGCGGCCAAGCCCGGGCTGATGAGCTCCAACGTGCCGGGCCGCAGCCAGGCCAGCAGGGCGCCGACAACCGCTGGCGCGAGGAACAGACAAGCGCAGATCATGATGAGCCGCCCGTGGCGGCGCAGCGTCTGCGGCAGTTCGGCCCGGAAGAAGCGGCGAACTCCTGCCCAGCCCGAGGATTCGGTAACGTAGAGCAGCCCGTAGGCGCGCCCCACCAGCCAGTTGAGGTGTTCGAGTTCGCGCGGGTCGAGACCATAGGCGCGCGCGTGGGACAACGCGGAGACCGCGCGCCGGTAGAGGCGTCCAAACTCGAGCAGTTCGTCCTCGCTCAGGCCGCGCAGGCCGTTCACCCGCGAGGCGCGAGCAACCAACTTAGCGAGACGGTCGCGCTGCGCCGCTGCATCCCGCCCCGGGGGCTGAGCGCCAACGGGCTGGCTTGACAAGGGCTCGCTAATCCGGGACCATTGACTTGAGTAAGCCATGGAGCTCAACGAGACGAAGACCATCGTCACGCCGGAACAGGTGGAGATCGTTTACAGCCTGGCCGGCATCGGCACCCGTTTCGGCGCCCTCGTGGCCGACACCTTTCTCCAGTTGCTGGTTGCCGGCTTGGCCGTGGGGCTGCTGGCCCTGCTCGGCATCGGAATCGCCCGATGGCGACTGTCCCCGGTGGACGCCATGCGCGTTCCCGCGTGGCTGATGGCGATAACGATCGTCGCCGTCTTCGGGGTCATGTGGGGCTATTACATTCTATGGGAGACCCTGTGGAATGGGCAGACGCCTGGCAAGCGCCTTGCCGGTATCCGCGTCATGCGCGACGGCGGTTATCCCGTAGACTTCCGCGCCGCCTTCGTGCGGAACATCGTGCGCTACGTGGATTTTCTGCCCGCATTTTACGGCGTCGGCACTTTGGCCATCTTCCTCAGCAAGGATTCCAAGCGCCTGGGGGACTACGCTGCGGGAACCATCGTGGTCATGGATGGGGCCCCGACGCCAGCGACAGCAGCGCGAGCCCCGGCGCCTGTGCCGGCCGCCGCGCCGCAGCAGCTACTGACTGATCCCACGTTCCTCAACCTGCGCGCCATCAGCCGCGGGCAATTTTCGGTGCTGGACCGTTTTCTCGCTCGTCGCGCGACCCTGCCGGCGGACGTGCGGGCTGCGCTGGCGCGCAAGATCGCGTTGTCCCTAATGCCCGTTATTGGCATGACACCGCCTGCCGATGAGGGCTATGCTTACGAATCCTTACTTGTCGAGCTGGCGCAGGCCTACCGCAACCGCCGCGGGAATTGACGACCTCAGTGTCAGATGCGGATCTGCGGCGCCGGAGCGCTGGTCGGCCTCCCTCCTGCCGGGCACTTGCACTTCAGAGCTTCAGCAAGCGTGGGTGCACCGTAACGTTCCCGACCGTCGGCTGCGCGGTCTAGACCGAGCGTGCCACGCGCATCGGATTGGCCGCGCCGCGCAGAGAGGTGGAGACTCGGGTTCGAAGACACGAGAATCCTACCCCGGGCGGGAATCGAAGCATTCGGCAGCCTTAGGCGGACTTGAGTTCAAATTCGCCGTCTTCTCTAACTGTGGACTGATTGGGGCAAGTCCATAGTCTTCAAAGAATCAGAGAGGCCAGACGCCGTTTTCGGGCCAGAATGGGGGCAAACGGCGGCAACCAAGTCCACAGTTTGCGGCGGCCTCGAAACGCCAGAATCAGGCGAATCGTGCGCGTGAAACGGCCATGAGAGCCTGCGAGCCCGCACCCCCGATTCTCGCAGAGAGAGGTTTCGAGCGCGATAGGTTGGTGGAGGAAGACGACCTGCAATCGAAACGTCTCCGCCGTCCGAATGAGAGCGCAACGCCAGCAGTGCCGATCCCCTTCGAGCGCGCGTCTTTGGCGATGCCAAGATCATCGCCTATCGTCTCCCGGCTGGAGTCCGGTATCGCACCGCGGCCCGGCGGAAACCGGCCTCCCCGCGTTCCTCCGCGCCTCCTCAGTCCTTCGTCTTCCCGCCGGGCGTCAGTACCCCCGCGCCTGCCCCAGTTCGGGAATCATCCCCCCGCCGTCGGGGCATCATCGGGTGCGAGCAAGGCGCGGCCTGCGTCGCCCAACCGGCGTCCCATGCCTACTTAGCATCGACACTCCGACCTGGTCCTCGGGTCGGTCCTCCGGGCAGCTCCGGTCTCTTCTGGCCTGCGACCGCGGCCGCGGAAGAGCTGCTCGGCGCTTTCTCCAGTGTGCACGCACCAGCCAACTGCCTGGCGTTCAAGGAGGTGCTGGCCAGATACACCGGTGACTGATCGAGCCCTATTCTGCGTTCGGACAATCGGTTGCCGACGATGTTGTACGCAACGACTCCCGTCGGCAGCGCCAGGCGCCAGTCACAGCTTGCCGCCTCTGCCTCCGAAACCCAGACAGCCATGATTGCACGCTTTCCACACTGGAACGAGTAACCATAGATGCCGCTCGGACTGCCACTGTCAACGGTGCTTGGCCTCTCCATCGGGCTCGTGTACACCGGCTTCGCGCCTAGCAAGTTGGCCAGCGCCGCTTGTGCGGCATAGAGCTTGCGCGGCATTCCTTCCTCGCCAATCAAAGCGCACTCGAGGTTCCATGAACCGTTGTTGACTTCGCCCTCGGCCCCCTGGTGGTAGAAGAGCTTCTCGACACCATGGGCCAGCATGATGACACTGTAACGCACCGTCCAATCGGCGCACTGGCGTTCGTTCTTGAGTTGGAGGTTGGCTGACCAGTGCCCCGGCGGAGCCACCCATGGCGACCACGGCTTGTCGTCCGCAGCGTAGTACGAGTACTCGGTCATCCAGATGGGCTTGCGCCCGCCACTGCGGTCCATGAGCGATAAGAGCGATTGCATGTGCCCAATGAACTCTTCGGGGGCTGTAAACACTCCATAGTTATGGAGGTTGTAGATGTCAATGTAGCTCAATCCGCCAGAGGACACAAAAGCCGAGGAATAGCGCCACGGCTCAGCGCTGAACCCGCCAATCACCTTGCAGGTCGGGTCCGCCGCCTTCATCACCGGATAAGCCTGCTTGAGGAGAGCGATGTAGTCGTCGGGAGCGTACTCTGCCGCCGGCAGGCAGAACTCGGTCCAAAGGGGTTCGTTAAGGAACTCCCAGATCCTTACGCCACTCCTATAGCGGCTGATCGCCTGTTCCATGAACCCCATCAGAAGCGACTTGTCTGCCGGCATATACGACATCCTGCTCCAGCGGTTCGCCTGGACCTCGGCCGGCGCCAACGATCCCCAGTTCGTGGACGGCAGCGGGAAGAGCCCCAGCACATGCATCCCCTGCTCCTGCACCCGCGCGATATGCTGGTCCGACTCAGCAAACGAGAGCTGGCCTTCCACCGGCTCGAGGTTACCCCAAACCAACGACCAGTCCCGGGCCCAGGTGATCCCGGCCTTAACGAGCAGTTGGCAGAGCTCTGGTGTCGTAGGAGCATGGTTGATGCCGAACAGGGAGTCGCGAGAGGAGTGCGCTGGGATAATGGCAAACCGAAGCGACCGCGAATGCCGCACTCCGCCCAAATCCCAGGATAGGTTCACTCGGTAGAACCCTGGCTCTTTGGTGGTGAGCGGCCAATCGTGCAATGCGGTCTCACCGGCGGGGACTCTGATGTCGAGTTTGTCAAAGGCGATCGTGCTGTCGAAGTAGTCCTGGATGCTTCGCTGCAGCGTGATCTTGACCGGCGAGGCCGTTGCGTTTGCGCCATACACGTGCAGCAGCGCCGTCTCACCCATCGTAAAGACATTGCCGAATTTGCCAGCGTCAAACCCGACTTCAACCTGCTCTCGACGGGCATAAGGCGTCTCCGAAGACGCCTGCTCCAGTTGAACCGCGTCTATCCAGACCGTGGCCGATGCGTCTGGCGTACCGGACAGGTCCGGGCCTGCCGCGATGCACATATCCCGCTCGGCAGCGGGGGCAGTAAACGCGTATCTTGCCCACTGCTTGGAAAGGGTGACCGCCTTTGATTCCGCCGTCGGCGTGCGTCCACCGACGGGGTCGGGGCCGTAGCGAAACATCAGCTTCGCTTTCACCCCGGGCCGATCGGCCTTCATATAGACCGAGAGCGTGTAGTCCTCCCCAGGAATTGCATCTACCCAACCCAGGTTTGCCGCCAAGGGTGCGCTTTGCACCTTCCGAGCGGCCGGCCAGACGTCATAGTACGTCGTGCGAGTCTTGCCGGGTCCGAGCTCGATGCGTAGACTGTGATTCCCCTCCCACGCCTCTCCCTCCACAACCTCCCCGTATAGCCCACAGAGATCGCCGCCCCAGCCAGTCTTGGCCCCCAGAGACGACCAGCCGTCGGAACCGAGCTCGAAGGAGCTATTTGGGAGGACATTCTTCGATCCTATAGATGGAATCCTTGGGTTCCATCTTGGATGATCGCTCGGACTCGTCGCGCCTGTCGCCGGCGCGGCAGCCAGAACCAGAAGCGGACCGAGGAGATAGAGGGTCATAGCTTTGTCCCTACAGGACCGGGTTTTCGAGGCAAGGGTCCAGGAATCCCGATCGCGCCTTCCGGTTGAGGTTCAGCCATCATGGGAGAGATCCGGGGTTGAATCAAGGTACACCTCGGATGTCCCTGCTCCCGCATCTTGTCCCGTCCGCGCGAGCTTTCGACGGTTCTCGCGCCTGGCCACCAACGCCCGAGTCTGCAGCGCTCTTCGCCGCGCCACAATGGCTTCCCTGCGGGCGGAAACTGCCTCCTCGGGCACGGCTGTGCTGCGCCTAGCGGTCACCTTCCCCGATCCTCGAAACTGGTCTTGGTACCGCCCCGCTCATGTGGCAGAGCCGACAAGACCTGTGGTCACTTACCCTGGCGCCGCCTTGTGCGGCTCCTGCGGTCCCTCATTTCCTGAGTTCAGCTAGCGCCACCCAGCCGAGTCAGCAGTGGCCCCCGCCCTCGTCAACGCTCCTCGGGAAACAAACTCGTTCCCAATCCCCAAGGCCGTTCGACCCATGTGTTGCTTTACCCAGTTCGTATCCCCCGCCGCTGGTCCGCGCCGCGCGATTCGGGCGTCTACCCGTGTCCCAAAGCTGCCTGACAAGCACAGGGTGGACCAGGATTTGGGGTCCAGAACATCAGTAAGCTGCGGGAAGCGGAGGTTGAGCTGAGCAGGGGGGCGACGGGGCCACCTATCCGGGCAGTGCAGAGCGACGCGAATACGGAAGTGCGGGCTCCGCTATGGGCCACGACATGCACTCGCCAGTCTGGCTAGCGCCGCGCGGGACGCAACCGGTTCCGCTGCAAGCCGATCTTCTCGAAGGGAATGGGCACAAACCCCCGCAGACGCTTGAACACCTCGGCATCGCGCCGCAGCCGGAAGTCGCCCTTCGCCGCGTCGATGAAGCCGGGGTCGTCATTCGTCATGAAGTTCTCAGAGGCATCGAATTGCCAGTTGCCGCTGGTGGCTTCGCCGCACCTCACCAACACGTTGCGCTTCGCATGGTTCACCCGCGGCACGCCCGGCGGCGGGTCCATGAACCCCACCAGCTCCGGGTAGCGCGCGGTATAGGGCGGCTTCGTGATGTCCACCTCCTTGAGCAGCTTGTCAGGGAAGGAGCAGTCCTGACCGCCCCTGAGCGCATCTCGCCAGCGCGCGTCGTCCCACGGCGCTGAGCCGAGGGCCCGCTTGCACTGGATGAAGATGTTGTTCTCGGCCCGAATGTCGTGCCCACCGTGGGAGAATACCGTCCCAAACGGGCCTCTCCCAGGATCGCCGCAGCGGAAGAGCACGTTCCCGAAGACAGTGTCGCCGCCGTCGCCATCGTCGAAATAGACTGCGGCGCTGCCATGCCCCATCTGACTTCCGATGTCATGCCAGTAGTTGAAGCGAATCTGGTTGCCTCGACACGACGGGTTGCGGCCCTTATAGAGGGCTCCGCAGTCGTCGCTCTCGGTGCAGACACCGTGTACTTCGTTATACTCGAAGATATGGTCGTTGCCGTGCAGCATGATCGCTTGGTGAGGAGCGTCGTGAATCAGGTTGTGCCCGGCCCGGTTACCCACGCCCCCCAGCGTGATACCGTAAGCCGCGGTTAGTTGGAGGGCAGAGAACCTCCAGATGTGGTTGTTCAGCGCCTCGTGGCCGGCTGGCGTCAGTGTCTGACGGTCGCCGCCTTCCAGCACCAGGCCGCCGGCGCCAGTATCGTGGATGTCGCACGCCTCCACGCGATGCTTCGTCCCGCGTGAGACCCGAATCCCGAGCTGCCGCATGTTGTGGACTTCACACGCCTCGATGGAGCACGCGGTGCCGCCTTTCACCTCGATGCCATCGCTCAGACCGGTCTCGATGACGAAGCCCCGCATGGTGATATGGGAGGCATCGTGCAGCGCCACGACGGGGGTTTCCAGTGTGGCGAGGGTGACGCGCGCGGTGTCTATGTCCGACGGCGGCCAGAAGTAGAGGTTGCCTCTTTCCCGGTCGATGTAGAACTCGCCGGGGCTCTCCAGTTCCTCCAACAGGTTCAATGCGCGGTAACGGCGGGGCGACGGGTTCCCCTGCTGAATGCTGTAGACGTGCGGCACCGCGAGTGTGATTCGCCGGCTCGCAAGGTCAATGGCCCCAATCTTGATGACCTCATCGCACCAGTCATAACACCAGTACCCCTGCAGCCACACGCCGTCGGCGCTGCCCCACCGCGCGGGGCGGTCCCCGGAATACTCGAACGCGCCCGGGTGGCCGGACATATCACCTTCGCGCGGGGACGATCCCGCCTCGAGGATGCGCGCGATGGTGGCCCAGCCTTGGTTAGGCCACCGCGCCAGGGCCATGCGCTGGCCATTGAAGAACAACTCCGGGCCCGGCGGAGCGCCGCGGTAGGCCACCGGAAATGGCGTCAGTGATGAGACCCCAACACTCTTCAGATCCGCGCACACCACATGACCACGAGCGGCGGGATCGAGGCGGGAGAGCAGCGCGGAGTCGTCGACAGGCAGAAAAGCCGTGGAGGGCACCGACCGCCCGCCGACCAGGCGCACTGCCTCGCCTGGAGCAGAACGCCACACCACAGGATTCGCCTTCGTA
>Ga0307380_10005669_pt1 | contig 16540 bp, 13 predicted proteins | sample UN3MG_FD_202239 | JGI IMG/M metagenome (GOLD analysis project Ga0307380, IMG submission 202239) | Soil microbial communities from Risofladan, Vaasa, Finland - UN-3 | ecosystem: Environmental > Terrestrial > Soil > Coastal area > Acid sulfate soil | place: Finland: Risofladan, Vaasa | collected...
CGCCGATGCCTCGCCCGCTGGGGGTTTTGGCCGGGGTGTAGCCGAATTTGTCCGCGGCCGCCTTCAAGACCGCTTTCATCTGCTCATCGGCAAGGTTCTTCAGGCGGAACTCCAGCGGATCTATACCGGCTTTGGTGGCCATGACGTCGATGTGCGATTCTCTGGCGAAACTGTTGCTGTTATTGTCAGGCGCTCGCCAGGCTCCGGTGCCCAGGACGTGCATTTTTCCGCCGCCCTGGAGATTTTGACAGACGGTGGTTCGATGATGAGGCACGTCGTAGAACAAGTCGGCGCCTCGGCTGCCCATGCCGTAGATGTTGTAGTCCCAGGAGACGATCTTGCCTTCACTTGAGATTCCGGATTTGATCTTCACCACGGCGGCGGGCCTGAAGGTATCGTAGAAGAACTCATCGGCCCGGCTCCAGACGAGTTGGACCGGCTTCTTGGCGATCTTCGCCAGTCTCACGGCTTGTATCGCCTGGCCATTGCTGATCTTTCCGCCGAAACCGCCTCCGACGAAGGGGGCGATCACGCGAACGTTCTCGATGGGCATCTTGAAATCATTTACGATCTGCCGCTGAAGGCCGAAGGGCGTTTGCGTGGATGCCCAGACCGTGAGATTGTCACCCTCGAACTGCGCCACGGCCGAATGCGTTTCTATCGCTGCGTGTGCAACGTAGCCGTCCAGGTACTTTTCCTCGACCACAACCTGGGCGAGCTTATGGCCGGCGTCAACGTCACCGCCTTTCTTTGTCACTTTGCCTTCGGCGGCATGATCGACCAAATGGTCGAAAACCGTCTTGTCGTCAAAACGCGCTTCGGGGATGTCGTACTCGGCCTTGAGCTTGCTCAGGGCTTTCTCGGCCAGGTCCGGATGCTTATGCAGGACGGCGACCAAATCGTCGTCGCGGATCACCTGGTAGCCTTCCATGCTATCGACCGCCGAGGTATCGAGGCTCTTCAACGTCGCGCCGTGGGCCGGCGGGCGCAGGACTTTGGCACAGACCATGCCGTCCAGGCGGATGTCTCCGGTGTATTGGGCCTTGCCCGTGACTTTTGCGACGGCATCTATGCGATTGTGAGGTTTGTTTATGATTTTCATCTCGGATGGGCTCTTGACCTGGACTTGCAGGTCCAGTTGCCGGGCGATACTCTTGCCCTGCGCCAGTTGGGCGTAGCTGACCTTGGTGTTCGGTTCAGTCCGGTCGAATACGATCCCGTCTTTGGCATCCAGCCGGTCCTTTGGCACCTTGAGGCGCACGGCCGCCAGTCCCATCAGGACCGCCCGGGCTTCGGCACCGGCGGCTCTCAAAATAGGCCCGAACCGCGGCGTGGTCGTGGACCCCCATGTGCCCGCGTCGTAGGGACACTGGGCGGTATCGCTCATGACCATCTCGACCGATTCCATCGGTACGTCGAGTTCGTCGGCCAGAGACTGCGCCAGGGAGGTAATGACCCCTTGTCCGAGCTCGACTTTGCCCGTGAAGCATTTCACCTTGCCGTCCGGGCCGATCCGAAGGTAGGCGTTGAAATCGGGGCGTTCCTTGCCGGCGCCTCTGCCGGCCTGGGTTGCGGCACCGCCCACGGTGAAGAAAATGGCGATTCCGCCACCTACGCCTTGCAGAAACTCTCGGCGGTTAAGGGGATGGCGACTCTCATCATGGCCGGGCTCGGCGAGCTGTACTTTATCCTCGTTCATCTTACCGGGCTCCTTTCATTTCCGCAGCGGCGCTTTCAATTGCTCGGATAATTCGAATGTGCGCGCCGCAGCGGCACAGATTGTATTCCATGCCGTTGACGATCTGCTCGCGGGTCGGTTCCGGGTTTCTCAGCAGCAGGCTGTACGCGTTGAGAATCATGCCCGGCGTGCAGAAGCCGCACTGAAGCGCGTTATGTTTCGCGAAGGCTTCCTGGAGCGGATGGAGCCGGCCGTTTTTCGCAAGCCCTTCGATGGTCAGCACTTCCTGGCCCTTGACCTTTTGGACCGGAGTGATGCAGGACCGGACGGCCCTCTTGCCCAACACCACGGTGCACGCCCCGCACGTGCCTTCGCCGCAACCATACTTGGTTCCCGTGAGTCCCAGGTCGCTGCGAAGCACCCACAACAGGGTGCGGTCGCTGTCCGTGGTCAGACTCACCTCTTTGCCGTTGACTGTGAAAGATATGCTCTCGTCCATAGCGAACCCTCACTTTTCTCAAATGAACACTTCCATACGCAGGGGAAAATATAGCCGCGCATCAGGATAGTTGTCCAGAGAATTTTTTTGCCTATTCGCCGGCGAATCCCCCCCCAGAGGACCGGGGAATCCCGGCTTTGCTGCGAGTTTGGCTCTGTTTTTTGAAAGTACCCACGAATGAACACAGCGTGGCTTCGCTTCGCTCAACCGCAACCAAAAAGTGAAGGTCGGCTCCTGCGAATCCGGCGAGTTGTTTTTTGCCTGCGCCTTTCTTTTCACCGCCTCAGCTTGCGTGAAGGCGGCGAAAAGCGGACTACGGCGAAAAACAAAAGGCCGAAAGTTCTTCCTTGCAGAAAGGCTCGTAACCTCCTAAGAACACAGAGGGTACGGCCTGGCTAAACAAAAATCGAGCATGAAAAACAACATCCTGACGGATTGTATTACAAAATTCTAACCGCGGATAACCACTGATGAACGCCGCCCTTTGGGCCACCGAACGCACCGAGGAAGAGCTCTGTAGGGTGGCGCCTCTGGCCTGCCATACCCCTATTTGACCTTGAATTTGTATTCGTGCACCGTGTCCTTTTTTGGGTCTTCTTTACCTTGGCAGCGAAGGATGAAACCCTCAGCCGTTTTTGCGTATGCAAAGGGTTTGCCGCTGAATAAATCAGTTGGAGAGTCAAGGGGTAGAGTATCAGGCAATTGCCCCGTCCGTGCCTTGATAGAATAGAGATCAATCGCCGTCTTAAGAGCATTGAGCTGGGTCTGCTGTCTTATCACAGACCGATATAATTCTGTTCGCATAGGAAAAAAGAGTTCGGTCAGAATCGCATCCACGTTGTTCTCTGCTTCTCGGCCCCACTGCTCGACCAGATCGTCGAGCTTCGCACATTTCTGTGGATACGACAATCTTGATTCGAGAATACTAACGACCATGTCTAACGCGTTCAAGTAGTAAGCCCGGCTTCTCTGAAGGAATACGTCATCATTTCTGGGAATACGAGCGAGCATCGGTTTCAAAGCGATGCCAGCAAGTGATCCCTCCGGAAACACGTTGACCAGCAACTGTATTTTGTCCCTCTGCATCATAGCAATCCACATGTGTGCCTCCTGAGTCAGGGCCGACGCGAGAGATGGAAACGTTGCCTCTGTTTGTGTCAGGCGGCTTTTGAACCGGGTCAGGGTTGACTCATCAACGCCGCTCGGCGTAAAGCCCAAGACGTATTGGGCGGTCTCGTTGGCTATTCTGTTCGTCTGGTTGCCCAAGAGGTAGAAATTCAGCGTCCTGTAGCCTGCGTGGAGCGCAATCTTGCGGAGCGCCACAGAACGGTCTAACGCTTCTGTGTACTTGCCTTGCTCGGCCAGCCATCTTGCGTCCGCCGCAAGTAGGAGCGTAATGCGATTAAGCGGGGGGAGGCTGGGTGCGTTGATGTCGAAAATTGCCTCCGAGCAGTCGTAACCCCAATCACATTTTGGGATATCGGCTGCCTTTACCACACGGTCGATCACATGGTGGTTCTCCTTTATGTGCTGGGTGATGGCCTCGTTGCAGCCAATTAGGCCTTTGCAGAAGTCGCTCAGCGCCCAGCGGATTGGCTGGTTGGGCTCCTCGTATTCCAGAAAGATCTGATAGTAGAGCAGGGCGGCATTGTCCGGTGGCTCACCGGCAGCCGCCACATTCGAAACAAGCAGCAATATGGCCACGTACACAACAATTTGTGTGATTTCGGTGTGCCCCGGTAGCAGAATATGGCAATTTCTTCGCCTGTGCATTCCTTCAAAGTTCTGCCAAATCCGTTGGACGGACCCAATTGTTTCCTCATTTTCGCTGAAGGCTTTCATGTCTCGCATAGCATTCTCCCTGTAGACAACCGCCGCGCTCTGGTCAACGTTGACGACCATTAGATTAGCAGACGCGGGCGTGCTTGTCACGGATTTGCCTGGAAAAATTGGAGCGGGACGGTACAATGTGCCCTTGGACGTATAAAGAAGGGGCTTCGATGGGAAGTCTGGTGCGAATGGGAACGATGCTGGCGTTTGAAGAGGCTTTGCGAATTGTCCTGGGCTCGGCTCGCGGGCTTGGCGACGAGCGGGTGGGTATCGACCAGGCGGCGAATCGCGTGCTGGCTGAGGATGTTGCTTCGCACATGGACATCCCGCCCTTCAACAAATCCGCCATGGATGGCTATGCGTGCCGGCGGGCAGACCTCGCCCTCCACACGGAGGGCGGGCAAGCCCATGAGCTTGAAATCGTTGAAACCATCCCGGCGGGATTTGCCCCCAGCAAGTCAATCGGGCCGGGTCAGTGCGCCAAGATTATGACCGGCTCGGTTGTGCCTGAAGGGGCGGACTGTGTGGTGATGAAGGAATACGTTGAAACGTCGGCGGAAAGCACCATTCGCTTCACAGGGCAGCGGACCGAGGACAATATTTGCCGCAAGGGCGAGGATGTCAGGGCGGGCCAGGTTGTGCTGCGCAAAGGCACGCTGCTCAAGCCCCATCACATTGCCATCCTTGCGTCGGTCGGCCACGTCCGGCCGCTGGTATCAAAGACGCCGGCGGTCGGCATTATCGCTACCGGCAGTGAGTTGGTCGATCCGGCGTCGCGGCCAGAACCCTCGCAGATAAGAAACAGCAACAGCGTCCAACTGGCCGCACAGGCCAGAGCGATGGGCGTCCCCGCGACGGATTATGGCATTGCCGAGGATACCGAGGCCGCAATTGACGCCATGTTCAAGAAGGCCGCCGGGCAGAACGACGTGGTGATTATCTCGGGCGGCGTTTCCGTGGGCGATTTCGACCTGGTGCCCGGGATATTGAAGCAGAACAACGTTGAGCTGCTGTTTGAGAGCATCGCCGTCAAGCCGGGCAAGCCTTCGGTCTTCGGCGTCGTGGCACGGGCTTCCAGCCCGTGGAGGAAATCATGGCCAGGACGGCCATGCCACGGGGATGGCCATGCCACGGTCTATGTCTTCGGCCTGCCGGGCAACCCGATGTCCACGTTCGTGCAGTTCGAGGTTTTGATTAAGCCTTTTCTCTATAAGCTGATGGGCCACGACTATAGGTGTCCCGGCGTCCGGCTGCCTCTGGCCGAGCCGATTGAAAGAAAGAGAACCGAGCGTCGCGTCTGGTTCCCGGTGGCGATCACCGAGGCGAGGACAGTGAGGCTCATCGAATACCACGGCTCGGCCCATATCAGCTCGCTATCGAATGCTGACGGCTTGATCAGCCTCGATGTGGGCGTGGCCCGGCTTGAGAAGGGAACGCTTGTGGAGGTCAGGTTGATATAGGGCGTCTAACATGATGAAAAAGACACAGATTGACACTGTTGATTTTGGACACGGATTAACACCGATTTACACTGTTTGTAATTCATTTCTCTGTGTCCTCGGTGTTCTCTGTGGCTAAAAATCAAGATGAGCGTGAACTATCTGAGAATCTCGGTCACGGACAGGTGCAACCTGCAGTGCACCTACTGCAATCCGCTGGGCGCCTGCGATTTCATTGCCCATGAGGAAATTCTGACCTTTGAGGAGATTCAGCGGCTGGTCAAGCTTTTCGCCGAGTGCGGAGTCCAAAAGGTCAGGCTCACGGGCGGCGAGCCGTTAGTCAGGAAGGGAATCGCTGAGCTTGTGCGGCGGCTTGCGGGCATTTCAGGCATCGAGGAGGTCACGGTGACCACCAACGGCGTGCTGCTTGCACCGATGGCGGCCGAGCTCAAGGCCGCCGGAGCGACCAGGGTCAATATCAGCGTCGATTCGATGGAACGCCAGACTTATCAGCAGATGACCGGGTCCGATGCGCTGCCTGAGGCGATCTCGGGCATTCGCAAGGCGATAGAAGTGGGCCTGACCCCGGTGAAGGTCAACAGCGTCATCGTCAAAGGATTGAATGACAGCGCCGGGCAAATTAGCGCTCTGGCCCGGATGAACATCGATTTGCCTGTGGCGGTTCGATTTATTGAGTATTGTCCGACCGGAGCACACCCTGCTCTGGAGAACGGCTACGTGCCCAATAGCGAAGTCCGCCGCATCGTTGAACGCGAGTTTGGTTCGCTTTCGCCCGTTGCGAGCGGCTATAGGGACGGCCCTGCCCTCTATTTCAAGGCGCGCGACTCGGCCGGGACGATAGGTTTTATAAGCGGGCGCTCGTCGATGTTCTGCCAGACCTGCAATCGACTCCGGCTGACCAGCGACGGCAAGATCAAGCCTTGTCTGTACGCGGCTCCCGCCTACGACCTCAAGGGGCCGCTCAGAAACGGCGCCGGCGACGAAGAGCTTCTGGCCCTGCTGCGGAAGATAGTGGGCCAGAAAGGCCATTTCACGAAAGTAAACTCTACTGTGGAGATATTCGAGAAGTTCTCCATGCAGAGTATCGGAGGCTAAAATACAAGTGCGAGACTCCAAAGGTATGGTCGATGTTGGTGACAAGGCCGTCACGGTCAGGACCGCAAGAGCGTGCGGGACCATTGTACTTGGCGATGCGGCGTTCGAGGCTCTCAAGCAGGGCACCTGCGTCAAAGGGGACGTGCTCGCGACGGCCAAAATTGCCGCGATTGGCGCCGTCAAATCGACGCCGGCGCTGATTCCGATGTGTCATCCGATACTCGTAGAAGGCGTCGATGTCGAATTCGAGTTGAACGAGGCGGATAAGTCGGTGACGCTCACGGTGACCGTCAGGTCTTCGGGCAAGACGGGTGTCGAGATGGAAGCTCTGACGGGCGTCGCAGTGGGCTGCCTTACGATCTATGACATGCTCAAATACACGGGCAAGGCCATGACCATCACCGAGATAATGCTGATTGAGAAAACGGGTGGAAAAAGTGGCAATTACAAGAGGCAGGATTAGGGCGATATCGGTCTCGAAAGAGAAGGGCACCCAGAAGGTCAACGTGCCCGAGGCTGAGCTCAAGGCCGACTTCGGCCTGGTGGGGGATGCCCACGCGGGCAACTGGCACAGGCAGGTCAGCCTGCTTGCCGCCGAGTCGATTGAGAAGATGGTCGCGCAAGGGGCGAAGGTCTCGCCCGGCAATTTCGCCGAGAATATTACGACCGAGGGGATTGATTTGCTCAAACTGTCTTTAGGCAGCCGGCTGAGGCTTGGCGGCAGCGTAGAGTTGGAGGTCACGCAGTTCGGCAAGAAATGTCACGGCCGATGCGAAATATTCGAACTGGTGGGCGACTGCATCATGCCGCGAGAGGGCATCTTTGCGAAGGTCGCTTCGCCCGGCCATATCCGCGTGGGGGATGTTATAGAGGTCATCGATGATTAGAACCGCCATATTGACAATCAGCGACAGTTGCGCCCAGGGCACGCGAGCCGACGTGAGTGGGCAGACCATCAAAGAAATGCTCGGCGACGGTGATTTCGAGCTTGTTGAAATGGCGACCGTTCCCGACGACAGCGGGACCATCGCCGGCGTGCTGAGGCATTTCTCGGACGAGCAGGGTGCAGAGCTGGTGCTCACTACGGGGGGGACCGGGCTGGGACCGCGCGATGTGACGCCCGAGGCGACGGCGGACGTGTGCGAACGAATGGTCCCCGGCCTGAACGAGCTTCTGCGCTGCGAAGGGTTCAAGAGGACGCCCAACGCGGTCCTGTCCCGCGGCGTGGCGGGCGTTCGCAAGGGCACGCTGATCGTTAACCTTCCAGGCAGTCCCAAAGGTGTCCGCGAGTCCTTAGAGATAATCCTCAGCCTTCTTCCCCACGCCGTCCAAATGATGCGCGGCGGCGGGCATTGATCGACGGGATTGCAGGACGATTATGCTGCAATCCATTACTCAGCCAATCCTGTGATGCGGTTTTTCACCAGATAGGCCAATATCGTTCCGACCACCAGACCGAGAACGAAACCGTATGGAAGAAAGCCCGCCATCAATGCTACGAGCAAAGCAATCGAGAAATCCGCTTTGGGCAGGGAGATATCGCGGATTAACGTCATCAAGGTCAGACTCTCAAAAAGAAGAATCACTCCCAGAATGGGCAGGGGGAAAATCTTGATGATATCTTCAAACCCTGCGCTGAAGAAGAATCCTAATATCAGGTAGAGCGATCCGTAAATGATGACCGACCCGCCCGTTCGAGCGCCGAACGTATAGTGTCCCGCCATTCCCCCCGAGCCATGACAGGTGGGAATGCCGCTCAAGAAGGGGTTGATCAAGTTGATCACCGCGTAGGTGAGGCTTATTTTGCGTGCCGTAACAGGCTTCTCAGGAAACAAGTCATGGGTAAGCTGCGCTGTTGCGAATATCGAGTTGCCCAGCGACAGGGGGATTTGCGGCAGCGCCAGGACCACAAACCCCGTAAGAATATCGGGCAGCCTGGGCGTGTGGAGTTGGGGCAGGCTGAATCCAGCGTGCTTGAGGACCGTGGCACCGTCCAATTTGAAGACAAAGGCATAAACCACACCCAAGAGAATAACGAATATGGCTGGAGGATATTTGCGGTTTCCAAGAAGAAAGACGGTCAACACGAACCCCAACGCCGCCAACCCGCAGCCGACAATGCCATCGGCCATCACATAATTCTGCAGCGCAACGGATGCAAGTTTGATCCCCAGCCCGAACTGAATTCCTCGAATGACGCTCTTGGGAATGACCCGGCCAAGCCAGTCCACCAGACCGGTGACCGTCAAGAACAACATCGTGATTCCAATGGCTAATCCCGCGCCGTAGATGACGTTTCCGCTGAGCTTCTGGGCAATTACCAGGACCGCCACGGCCTTCAGCGGCTGCACGGGCATAGGCAGCCCATACGCCAGCGCCGTCACGAGCTGCATCGTGCCGAACATGATCAGGACGCTTGCAATATCAAGGCCCGAAGCGAGAATCATCCCCACGATCAGAGGAAAGTCGGTGCCGATATCCCCAAACGCGCCCGCCAGCTCGTTGCGGTCGAATCTGGTCCCTGCCCACCGTGCCCTGACGGCGGCAATTGCTCTGTCAGTGTATTTCATCTGCATTGCTTCCTATGTCTTGGCCAGGGTGTTATATGCGATTTCGAGCAGCCGGGCAAGATTCTCTTGAGATAACCCGTTCAGCCTGCGTCATTGTCAGCGGATTTGGCGAAAAGGACTGTTGTGTTTCTGTAAACTCGCCTATAATTCCGGCAGGAAGGCCGGCACTGTGCCGGCTGGATATCTGAGCCAAACTGTCATGCTGAACACAGTGAAGCATCTGGCCATTGCATGAGAGCAACGTTACGTAACATGAGTAACCCAGATCCTTCGCCCGCGGCTCAGGATGACTTGGAGGACCGCTTATGGATGCCACCATTACTCTGATCGTCAACGGGGACAAACGAACCGTCGTTACAGACCCGGCCCGGCCGCTCCTCGAAGTCCTGCGAGAAGACCTGCACGTGACCGGCCCGAAGTACGGCTGCGGAGAAGGCCGCTGCGGTGCCTGCACGGTGTTGATGGACGGCAAACGCGCTCTTTCGTGCGTGACGCCCGTTTCCATGGCGGACAATAAGACGATTACGACGATCGAAGGGCTTACCGACGGCGATCGCCTCCATCCCGTTCAGCAGGCGTTTTTGGATGAGGGTGCCATTCAGTGCGGCTATTGCACACCCGGTATGATTCTGACGGCCGTGGCGCTTCTCAATGAGAATCCACGCCCAACGGACCGGCAGATTGTAGAAGGGATGAACGGCAATATCTGCCGGTGTAACGGATACACAAAGATAATGAACGCCGTGCGCCGCGCCGCGGCAAAAATCGCGGAGGTGAAATAACCATGATTAAAAACACTACGACCAAAGAGAAGATCGATTCTCAATGTTTCGAGTTTACTGAGCAGCACGATCGGGAGACGGGACTGAGCCGGCGCGCCTTCGTGCAACTGTTGGGCACGGGGCTTCTGATCACTGTGACGGAAAGTGTATCCTTCGGACAGCGAAGTCGCGGAGGTGAGGGACGGTCCATCGCCGTAGCTGCACGAATTCACGTCAACCAGGATGGGACCATCGCCGTGATGACGGGCAAGGTTGAGGAAGGGCAGGGCCCCCGGGCGCAACTGTCGCAGGCGGCCGCAGAGGAGCTGCGGGTTTCCGTGGACCGCATCCGCCTGGTCATGTCCGATACTGCTCTGGTTCCCGACGACGGCATCACCGCGGGCAGCCGGACCACTCCATACACGGTGCCCGCCGTCCGGCAGGGCGCTGCGACCGCCAGAGAGCTGCTGGTCCGCTTGGCCGCCCAACAGTGGAAGGCCGAACCCGGCGTCCTGGAGGTCCGCGACGGTATCATCACGAATAGAAAGACCAAACAGACCATTGGCTACGGTGATCTGGCCAAGTCAAACGACGTCGCCGAGGCATTCAAACAAAGCGTTTCTTCCGATGTTGCGCTTACACCGGTTAGTGAATGGAAGACACTCGGCACGTCGGTTCTGCGGCCGAACGCTCGGGAGGTGGTGACTGGGGTGCATCATTATCCGTCGGATGTTGTTCGGCCCAATATGCTCTTTGGGAAGATTCTGCGTGCTCCGTCCTACGGCGCGACCCTCGAATCAATAGACCTCTCTAAGGCCCAGGCGATGAAAGACGTATTCGTTTTTCGTGATGGCCAGTTTGTAGGATGCGCTGCGCCTTCGTCGTCCCTCGCGGCGCAGGCTCTGGAGGCGGTTGCCGACACGGCGTCGTGGAAAACGACGCCTCAGCCGTCGGACAAGGAGGTCCACGCCTATCTCAAGCAGCACGCTCGAACCGGTGGCGGCTCGCGTCCTCAAACCAGAGGCTCGACCGACAGCGCGCTTGCCGGTGCGAGCAAGGTCCTCAGCGAAACCTACACCCTGGCCTATGTCCAGCACACGCCTATGGAGCCGAGGGCCGCGATAGCGGAATGGACCGACGGCAAGCTGACGGTCTGGTCGGGTGTTGACGGTCCCCAGCGGGTGCAGGGAGACTTGGCCCGAGCGTTTGGGGTTTCGTCCGACCGAGTTCGCGTGATTGTGCCCGACATGGGCGGCGGGTTTGGGGGAAAGCATACGGGAGAAGCGGCGGAAGAAGCCGCACGCCTCGCCAAAGCAGCAGGCAAGCCGGTAGCGGTGCACTGGACGCGGGCCGAGGAGTTCACCTGGGCCTATTTTCGGCCGGCGGCTGTCATCGAGTGCAAGGGTGGCCTGGATGCGAAAGGCTCGCTGGTTGCATGGGACTTCACCAATATCAACGCTGGCGGAGCCGCCATCGATACGCCCTACAGTATCCCCAACACACGAATCCTTTCGGCGGGCTCCGATTCGCCTCTGCCCCAGGGCTCGTACCGGTGCCTTGCTGCTACGGGAAACAACTTCGCTCGCGAATCATTCATGGATGAGCTTGCAGTGGCGGCAGGGACCGACCCGCTTGCCTTCAGACTCGCTCATTTGGAAAACCCGCGCATACGAGCCGTCCTGGAGACGGTTGCCAAGCACTTCGATTGGGAGTCGCGAAGAAAGAAGGTCACGGCGGAGATTGGCGTGGGCCTCGCCTGCGGGACCGAGAAGAATTCCGTTGTTGCGGCGTGCGTCGAAGTCCGTATAGATCGCAAACGAGGCGAGATCAAGGTGAACGAAGTCTGTGAAGCCTTCGAATGCGGCCCCATCCAGAATCCCGCCAACCTGCTTTCGCAAGTGCAGGGCTGCATCGTGATGGGTCTGGGTCCGGCGCTGCGAGAAGAGATGCAATTCGAGGACGGAAAGATTTTGAACGCCAGCTTTGCAAGGTATCTGGTGCCGCGGTTTGAAGACCTGCCGAAGATTGATGTGCATCTGATTAACAAGACCGATATCCCCTCGGCCGGGGGCGGCGAGACGCCGATTATTGCAGTCGCCCCGGCCATCGGGAACGCCGTCTTTGCGGCCACCGGGATTCGTCTGCGCTCCATGCCGATGGAAAATGCCTTGAGAAGGGTGACTGGTGTGTAGTGTCTGGTGACTGTTTGTAGTGTGCCCGTAAGGGCATTTGAAAGTAACGCCTCACGGCGTCACTACAAACAACTACCAATCACCAACAGCGATTGGGAGAACATAGATGGAGAGAGACCACGGGTCCGTGGATATTCATCAAAGAGTCCTGGAATTCATCGACAGCGGCAAGCCATTCGTTCTGGCCCTGGTTCTGAGTGCCGAAGGCTCAACACCCCGCGAGGCGGCGGTCCGAGCCGTCATCGACCAGGCCGGCAAGATCTATGGTACGCTCGGGGGCGGCCTCGTCGAAGCCGAAGCGCAGCGCCTCGCCATCGAGGTCTGTCGAACGAAACGTCCCGACATTTTCGAGATGCGCTTCCAGGGGGCCGGCAGGGCCGATGACGTACCGATTTGCGGCGGCTCGATGCGGATTCTTCTGGATCCGACCGCGGCAAAGGACAAGTTGTGCTTTACCCAGATTGTCGAGGCGGCCCAGCGGCGGCAGCGAGGGGTGATGCTGACCACCGCACGCAGCGCCAAGCACGTCGAGGTTACGTCTCGATGGTTCCCGGCAGACCATATCCCGGCGGATGTTTCTTTTCCCGGCGCCGATAACGTTCGCTCGTGCCTGGCTCGTGAAACGCCGCAGCTTTTTGTCGAGACTTCCAGCAGTCCTCGTGCCGTGACCGAAGTTCTCGTCGAGCCGATGATTCCGAAACCTCTTTTATTGATTGCCGGCGGGGGGCACGTTGGCCAGGCCGTTGCGCTTGCGGCGGATATCGCCGGGTTTGATGTCACCGTCATTGACGACCGGCCCGAATTTACGGATCCGGTTCTGTTTCCGCCGCAGACAAAAACGCTTTGCGGCGATATCCAAAAGCAGATTGCTGCCCTCGCGTCGCCGGGCCAGACGTATATCGTGATTGTCACCCGGGGGCATAAGCTCGACGCCGAGACCTTAGAGGCGTGCATCCATACGCCGGTGGCCTATGTCGGCATGATCGGCAGTAAACGCAAGGTGGCTCTGATTCGTGAGAATTTTGTCGAATCGGGCCTGGCGACCGAAGAGGAATTCGACCGGGTCTTCACCCCCATCGGCATGGATATCGGTGCGGTGACCGTGCCTGAAATCGCCGCGAGCATCACGGCTGAGCTGATTGCCGTCCGGCGAAAAGGAATCGCTCACAAAGCCTCGACCAGGGCGGAAAAACCATGATCTGCGCGATTGTTCTTGCCGCCGGCCGCTCCAGCCGAATGGGTGTTCAAAAGCTTCTGTTGCCCTTCGGCGGCAAGACCGTCATTTCGCATATTGTCGATCAGCTTTTGGCCAGTGCGGTTGACAAAATCTTCGTAGTGAGGGGCCATCAGCCGCATCGCATCAGCGGGGAATTGTCCGGCCGGCCCGTCTCCATTGTGAATAATGCTGACTATGACTCCGGGATGCTTTCCTCCGTGCGTTGCGGCCTGCGTGCGTTGCCGAAGCGGTGCAAAGCCGTATTGGTTGCGATTGGCGATCAGCCGTCTATCAGCACCGAGCTTGTGGACTTGATGATTCGTTCTTTCTCCGCGACAGAGAAGAAGATTCTCGTGCCGTGCTGCGAGGGCAGGCGAGGCCACCCCATCTTATTCGCCGCGCTGTATCGCGAGGAAATCCTGACGCACTACGACGACGTTGGCTTGCGAGGGCTCCTGCAAGCCCATCCGGACGACGTTTTTGAGCTAACTGTTTCAACTTCCTCCGTGCTTTCGGACATGGATGATCCCGACGACTATCGGCGTGAGCTAAAATCGATGAACAAAAACGGCGTTCACCCGCCCGGTCCATAACACTCATAGGGTACTGATCCGCCTATGGGCGCACCCGGCCCAGCGGAGTGGTCGTAAAACTCCAGACGTCGCCTTTGTGTATCGTCGCGCCGTCGGCCTCGACCTCATCGATCCGCCAATAGTAGCTCCTGCCCGGCTCAATCGCGCCAGCGGCGTAGCCGGCGTCGGCCCACCGTCCACGATATGTCCCGGTGCTATCGGATATAGTGGCGCTGTATATGTCGGCGCCATCCGTTCCGAAATACACGTCGTGCTCGTAAGCTTCGCGTCCGGGAGTCCACAGAAGCACTTGCGTTCTCTCTACGCCTGTTTGTCCATTTGTGGGGATTGGGCTGCGGGCCTTTGATAGCCTTCGGTAGAGCTGGTCGAGATACAGTGACTGGGGTTCAAGTGTCGCGCCTTGGCCCTGGCCCTCGAGAAAATCATCGGGCGCGGTGTTGTCCCGGATGCCGCATTCAACGCTGGAAACCGGACCGCTGGTGCCAATCACATATCCCCATTTCCACTGCCGCGAGACGATCAGCCGGGAACCGCATCGCTCCGTGCCGTACGTGTTCCAGAAGACCGACTCGGTTGTCGTCTGGCCATGCATAGTGGTGCCGTACGGACGATACCTTGCATCCAGGTAGTCGCCGTCAACGACCATGCCGTCGAAGAGGTTGGCCGGGCTCAGGTGCATGTGGAAATCGCTGGCCAGCCGTCCGTCGCGGGCCTCGCACCGGAAGATGACATTGCCGCTGGTCCACATGCTCTTGAAGTCGTAGTTGTGGCGCGTGTGGTAGGCGATGCAGTCGATGAGCAGGCAGTCGCTGCCCCTGAGCGTGTAACCATAACCGTTGCCCCCGCCGCCCTCGTACTGGGGTCTGCCCACGATGCAGTTGCGGACCGTCACATTGTGGGACTGGTTGAGCAGGATGATGTTGGACAACGTATGCCAGTTGTTCGTGTTGACGGACGGCCGATACGTATGGATGTCCTGAATCCAGCCGTTGGCGACGTGATAAAACTCGATGAAATGCGAATTGTGCACCTCGTAGGCAGCCGTTCCCGGCGTGCTGTAATCCGAGTCTCCGAGGCCGCCGGTCGGGTTCTCCCGCATACCGATCGAGAGGTACTCAATGCCGATGTCCTCCAGGTGCGGGGCGATCTTATAGACGCGGGCATTGTCGCGTGTCTTGAGATAGTACCGCGTGGGAATATCCACGCTGATGGAGTTTGAACCAGGGTCAACGGCTGTGACCCGACGGTAAAACGTGATGCCTTTGAGGCCGGAATTCCACAGGCCGGTCATGCCGTGTTCGTCTATGAAGTTGTCGGTGCAGTCGGTGCGTAAGACTACCCAGTCCCCGGCCTGGAATCGCGCAGCATCGGCGACGGCAATAACGTGGGTGGGGTAGTCAACGTCCCGAGTGATGTCCACCGCAGTGCCGGCCAATGGCGAGTGCCAGCTTCCCGATATGGGCCTGACAACAATGACCGACTTGCTGCGCATATAGGTCCCGTTATTGAGCAGAAAGGTTTCGCCGGGTCCGGCGCCTCGCAGCACGACGCTGCTGTGCTGGATGCGCAATGCACAATTTGACCCGGGGGGAGGGCTGAGCTTATAAGTTCCGGCGGGCAGGTAAACGATACCGCCGCCGGCAGCGCCTACGGTGTCGATGGCGTACTGGATCGCCGCGGTCGCGTCGATGCCCCCGGTTCTGTCCGCGCCGTACGGGCGCTTCGTCGCGTCCACCACGGAGCCGGCGGGCGCCAGCGGTATCTCGGCCTGGCCGCTGCGGTAGCCGGCATAAGAGAAATCGTGCAGAAACCGGCCCTGGGAGTCCTTGTAGCCTGGAGTCCAATCTTCGGGATACAGACTGCTTCGCCAGAGTCGTTCGGCCTTGACCGGAAGCACAACATCATCAATCCACGCAGCATTGGCACCACGTTCCAACGGGAATCTGCTGGAATTGTTCGTTTCGAAGTCTCCCGCAGCGTCGTTGGCCGTTTGTCCACCGACGATACTGACGGCACTGAGCAAGAACACCAACCCCGCCAGCCAATTACTTGCGCTCATTTCAGTCCTCCTTACCGCAGCCAACGTTCCACTTGCCGCGAATCTGCGTCCGGCGGGCGCCTCCCAAGCCGTTCTGTCTGCCCGTTTCACATAACCCTGTGTCGTGTCGGCCACGTTCAAGGCGTGACGGTGACAACGACTCGACGGTAGCTGTAGAGATTCGGCTCGCCGTCGTCTTTGAGTTCGAGAATTACGTGTATTTCTTTTGCCCGATCGACTTCGGGGCCGATGAAACTTGCCTGCTGCCGGTCGCTGCCTCGAATATCAATGGCGCCGCTATAGGTGCCCGCTTCGCGATACACGAACCAATGGTAGGAAAGCTTATCTTCATCCGGGTCGTGTGTCCCGGCGGCGCTGAGTTTCACTGTTTCTCCCGCCTTGACGTTCATCTTCACCACCGCCTTGCTCGTGTCATTGTCAAAAGCCGCCACCGGATTGTGGTTGGCTCCCTCGAACGTCTCGGCGATGCACCAGTCCATTCGGGCTGCGAAATCGTGCTGATAAGCCTCTCGCCAGCGCCAGATGGTCGCCTGATCGGAGGTGTATTCGATGCCGTTGTCGGCGACGACCGTGTCCTGGGAGCCTCT
>Ga0307380_10005670_pt1 | contig 16539 bp, 14 predicted proteins | sample UN3MG_FD_202239 | JGI IMG/M metagenome (GOLD analysis project Ga0307380, IMG submission 202239) | Soil microbial communities from Risofladan, Vaasa, Finland - UN-3 | ecosystem: Environmental > Terrestrial > Soil > Coastal area > Acid sulfate soil | place: Finland: Risofladan, Vaasa | collected...
CAACAACGAGAATCCCAAACCGTTCGTCTGGACGAAAAAGGTCGATGCTATCTTGGAGAAGGTCGCCCATTGTAAAGCCATCATCGGGACACTACACTAAGATGGCCGCACTGAAGAAGCACGAGGCCAAGCTGGTAGCCGACACGCGGAAGATGCTGGATGCGGAAGCGGCAGCCGAAGCCCAGGCGGAGCAGCCGAAACCCGCGCCCGTGGCGCCCACGGTGGCGAAGGCTGAGAAGCCGCAGGTCCAGGGCGCCAAGCGCCAAACCAAGCGCCCTGAAGCCACCACAGCGCAGAAGAGGCGCGCTGGGGAGCCGCCCGCTGACCGCGGCGCGATGGTGACCGTGGCCCTGCGCGGGGAGCAGGCGGAGCGCCTGCGCGCGCTGGCCGCCAAGCACGAGTTGACCCTGGCCAAGCTGCTGGTGCGGATGGTGGGGTGTTCGAGGGCGCGGCCAAGTAGTCGCATTGCGCGAGTCTGAAGCAAGCACCGGCGAGCCGCTTTCCCTGCCGAGGAGGGCGGCTCGCCGCGTGTGTCGGCGATATTAACCTTGCAGATTCCCGACTCTGGCACTGGTTGGGCGCTGGGCGATCCGCGAGCAGCAGCATGTTACACCGGGACTGCCCATTCAAACCGGCAGGATAGCGCTTGAACGATAAAGAAAGCTGAACCGGTAAACATGAAATCTGCTCACCGCACCGTGAGAGCAAGGTCTGACGCTCGCCTCCGCGTGACTTCCCATGCCGCGCAATGATGAAGGGAGCGAAGGCCTCCACGCCGCTGCCGAACCATGATCGCAGATGACTGACAGCCCTCAACCGCGGCCCCGCTGGCCGCCATTGCCGCGAACCTTTGCCGCGCTGCGCCATCGCAACTACCGGTTGTTCTTCGCCGGGCAGTTGATCTCGGTGTCGGGAACGTGGATGCAGAACCTGGCGCTGTCATGGCTGATCTACCAGCTCACCAACAGCGCCTTCCTGCTGGGCGTGATCAGCAGCCTCGGCTCGCTGCCCATGGCGCTCTTCGCGATCCCCGGCGGGGTGCTTGCGGACCGCGTGGACCGGCGTCGCATCATGCTGGTTACCCAGTCGTCGGCGATGGTGCTGGCGTTCGTGCTGGCGGCGCTCACCGGCGGCCACTGGATTCGCGTGTGGCAGGTGGCGGTACTGGCGGTGTTCAGCGGCACCGTGATGGCGTGCGACATGCCGGCGCGGCAGGCGTTCGTGGTCGAGATGGTGGCGCGCGAGGATCTCATGAACGCCATCGCCCTCAACTCCTCTATCTTCAACGCCGGGCGCATCATCGGGCCGTCAATCGCAGGGGCGCTGGTGGCGGTCGTGGGCGTCGCCTGGTGCTTCTTCATTAACGGGCTGAGCTTCATCGCGGTGCTGGTGGCGCTAGTGCTGATGCGCATTCCGCGCCGACCGCGCCGGCCGGAGGTCACTGGCGTCATGGCCGATGCGCTGGGCGGGCTGCGCTACGTGCGCTCTAATTCCACGGTCCTGCGCATGGCGGTGATGCTGGCCGTATTCTCTATCTTCGGCTGGTCGTACGCGGTGCTCATGCCCGTATTCGCCCGCGATGTGCTGCATGTCGGGGCGCGGGGGCTGGGCTACCTCATGACCTCGAGCGGGGTCGGCGCTCTCGCCGGCGCGCTGACGGTGGCGTCGGGAAGCGGGCGCCACCTGCGGCGTCTGCTCTTCGGCGGCGCGGTGCTGATGTCCGCCTCGCTGGTGGCATTCTCATTCTCGCGGGTGCTCCCGCTGTCGGCGCTGCTGCTGGCACTGGTGGGCATGGGCGGTCTGGCATTCATGTCCGCCGCAAACACGACCATCCAGCTCTCGGTGCCCGACGAGGTCCGCGGGCGGATGATGGGGGTATGGGGCTTGGTAATCGCAGGCACGGCGCCCCTGGGCAGTCTGCAGGCGGGCGCGATGGCCGAGTATCTGGGCGCGCCGGCAGCGGTGCGCCTTGGCGCCTGCATCATGGCGGCAGCAACCCTGGCCGCCATCGTTGTGGTGCGGCGGCGTGCGCGAGGCGAGCCACGCGAAGAGGAATGAGTGCTGCGCAGCGGAAGCCCGCCACGCGTGGCGGGAGTGCGATGCTCAGGCGGTCTACCACACGACGGCCGCGCCGGAAGGTGGTACGATAGCCGCCGGTCGTCCGGCTGGCGGTTGGCACGCGGCTGGCGCGCGTGACCAGGCCGTCGCAAAGACGGATGCGAGGCAGAGGAAATGGATGCCGAGGCTGAGAGGCTGATCGCGGGATACGCGTGGGCGGTAGAGACCGTAGTCGAGGTGGCTGCCGAGGGAGCGGACGACGCAACGACCGCGCTGGCCCGCCACGCCGCGGAGGTTTTCGACCTCTACCGCGAGCCGTTGGCGCGCACCTGGGGCGAGCTCACCGATGCGCAGCGCAAGCTGGTAGCGGACGCCGACGCCAGGCTGCTGGGGGCCGACAAGGACCTCTGGGATGCTATCGGGATGCGGCCGTCGGATATCCTCGGTCAGTTGCCGAGGGCATCAGCCACACTGAGCAAACCGTCTTCGCGGCGTAAGGCCGCTGACAGCCAGCCTGAAAAGGAAGCCGCGCCGCCTCGCAAGCGTGCGTCCCGCCGCAAGGCTGACAGCGACTAGAACGCTCGGAAACGACCGTTGCTCCTAAGTGCGCTCGGCCTTCACTTTCCAAACCCGTTGCCCGGCAATTCCGCCACCTGCCGGCGCAGATCGTCGGTGTCCGTGTGGATGCACGCCGACGGTGATGCTGCTGGCTTGGCTCGGCGTTCTGGCCGCGCTATACTAAGCCAGTCGCAGGCGAGGCGGGGAGTCTTCGAGGGAGGGACACCGTGAATCACATTAGAGTTGCGGCTCGTTTTGGTATAACGCTCTGCCTGGCCGGCGGACTCACGGTTGCGGTCGCTGGCTACGCACAGACACGCCCGACCGAGCGCGTTCGGCCCGCGCCGGAGGTGAATGCCCAGGCGGTGGTCTGGCGGACGCCTCGGCCGCCGTTGCGTCCGCAGGCCGGCGACATCTGGGTGAACCCCAAGGACGGCGCGGCGATGGTCTATGTCCCGGCCGGTGAGTTTCAGATGGGCAGCGCGGCCAGCGATGAAGACGCACGCGCTAACGAGAAGCCCCAGCACCGCGTGTATCTGGATGCCTACTGGATAGACAGATGCCCAGTGACCGTGGTGCAGTATCGCAGATTCTGTCGGGCAAGCAAGAGAGCAATGCCGCCGAAGCCGTTTGGGGGCTGGCATGACGACCGCCCTATTGTCAACGTGAACTGGCATGACGCGGCGGCCTATGCGCGGTGGGCGGGCAAGCGGCTGCCGACGGAGGCGCAGTGGGAGAAGGCGGCGCGTGGGACCGACGCCAGAATCTCCCCTTGGGGAAACAAGTTTCCTGAAAACAATTCCGAAGACGGCCGCTACTACTCGTCCGAGGGTGAGACCGCGTCCGTGGGAAGCCCGGCGCTGGTGAGCCCCTACGGGGCGTCAGACATGCTGTTCAACGTGCACCAGTGGTGCGCGGATTGGTTCCAAGCGGACTACTACAAGCACAGCCCGCGCCGGAACCCTCAGGGGCCGAGCAGCGGCAAGGAGCGCGCGGTTCGGGGCAGCAACTATCCCCACGGCGATGCTGGTTGCCAGACGTGGAAATATCGCTGCGCCACTCGCTTCGCTGCCAGCCCCAACGAACGCGACGAACAGCGGAGCTTTCGTTGCGCCCGTGCGGCAGCACCCTGAGCGAAGTAATCGGGCAATCAGGGGGACAGTCACCTTAATTCCGTTGCTGGATGACAGCCAAACCGTGACCGACACGTATCAATACGAAGCCTTCGGGAACCTGCAGACTCGCCGCGCGTGGCAGGATTCGGGCGCGGCCTCGATAAACTGACAACCGACTGTCGCCAATGGCTCCTTGTTCCCAGAAGGGAGCAGCGCTCCGGCCGGGACGCAGGCTCAGCGCAATGAGAGCTTCACTGCAAACGATTCTGGCCCGGATCGCTGCTGCCAGCCTCCTCTTCGCGGTTGGGTATATCGCGGGATGGTCGAAGGGACACGCCCCCGCCATCGGCGGCGCTCGCGGCTCCGCGGCACCCCCCATATCGCACTCGCTGGCGGCGGCGGGCCGGTTGCAGGCATCCGAAGGCCGCGCAGCCGCCGGCTTGACGGCGACAGCTCTCGCGCAGACGCAGCCGTCATCCGTGCCGAGTCTCCGGACTCAAGGCGCCGAACGCAGGACTCCTCGACGTGGTGGAAGGCGACACCTGCGTGAACGACAAGCGCGCGGCATCACCGAGGCGCGCTAGGCGTTGTCCACCGCTTGGCGCACGACCTGTGACAGGTGGCGCACCTCGACGGCGACGCCGCAGCGGCGCGCGCCGTATGCGAGCTGCGCCATGCACGCAGGACAGGAGGTGGCCAGGGTGCCCGCGTCGGCGGCCAAGAACGAGTTGACCCTGGCCAAGCTGCTGGTGCGGATGATGGAGGTGTTCAAGGGCGCGGCCAAGTAGTCGCATCACGCTAGTCTGAAGCAAGCACCGGCGAGCCGCTTTCCCCTACCGAGGAGGGCGGCTCGCCGGCATTTCCGGTTTTGCCCAAGAACATAGGCGCAGCGGGCCTTTCTACGGGCGGTTGCCGTTTCGGGGTATATAGGTACCACCCACATCCGACCTACCCGTATGCTGGCCCTCTGGCCGGGCATTTGTCGCAAGAAACGGCGTTGTGGCGGGGCATCGCCTGGCGCGATGCGCGGCTAGCACCGCTTCAACGCGGGCCCACCGCGCGCAATCACAGGTTGTGCTTCTGCTTCCACTCCAGATAGCCGGCGCCGATCTTGCCCCCACCGGTGCGGAACTCCTCGACCAGCCGCAGGTCAACGTCGTCGCGCGGGAAAGCCCCGGCTTCCTCGAGCACCAGCTTGGCGGCCTCCTCTGCCGGCTGCGTCTTCACCGGCGGCGTCAGGAACGGCTTGTTGCTGCGATAGACGGGGTCGCTCCCCCACTTGCCCGGTTGGGAGACGCCCCCGACATAGACGAGCGCCCACTCCTCCCCCTCGTCCTTGGGGCGGTTCGGGCCGACGTTGCCCTTACAGTAGAGCTTCGGGCGCTCGGAGCCGGGGTAGTAGGTCTCAAGTTGCAGGTGAATCGGCATCCCCCGGCCGCTGCTGGGGGGATAGACGAGCGGAAAGTCACTGGGCCCATAGCGGTAATAGTTGTTGACGACGTTGGCGCAGAGCCCCTGCGCCAGCTCGGTGCCCGAGGTGAAGTTGTAAATCAGGTTGTTGCGGAAGTCGAAGATCGCGATGGGCATGTAAATGGCGGTCTTCTCGTGCCCGGCCCCAAAACCGCCCTCGCCGTGCATGAGCGCGTTGCGCGTGCCGTTGCTGGCGAAGAAGTTGTGGTGCACCGTAACGTGGTTGGCGCCGTGGGCCACCAGCATCCCGTCTGTATGTGCGCCCTTCTCGTGCCCCCCCTCAATCAGCCCTTCCGCGATGACACACCACTGCACGGTGACGTAATGCCCCTTGTTGATGCCGAAGTCCTCATCGGTTGCCCAGCTCACCGAGCAGTGGTCAATGACCACGCGATGGGCCCCGCCCCCAATGTTGATGCAGTCGCCCCCAGACCGGCGCACGCGCAGGTGACGCACGATCACATCGCGGCACTCCAGCCCCTTGAGCTCGATGCTGTGCCCGTGGAGCGTGATCCCACCCTTGTCCGCCGCCGACGCGCCGTCAATGGTGAGCCGGCCATGCTCCACCTCAATGTTGGAGGCGAGGTTGATGATCCCGCCTACCTTGAACTTTACTATGCGCGGGCCCTCCGCGCTCACCGCCTCGCGAAATGACCCCGGGCCGCTGTCATTGAGGTTGGTGACCCAAATCACCCTTCCACCCTCGCCGCCGATGGACGCGGCCCCGAATCCCTCCGCCACCAGGGCCGGCACGTCGGCCGCCGCGCCTTCACCGGTGGCGGCCAACGGCCGATCCACCCCCAGTGTGATCGCTGCCACGGCGGCGACGATCCCGAGAGCGATTACTCCCCGCTTCCTCATCCGGTCCTCCCTCCTGCAAAGCGTTTTGTAAGACCCCGCTCATCCCGAAGGTTTCGAGAACGCGCACCCTGGCGCGTGGGGTCAATCATTGCCGGAATGATCAACCTGCGCCAGGCCCCTTTCATCGTTGAATCCCCCCTGGGACGCAAACCGCCATAGACTGACTTCGCCTGCCTCCAGGTCAGTACTTCCCGATTCGAGGCTTGGCTTCCTCTCGGTAGCGGGGAGCGCCCTGGCGATCCGCGCCATCTGAAGCGACTACGCGTCAGTGCCTCGATGAGTTGGCCGGCAGCTCCTCCATTGTGCCTGTACGTGCTGGCGGACGGCGCTTACGCCACTGAGCGCCATGTGGCATTGAGCTTTGTCGCCTGCAGTCTGACGACGCTGCTCTTGGTGGTGCGGGACGACCAGCAAACGGTGGGCGAGACTTGTGGTGAGCCTGCCGAACCCATGCGCCGCGCCTTGCAGGGAGCGGCGCTGCCTGCCTGGATTCTCTCGCTGATGGGCAAAAGCGCTCTTCGTCGAAAACCCGGCGCGCTCGCGCGCCTGCGCCATCCCCTGCTGCAAGAAATGGCCGGAGTATGGGCGAGCTGGCGAGGCGTCGAGGTCAAAGACTGCCACGTGATCTACATCGCCGAGGCTCTGAACTCGATGCCGAAGCCAATGCTGGCCATCAACAACATCGGCCTGGCCGAGAAGGGGTTGGCCGCTTGATCGCCGAAACACATGCAAACCTCCCTGGAGGGCTCGACACAATTTCCACCAAACCAGGGACGCCGCTCGGCCGTTGTGATTCATTCAAAGGAGCTTCCCGGATGCACATTTCCAGCGTTCTCGCGGGCAGGCTGGCGCTTTCTTGCGCGGCGGCCCTGCAACTAATCGTGCCTACCAGCCAGGCTCTCGCAGGTGATACTATGACAGTTGTAAGCGACAAAGTGCGTTTCCAGGCATTGTCCCCCACACGCTTGTTAGGATGGAGTACTCGCCGAACGCGACCTTCGTGGATGAGGCCAGCGTTTCGGCAATCGGCAGGGACAATTGGCCCGGAGCGCCGGCACGGTCCGAGAAGAAGGACGGATGGCTGGTTGTCTCGACCGGGAAGGTGACTGTAAGATACAGACTCGATTCAGGTCCATTCTCGGGTTCAAACTTGCAGATTGCCTGGGCAGACAAGTCCGGCAACCACACTTGGAAGCCGGGCGACAAGGATGATCGTAATCTGGGCGGGGTTCCGGCGAGCCTGGACAACCGCAGCATGAAAACCGTCACTGATCCTGGCCCTCTGACGCGAAACGGTTACTACCTGCTGGACGACAGCCACAGCGCTCTGTTCGATAGGGCCAATGACTGGGTCAAGCCGCGGGCGGAAAAGAACAGCCAGGACTGGTATTTCTTCACCTACGGCAACGACTACGCCGGCGCCTTGGCTGCGATGTCAAGACTCCTCGGCCCGCCGCCGATGCTTCCACGGTATGTGTTTGGCTCGTGGTTCGGATCTCGAGCCGGGTATTCGGCGGACACCTGGAAGATGATCGTCAAACAGTTCCGCGATGAGCAACTGCCGCTCGACGTGCTGGTTCTCGACTCTCTCTCCACGACCAAGTTCATCTGGTCGGGTTATGAGTGGGACCGTGAGCAGATGCCGAACCCGAAAGGCTTCTTCGGTTGGATGAGAGACAAAGGTGTCAAGGTAACGGTCAACGAGCACTATGGGCCTCTGACCCGGGACAGTGACGCTGATTTTGACCGGATTCGGAAAGCGATGGGGCTGCCCGACAGCGCAAGAGAGATACCACACGATATCTCCAACAAGAAGTATGCCGATCTCTTCATGAGCGTTCTACACAAGCCGGCTCTTGACATGGGCATGGCGTTCTGGTGGCAGGACGGCGCCGCGCCGGCCAACATGGAAGGACTGGATGCCTACCTGTGGACCCGCCATCTGGAATATGAGGGCAGCGAGCGCATAACCGGCAAACGGAGCACGACATTCTGCCGGCTGGGCACCCAACCGGGATCGCATCGCTATGGCATATTCTTCACAGGCGACCTGACCGGTATCTGGGATTCGCTGCCGGTATTGATTCCGGCCACGGTCAGGGGCGGCAACCAGTTGACGCCTTACATGAATAACCTGTGCGGCGGCGTCTTCACCGTGGATCTTCCGGTCGAGCTCTACCGGAGATGGGTTCAGTTCAGCTCGTTTGGTCCGATTATCTGGTTCCACGGCCTATGGGGGCTGCGTCTTCCCTGGGAATACGGCCCGGAAGGCAAAGCGACCTACAGAGAGTTCGTGGGCTTGCGGTATTCGCTTCTGCCTTACATCTACACGTATTCCCGCATCGCTCACGATACCGGGCTGCCTCTGGTGCGCGGCACATACTTGCAGTATCCCGAGCAGGAATCCGGCTACACGCACGACCAGCAGTATATGTTCGGCAAGGAGCTGCTGGTGGCTCCGATAACCGAGCCGGGCAATGGAATGGTGGTCAAGAAGGAAGTCTATCTGCCCTCCGGCGACGACTGGTTCGATTACTTCACCGGCGATGTATATGAGGGCGGCCGAAGCATCGTCCACGAATGCCCGATCGAGCGAATGCCGTTATTCGTGCGCGCCGGTTCGATCATTCCGACGGGGCCACAAATGGACTTCAGCGACCAGGCCGCCGTCGATCCCCTCACGCTGGACGTCTATGCCGGAAAGTCCGCCGCCGAGTTCAATCTGTACGAGGACGACGGCATATCTCTCGACTATCGCGCAAACGCCTGCTCTCGGACGTCGCTCACGTTCAAGCCCAGTCACGACACAGGCAACTACACGCTCACAATAGGCCCTGCAAAGGGAACATTCAAAGGGCAACTCAAGAGGCGCGCATATGTGGTCAGGGTGCATGGCCTCCTGAAACCCGAAAGCGTCACCGTCAGCGGTGTGAAGTCCGACTGGACGTGGGAGCCACGGAAGCGCATAACGACCATTCCGCTTGCCGCTGGGTTGTCCACACGCCGCCAGGTCGTTGTGGCAATCAACGGCGCGGGAACGTTTGGCGATGCAATTACCCTTCAGGAATCGCTGAACCTCAGACAGCAGGTCCGGCAGGCGAAGCGGCTTATGAAACTCAAGCACGCCGAGCTGCTAAGCGGCGCGGTCATCAAGAAGGAACCAAGAGTGATTCGCAAGGTCCAGGAAGTGGAGCAGGAACTCACCGCGCTTGTGGACAATCCCAAAGGTCTTGGGAGCAGAGGAATTGATTTCGGGGCGATGAGACAGCACGTCTTGGATACCGTGGCCGACCAGCCGTTTGAGTCCGGCCGCGCGATACCGGAGGTCGACCCTGACGCAATTGCCTCGACAAACAGGATTATGAACGCGACATTCACCGAGGATGAGACGAACAAGATCAAGGATATCTTACGGGGCGCTGATCTGCCGGCTTGGCTAAGTCCATAGGCACAGGGGGAAGCGGGATGTACCGCAGGCAGTTGATGTTCAAGATAGTCGTATGCGTATTGGGGCACAATCCTATATCGCGACCTTCACCACCCTTGACGCGGTGCCGCAGCGCTTCAGTCAGCTTTCCCGCATCGTCATCGTCGCCCTACCCCGCCACCAGCGGGCGGTGCTGTTGTCCACCGACTTAGCGCTGTCGCCAGTCGAGATCATCGAGCGCTACGCCATGCGCTTCTCATTGGAGATCGCTTACCGCGAGCCCAAGCAGCGCTTCGGCTGGGGGCACTACCAGGTGCGTTCGCGCCAGGCGATTGAGCGCCACGTCGCCCTGAGCTTCGTCGCCTGCAGCCTGACGACGCTGCTCTTGGTGCTGCGCGACGACCAGCAGATGGTGGGCGAAACTTGTGGTGAGCCTGCCGAACCCATGCGCCGCGCCTTGCAGGGAGCGGCGCTGCTTGCCTGGATTCTCTCGCTGATGGGCAAGAACGCCCTGCGTCGAAAAGTCGGCGCGCTCGCGCGCCTCCGCCATCCCTTGCTTCAAGAAATGGCCGGAGTATAAACTAGCCTCTTCTTCCTTGCGCTGTGGGTCTTCTCTGTTATTGCCTGGCATCCTGCCGTCAGCCGGGCAGCAGCCTCGCGATGTACCGTCATCTGAGACGACGGTGCATCAGCGCCCGAACCCGTTTCCGGGCAGCTCCGCCACCTGCTGGCGCAGGTCCTCGGCGTCCAGGCGGAGGCAGCACTGGGGTGGCAGTGATACAGGCATGTTCCACGAAACGCAAGGGACGCGTTGGCCACTTGACAGGTGACGAAAGCAAAGATACGATGCCGACCAAGGGTAGCTGCCAGAGCGTTGCTTGGAGTTGGGTGTGGGCTCTGTAGCGACATTACGCGACGCCGTCATTTGCGCAAGACATAGAGACCTCATTCTCGTCTACCATGGCCTTCACGCGCGAAGCACGGGTCAGCGCCGGCGATCACAGCTTCGGGACCCGCTGGGCTTTCGTATCCCGCAGTAACCGGGTTTCTTGAATGCGAAACAATCGCGGTTCCGCATTGGCCTATCTCCTGGTGGTGATTGCGCTGATCGCAACATGGGGCCGCCAGAGAGCAGTTGACGCGCCAGCGGCTCCCTATGCCCTTTCGGTCGGATTCGTTGGCCCGAATCGAATCGGCCTCTCCTGGGCCTACAGCTCTGACATTTGGCACGAGATGCCGCATGAGCATAGACACCGCAACCGCCGCGAGACGGCGGACGAGTCGAGACACCACGAGACCCCGGAACCGGTAACCGGTTTCAAGATACAGCGCAAGCTCGGAAGGAACGGCGCCTGGGAGCAGATAGCCACAGTCGTTTCAAGCGCGACCGCGTACACGGATACGAGGGTGGTCGGTAACGCGACCTACTACTACCGGGTCTGCGCGTACAACGATGGCGGCGATTCGAAGTGGAGTAGGGAGACCAGCGGCACGGCGATTCAGGGCGCGCCCATCGGCCTCAGGGCCGACCCATGGCCATGGGCGCACACGGTCTATCTGGCGTGGACTGACTGCGCCACCGACGAAATCGGCTACAGGGTGGAACGCAAACCCGAAGCCGGAGCCTATTCTCAGGTAGGCACGGCCGGCCAGAGCGCGACTTTCTATGCGGACAGCGGGCTGTCGCCGGGAACTTACTACTATCGCGTCAGAGCCTACAACGACTACGGGGACAGCGCCTGTAGCAACGAGGCGAGCGCCATTATCTCAGGACAAGACACAGGCGGCGGCTAGGGGCTGAGGCTGGTCGGGCGCGCACACCGTCGTTTCACCGGCGCTCGTCGTTAATACATGCATGTCCCGCTAACGATGGCAGCGGGTCACCAGCAAGCCCGCCACCTGCTTGCGCAAGTCATCGGCATCCATGTGCGTGTAGCGCTGGGTGGTGGTGACGCTCGAGTGGCCCAGGAGTTCCTGCACCGCGCGCAGGTTGGGCCTTGCTCTCAAGGCATGAGTAGCGAAGGTATGGCGCAGGAGGTGCGGCCCCGAGCGGTCGGTGATTCCGATGCGCCGCAGATGGCGGTTGACTAGGAGGGCCACTCCGCGCACCGAGAAGCGCTCGCCGCTGCGGTTGAGGAACAGTGCGGGGTTGTCGTCTTGGCGAGTCTCCAGATAAGCAGCCAGTGCCTCCCGCGCCGCGCGATTCAGCGGCACCCAGCGCAGGCGCCGCCCCTTGCCCACCAGTTGCACCTGCCCCCAGCCGTCCGGGGGTAGCTGGACATCGGCGCGGTTGAGAGAGCACAACTCCCCGACCCGCAGGCCGGTGTTGTAGAGAAAGGCGAGCAGGGCCAGATCGCGTACACCAGCGCCGTTCGCAACCTGCGGCTCAGCCAGCAGGCGATCCACTTCTTCCACCGTCAAGTGCTTGGGCGCCAGAGTCGGGCCCACACGGATGGAGCGCAGGCTGATGGCGGGGCTGGAGTCCAGCACGCGGTTATCCACCAGGAAGTTGAAGAACGAACGCGCGGCGGCGATGGCGTGATTGATGCTGGAAGGCGCGCGGCCAGCTTGCTGCTGAGCGCGGAAGAACTCGCGCAGATCGGCAGGGTGAACCCGGTCGAGGCGCGGCGGCAGCGCCGCCAGCAGTGGTTCCAGGTCGCGGCGGTACGAGCGCACCGAATGGGGCGAGCGCCCCTCCAGCGCCAGCGCATCCAGGACCTCGGTCAGCAGAGAGCGAGTCTGCCGCTTGCTCCCTGCCTTCCCCGAGCCTACCTTCCCTGATCCTACACTGGTCATCCTACCCTCCTGGCACGCGAATCGTGCATCCTATAAGTAATCAGGGAGGATGTTGGGGCCAAAAGGCAAGGCGTCAGGGCGCCTGACGGTTACCCACTTTGGGCCTGCGCCCGGAGCAGGCGGTGTTGCTGTGGGGTTGAATTGATCCACTCCAGAGCGAGTGATAGAAACGACAATGCGCCGCGGACGGTGATGAAGCGCGCCCAGTTCCGGCAACAGCGCACCAGCAGCGCCAGCGCCCACAGTGCCAGCGAGATGAACAGGCAGGCGCGGGTAATGCGAGTGAGCGTTGCCAATTGGCAAGCTTCCAGCGCGAAGCTCCCCTTGAGGTCTTTGAATAGCTCCTCGATGCCCATGCGCTGTCGGTAGTAATCTCGCGCCTCTGCGGCCGAGTCCAGCGTCGTCGCCAGAATCCACGGTTCCGGCTGATCCGCCTGCCACCACAGCACTATGTTCAGCCGCGCGCGCAGCGGGCCATAGCGCACCCCGCGCAGGATGCGCCATTGCCCCGGTTCCAGGTCGGCCACCAACGTCTCCAGGCAGTGGCTGCCGCAGGCCATGTGCACCAGCACCTTGCGCGGCACGCGGATGACAAAGGCGATCTGTGCCTTGAGCAAGCGCCGGAAGAAGTGGCTGGCGGCATAGCCGCGATCGCCAATCAGCAGTAAACGGCGGCGATCTGGTTCAGGCAGCGCCTCGCGAATCACGCTCAACAACCCTTCGCGGATCGCCCACAGGCTCTTTCTCAGCAATTGCGGCGCATAAGCGTACATCGCCAGCGGCAGCGCCCGCCCGTGATAGGGAACCGCAGCGGCCAACAGGGTCGCTCTATCCTTGAGGCCGGTTTCATCCATCACCACGGGCACCCAGCCCTCGGAGCGCACCTGGAAGGCCTGCCGCGTCAGTGCACCGACAGCGTCACGCGGGTCCACCGCCTCGTTATTGAGGAAACGCCACAATCGCTTCACGCGGTGAATGATGCGGCAGGGACTGTCCATGCCGCGCGCAATGGCGGTAAGGGTCAGACGGCGATTGCGGATCAACCCTTGCACGCCAAGAGCGAGCACCACGCGGCGCGTCTTGCGCCAGGAAGGAAGCAGACTGGTGACGAACTTGTACAACTGTTGCTGTGACATGGCTGCGACCTCGGCTGCGACGGGATTTGACAGTCAAACACCCGTTCTTGCCGGGGTCGCCTTTTTCCTGCTTGTCATCCGGAAACTGGGTAACCGTCAAGCTCTTCGCGGCTTGACGCGCGCCCTGCGGCAAGGTATTCTTCTCTCGCATCTACGAGCACTCTCTTCCCTCAAAACAAGGAGGACAGCCATGTTGCAGCACAGCCTTGGGACTCGTCATCTCCTGCGCTCTATCACCCTGGCACTTGCCCTCGCCACATGCCTCGTCGCCTCCCAGGCCGTATTCGCGTTTGACACGGGGTATCATTTCGACCTCACGCGCGATGCTTTCCTCGACCTCGGCATCAGCGCCAACGCCGACGCCCTGACCATCACCTAGGTCGCCAACTACTACAACGACGGCTTCGAGTCGGCAAAGGCGGTGCTGGCGCGAGACGATACCGCGATCATTCACGATTCCTGGGACATGATCTTCGGGCCGGCGGAGATCCGCGACCTCTCCGACACCTACATGCACTTCGACGCCCTCAACGGCGACGCCGACGTCGCCGCCGCCTGGAACCGGCTGCTGGTCAACACCTACCAGGCGGCGCAGAAAGCGCGGCGCGAAAACGATGTCCGGGGCTTCCTGATACTGATGGGGATGACTTCCCACATGGTGCAGGACTTCTACGCCCACTCCAACTGGGCGGAGCAGCGCGATTGGGGCGGTGACGCGACCTGGTTCGATGTCCTTCCGGCCGCCCGCGCCCATGCCGGCATCTACACTCGCAACCACGAACACCTCAACCGCGACTACGCCGGCCGCCCGTTCTTCGAGAAGTCATACCGCCTGGCATACTACGCGACCGTGCAGTGGCTCGCCGCGCTGCATGATGCGGTGGGTGATGACTTCTGGAACCGCGCCATCGCCTACCGCGATTCCGGCCTCAACGGCGAGCGCCACTTCGTCAAATACCTGTCCTGGTACACCGGGCACTGGAAAGGGTCGTCGAGCTCCTCCAATGACGACCTCTTCGTCGTCGCCGTCGCCTACGTCAACCCCGTCCTGGAGATCACCCGGCGCCCCTACACCGACAAGTGGCGCGAGTACTGCCGGCTGATCACCCGCGAGCCGGAGGCGGCGGCGAAGGCGCCGTCATTTCGATTTCCCTACGTCGAGCGGCGCAAGTGGGTCAAGGTCGAGATCACCGATGTGCGCCAGACCGACGACGATCTGGTAATTGACATTGACCCCGGCGGCCAGGCCGACTTCTACGCCAAAGTGAAGGTCAACGGCCTGGAGTACCTGGAGGCCATGCACGAGGACAATGACCACATCCGCCCCACCAACTGGATCACCCTCGCCCCTATCCGGCCCGACCGCCGCGACCTGCGCGTGGAGCTCCACATCATAGACGAAGACACCACCGCCGGCCAGGCGATGGGGCGCGGCGAGGACGATCCCTGTGACATCTCGCCCGCTTCCGGCCGCAAGTATTGGTTCATGGACGGCGCGGTGAATCTCTTCCCCGCCCGCCAAACCTTCCACACCGACGGCGGACCCAACGGCGACGGCGATGAAGCCGCCGCCGACTTCACCGTCAGCCTCGATGAGCCCCAGCGCGGCGGGCAGCCGCCGACGGTGGCCACGGTCTCGCCGGCAAGACTGGCGCGCTTCTCAGCCGGGGCCTCCACCGACGTCACCATTCGCGGCGCGAACTTCTACCGTCCGGTGACGGTGAGCTTCGGCCCCGGCATAATCATGCGCGGAGCGGACGTGACAAGTCCGACCGAGATCCGCGCGGTCATCTACCTGGAGCCGGCCGCGGCGCCGGGGCCGCGCGAGGTGAGCGTCAGCACCTACTGCGGCACCGGTGTGCGGCACAACGGCTTCATGGTGCTCGACACTGCCGCTCCCGCGATCACTGCGGTCTACCCGGCAGGGGCACGGGCGGGCTCGAGCCTGGACGTGCTGATCAGCGGCGACAATCTGTTTGGCGCGACCAAGGTTGACTTCGGCGACGACATTCGCGTGGATCGCTTCGAGGTCTTCTCACCGCGATCCGGCATCTACGCGATCAGGGCGAGCATCACCATCGCGGCAACCGCGGCGAGCGGCAGGCGACAGGTGGCGGTGACTCGCGATCGGACGGTCATAGGCCGGGGTGGCTCATTCATGGTGCTTGCGGCTTCGGCGGCGACGGCGCCGGTCATCAACTCCGTCTCGCCGTCCTCGGAGAAGCAGTCGAAGACAGTCACCGTGGTCATCCGCGGCGCCAACCTGTCCGGCGCCACCGCGGTGAGCTTCGGCGCAGGTATCACAGTTACCGGCTTCCGGGTCGTAAGCGGCAACGAGATCCGGGCGACACTGCGCATTGACCCCTACGCCGCTACCGGCTGGCGGGATGTGACCGTGACCACCCCTGCAGGTAGGACCGTGCGCCCACGCCTCTTCCGCGTGGACGTGCTGCTTGACTGAACGGGCGCGGGGAGGCGCACAGCGCGCCTATGATCGGTGCGACGGTCAATGGTTACCTGGGCGGGGTGGTGCGGGGAACGGCGACCACCACTGCGCCCGACGGCGTGTACGAGATTAACGCCAACCTGCCAGCGGGCGCCTACACCGTGACCGGCTCCACACCGGGCTACATGACCCAGATCAAGACGGGGATCGCGGTCACGGCCGGCGCGACGACCCTCGCCAGCTTCAACCTTCAACCACAGTAGGTGGAGCAACCAGGGAAGCGATCCGGGCGCGCCGAAGAGCGCTGCAGGTTCGGGTGCTGATGGCCAGGCGCGAGCAAAATCGCAAGCTCGCGCGGACGGAACAAGATGCAAGAGCAGGGACAGCGGGACTGTGCCTTGATTCATCCCCGGGGTTTGTCCCAGGAGTGCTGAGGACCGACAACCATCATCATCTCCCACCGGTCCATTGAGGAGTGGGGCAAGCTCCTGGGCGACGTCCCCACCGCCGGGGCCATCCTCGACCGCTTCCTCCAGCACGCCCAGGTGATCACCATGGCCGGCCGCAACTACCGGCTCAAGGACAGGGCCCACGCAGCCCCCACCGAACTGTCAACCAAGCAGGAGAACGCCAAGCCCAAGCAGGATAACCCACTGGTTGGTCTTGAACCGA
>Ga0307380_10005675_pt1 | contig 16533 bp, 15 predicted proteins | sample UN3MG_FD_202239 | JGI IMG/M metagenome (GOLD analysis project Ga0307380, IMG submission 202239) | Soil microbial communities from Risofladan, Vaasa, Finland - UN-3 | ecosystem: Environmental > Terrestrial > Soil > Coastal area > Acid sulfate soil | place: Finland: Risofladan, Vaasa | collected...
GCACTTGCTGCTTATATCGATAAGGCATTCACTGATGTCAGAGCGGTTCACGAGCCTCATGAGTCGAGGATGCTGCGTGTGGCCTCCAACCGTTATCTTGCGGGCAGGTTGTCAGCGGAGGATCTGGCTCGCAAATATGCGAAGCGAAGGAAACGTTTTTTTGCGCTGTTTCCCGAACGAGTTTATATCGAGTCAAACAGCTTTCTTCACGGCTTCCTGGAAGCATTCAGTCTTCTTTTTGACGACTTTAAAATCATCCACGTCGTAAGGGATCCCCGTACCTATGTGCCGTCACATCTCAACCACGGCACGCTGGCAGGATTAAAAGGCCTGGCCTCCCGCTACTTCCCGTATTGGATGATCAAGCCGGAATATGTTGAGAAGTTCCCGCCAAGGCGTTGGGTGCAGATGAGCGACGTGGAAAAGATGGCCTGGCGTTGGAAGGTGATAAATGCTGAGCTCAGCCGCGGCGCCGAAATCCATGCCGATCGCTACGTCAGGATGAAATACGAAGACCTGTTCGTGAGCGACGGCTCCGGTTTTCAGGATTTACTCTCGGCGATAGGCTTGAAGGCGGTCAAGAATCCTGCCTCGATTCTCAGCAGGCGTATCAATGTCAGCACCCGCGCGCTCTGCCCCGGGTGGGACGAGATGCGCGAAGCTGATAGGTCGGCTGTTCTGGAAAACTGCGCTGAAATGATGAGTTTCTATGGATATCCGATTGATCCGAGCAGCTAAATAAGAAAAATTCCTGGCGGTGTTGTGCCTTCCAGGTAAGTTTTTTCCACCAACAGAAGGAAGCGCCGGTCATAGTGCCGGGCAGGACAAATGGATGGAAGAAATATAGTGCTTGTTTGTATCTTTGATTCTAGCCTATTCCCGGGATCTTGGTATTTCTGATGCCGTCAATGGTTTGCTGCGCGTTGAGAAGGCTGTCGTGCGGCAGAGCTTCGCTTCTGGCTCTGACCAAAACATCTTCTTTACCCAATATCCTGTAGAAACCATATGAAACCACTTTTAATGCCTCCTTGAGCATCAGCATCAGCATCGTCACAACGCCGGCCATCCCTCTGCCGTAACGCAGTATGATCATAATATTCTCATATTTGTGTTCAACATATCTTGTGAACGAGTATTTACCCACTTCACGATAATACAACAGTGGTTTCGGTATGTTTGAATATGTGTACTGTCCAAATGAGCGACACCACAACTCACGGTCCTGCGCTCGTTTAAAGCCGGTGTCATATAGATTTTTGCGAAACCAAGTTCTTCGGGCGAATACAGTTGGATGCAGAAACAGCGTTTTCTCCAGGAGAATTGCAGGTTTGCTCACATTCTGTAATGAACGGCGGTATCCGACAACATTTGAATGAATATCTATGGAATAGGCATCGGAACCTATTATATCCGCCTCGCTCTTCTCCGCTTCGGCCAGCTGTTCGGAAATTCGATTTGGATGCATTAGGTCGTCAGCATCCATACGAGCGATAAAGGCACCTCGTGCTAACCCGGCAATCTGATTTAAGCGGTAGGCGAGGCCGAGATTCTTTCCGTCTGAAAAAACTCTTACACGTTCATCGGACACTTGCTGAGCAAGTTGTAATGAACCATCGGTCGATCCATCGTCTACCAGCAGCAGTTCCCAATCCTCAGAGGTCTGTGCGAACACGGAGCGAATAGCATCTTCGAAATACTCACCAGGGTTGTAGAATGAAATTGCAATAGTCACTTTCATTTGTTTTCGTCCTGGCTGTGAGTTGACATCATATAAATGCACATATTGGAGATAAACTTAAAGCAAGAAGCGTGTGTGGGGTGAGTGCAATAATCCTCGTCATTTGGCCGAGTTGCTCCTTTGGCGATGAACAAGAATTGCAAGAGACAGGATTAGAAAAAGCACGATATAGGCGGCGACCTGGCATCCACTGAGCACAGCAACAGTTTGGACCAGAGTCAATCCGTATGTCATGCTGACGAAATAGGTCAGCGCAATCCCCGAGATGGAGAGGACATCGAATATCAGTGTCAACTCCTGCCTGCGGATCACAAACACGATGTTATTCAACGAGCCGGAAACGAACTGGCACAGGGCCCACGGCGCCATGATCGCGGCAAGGTCACCGGAGATCTCCCATGCCTGACCGAAAGCCAGGCCGAAGAGGAACGGGCCGGCAAGTATCAGAATTGCGGCAGGGAAAAATCCGATGATCAACAACATAAGTGCCACCTTGAAAAAGAATCCCGGCAACCTTTGCGGTTCTTCCTTAATTAAGGTGGCCATTTTTCTAAAATTTACATCTGCGATACTGTGACCGACAAAAACGAGAGGAATCTTGACTACGCGTTGAACCAGGAAGAAGAACCCGGCCGGGGCGATGCCATGCAGTTGCGCAATGATCATCGGCGGCATGTTAAGCGCCAAGTAGCTGATAAAAGATGAAGGTGCAGTAAAAAGAGGGAATTTGCGGTTTCTTTTTAATGCAGCAGTTAGATTTTCCATATGGAAAGGGTGGATTAGTTCAGAAAGCTTCTTCCGGGATTCTCTGAACATTTTCAGGAGACCGATGCCTCTGCCGATCAGCTCGCCGAACCAGAGACCGAGCCAGCCGAGCTGCGCCGGACCGAAAGCGATCTGCGAGACGGCGCGACCGCCGTTTTGCAGGATCACAATCTTGGCGATCAGCGGGAATTCTCTTTCCCTGATAAACCAGTAGCGGAAAGTCAAGAACAGACCGGTGATCAGGATTAGTGGAAATATACTGAAAGCAGCCCATTCGGGCAGGGCGTTGTAACCGAGGATTGAGTAGTTAATCAGCAAGTACAAAACTAAGGCACCGACAAAGGAGGAGAGGACAACGAAGGCGACCGAGGCAACCACAAGATGGGCAGCCTCACTGTCGTTTTCGGCACCCACGATCGCGAGGTGATAGGAGAGCGACGCGACTGCTGCGGCGACGGCTAAGAAAGCCAGCAGTAGTCCCATCTTGCCGATATCTTCGGGCGAGTAGAGCCTGGTGATAATCGGAGAGGAAATAATCATTAAACCGTAGCCGGCGGCCGTGCCTACAGTCAGTGTTGTGACATCCCTAGCGAACCTGCCAGTGGAAATCCGCCTGATATAATCGAACAAGTATTAATCTCCTTGGGACGAGATTATAAGCCAGGCATGTTGATGCTGGGGGAAATTCCGCGACTATTAGGTTTTTCGGTAAAGGCATACGATGTTGTTGGCAACCTTTCTCGTGGGAAGAATTCTCCGGGCAAGGTTGCGCCTCTTTTTATCCTCACGCAGTTTGTTCTCTCTGGCTGCCGATGGTTCCGGGGAATAGCCGCACTGGGGACACCTGAGAGCTCTTATCGCTCTGGTCCTTCCGGTAAAGAGCTTGTAAATCTTCCAAAAGAATTCCCTGAAGATGACCTGCCTGATGTAAACAAGCGCCGAGTCAACCAGGCTGAAGCCGTCGAATAGATTTTCCATTCTCTTTCGATCGAAAGTTCTTTGGTGGTACCATGGATTGAATCTGCAACCACAGTAGGAACAGACCGTCCAAATTCTCTTTTCCCTGTAGGGCACGGAGACCATGATGTGTTTGGCGGTCACCCTCTGCAGTTCCAGCAACGCTTTTCCGTAAGCTCCGTGAGGTAAGTGCTCAATGACCTCCTGAGCTGTGATCAGTTCGAAGCTGTCGTCAGGGAAGGGCATAGCGTCGAGTGACCCTTGGTTTATCTTAGATTGGCAGACGGAGTGTTCGATCGCAGCTGCGGAGCGCTCCAGCCCAGTCAGCCTGCCCTGGAAGCCGTTCTCCTCAAGCAAGCGCAGGAAATGGCCATTGCCGCAGCCCGCATCCAAGATCGAAGTGGTTGAATCGGGAATCATCTCAAGCACTTTTGAGAAACGCTTGAAGGCGGCTGGATCGTTGTTATATCTGTCTGAGTGCCAGAAAGCAGCATTCTCGTAACAAAGAGATTCATCCATGATAATTAATTGTAACTAAATTGAGGCTTTGTGTATATTATGAATAATGGTTGCGGGGTATAAATACGGCAAATAAAAATGGAAAAATCGAGCTCATACCACCCTTGGACTGAAGGCCGTTATAAGCCCGATTATTAACCGAGGTCATTTACAAGTAATTTATTTCAGCTTGCGGCACTCCATATAGAAACGTTTTTCCTCGGCTTCGCCCATCGAGAAAGTCTTGCGTGGCAACGCGCCGTCGAGGATCACGGTCTTGAAAAGGTCGTCCTTGTTCATGGCGGGCAGGTAGAAGCCTATGTTGCCGGGCCCGTGGCCGAGCTTGTCGACCACTGTGGTGCCGTGGACATAATCGATCTCCTGAGCTCCGCCGTCATCGAGAAACTTGTCGAGGAAAAGCTGCAGTGAGCCGACGGGCAGAATCGAATCAGGATTCGAGATCTCGATAATCCCATAACCCTCAGGCCTGATCACGCCGATCAAATGCGGCCCTTCCCGGTTGTCGACTCTCGATATCATCTCATCGAGCGAGCCCACAAGCGAGAAGCCGAAGCGACCCGCATAGTGCGCCTCCATCTCAGCCAGAAGTTCCCTATCCCGGCTTAGCTCGAAGAGCACACGGTGGATCGGCTCGAACACAAGGGCCTCGTCGTGAACGTTGACGATCTCGACCAAGGCGAAGCGGCGCAGATCGTCCATAACCGCCTGCTCATCGGCTGCATCTTCCTTGACTTTCTCCCAGATAGCTTTGGCGGTGGCCAGGGAATGATTGCCGTCGCCCATGGCGAACAGCAGGACGGGAGTGTTCTCAGCCAGATCGTAATACTCGGCAAATTTCCGCGGATCCGCCAGGTTCTCCAGCGCGTTGACGACGCCGTTTTCCAGTGCAGTGTCTTCAACCAGGTAACCGCTCAGGCGGCCGGACTTTTTCATCAGCTCGAAGTCGTAAAGCGAGAGTAACTTGTTTTTACTTTGCGACAGCGGACCGATGACGGTGTTCTGCGGATCGTCGATTAGGATCATGATGTGCGGCAACTCGAGGCTCGCACCCTTGCGGATCCGAACGCGCGGCGGGATGCGCTCGAGAATCGTGCCCTCGGTCGCTCGGATCAAGCTGGACGATCCTTTGTGATAGTCATACCTCTGGAGATCGACGCAGAGCACCATCCCTTTTCTCGTTTTCCCGGCGGCTTCGCGTTCGACGTAAACGATGCCTTCGAAAGCCTTGAAAACGTTCTGGTTGAGGTACTCGTCCATCTTACTGCGGATCGACGCAATGCGCCGATCGGGGTTTGCTTCGCTCAGATACAGTTCCGGATAAATCAAATGGAGCGTGGATGGAGCATCGCCGACGAATTGCTCGACTTCCTTCCAGTACTCGGGCTCCGAAGTGAACTGATCGCAGGCGACAATCGCCCACTTAGTGGGATCGATCCCTTTCTTGGGCAATAGAACCTGGGGGATTCCTATTCCAATCGATTCGAATTTCTTCATGAGTTTCACTCCTTCATGCTGGCAAATCAGATTATCCGTATTCTCGAGTGAAACTCAAGATCGATTGCCTGTTTTTGCCGTCTTTATTAGCTGTCAGAGACCGCGCAGCTATTTCTTGATGAACCTGATGCCTTTCACACGCCCTGCCGAAATTTCAAATCCCTTCAGAGCGCCGGCATCGTCCCTGAAGAAAGAGGTGCCGATGAAACCCATCCTGAAGACGTCGGCTTCGACAGCCTTGGCAGGGGCATCAGGTGCGTTACGGAATCTTGCGTAAAGCTTGCCATTCTCTGCCTCGATAGTGTAGATCATGTCCAGCTCGTCGCTGTAATAATCTCCCGTGTATTCAGCGAGTTGTGCGGCGGTGTAGACGGGTGGAACATAACGCTTGTAATCGCCTCTTTTCGCACCGTCGACATAGAACTCGAAGCCGAGTTCACCACCTTCTTTGTCGAATTTGATCAGAAGAAGACTACCGAAGATTTCTCCCCTGAACTCGTTCTCACTGTATGGAAACATTTCCACCTGATACTCATCACGGATCAGCTTCAAGCCGCCTTCAATTGCCTCAATTTCCCAGAATCCGGTGTTTGTGTCGATCTTGTATTGTCCTTCAAAAGCCTGAAGTGTGTCAGCGTCCATTGCGATGCGCTCGGCTCCCGTTGTAGTCGGCATTTGCTCACTTGGAATTGATTCCACAAACCTGTCGGCGAGAAATATCTCGGCTACCTGCTGGCACAGGCGGCCGGGATCCATCGTGGCCAAATTGGAGAGGCAGACGACACTGAAACGCTCATCCGGGAAGCGCAGGACGGCGGTGCGGAAGCCGACGAAAGCCCCGCCGTGGCCGACCGTCTTCAGGCCCTTGTAATCGCCGTGAACCAGGCCGAATGCGTAGCTGATTTCCTCACCGCTGTTCAATTTCCCTTTAGTCAGAATCAGATCGATAAGTCCATTATCCAGTTTGTTGTCGTAGAAATTCTGATCCCACAAATACATGTCTTCAACCGTGGTGAACACACCGCCGTCGCCAACGATATCGAGTATCGTCTCGTTAATCACGAGGCCATCCTCAGTGGGCGCATATCCGGTGGCCCTGTTGGGAACGATGACGGTGCAGTCATCGTGAAAGTGGGTGTTATTCATGCCGAGCGGCTCGAAGATATTCTCCCGGGCGAACTCGGCCAACGTCTTGCCGCTGACTCGCTTGACGATCTCGCTCAGGAGGAAAAAGCCGGAGTTGGAATAGAGATATTCGCTGCCTTCCAGGAAATTCAAGGCTTTTTGCCGGGAGATCACCTCCAAGGCATCCTGAGCGGTGTAATACTCGTCGTCGCCGATACCCCGCAGCGCCTGCAGCACAAGATAATCGCGGACACCGCTGATGTGATGGACCATCTGACGGACTGTGACCGGTTGATATGTTTCGGAGAGCTCCGGGATGTATTCCCGCACGCTGGCGTCGAGGTCGAGCTGGCCGCGCAAGCTCAGCATGGCGATGCAGGCGGCGGTAAACTGCTTCGACGTGGAGGCGATACGATACACGGAGTCCGGTTTGTTGGTAATGCCGTGCTCGAGGTTGGCCATGCCGTAGCCGCGCTTGTAGACGATCTCTCCGTCTTTGATCACGGCCAGAGAACAACCGGGAGAGACAGTGGAATCCCATTCACTGAAAATCTTATCGATCTTGGCGGATTTCTCGTCCGCACTTGCACAGAGCGAAAATAACGCCAGAAGAAGGATTGTAAACAACTTGGACGATGCGGGATGTTTTCTCATTCAATTTCCCCCTAACACAATGAGAAGTTATCAAGGCATTGTAATCCGCCGCTTGAGCGAAGCTGAAAAGACAGTATAGCCCGACAAAAAAGCTGCAATTTGCGGAATATACTCCTAAGCGAGACTAGTCACCTCCACAACAAGATGCTTCTTTCTTTCCCGTCAGTGCGGCAATCATCAACGCTATCGCACATCCTGTTCCGCTGTCGACATAGATCGCGCCGGTGGGACAGTTGCGCTGGCATGCCCCGCACTCCATGCAATTCTCGGGGTGTTCCAGGATAGCAGCATCGGCGCCGGCGGCGAATACTTGATGCGGGCAGACTGTACTGCACATTCCGCAGTTGCAGCATAGTTCGGTGTGGTACTTGAGCGTGTTAATCGTCGTATCCAACGTCATCGCGCACCTCCAAGGAGGCTTGTGGCAATCAAGAGTAGAACCAATAAAATACCACCCCCAAACGAGTATGCCATGATTGGGACAAAGCGAAATATTTCCCGTTTGACGCCGGTTTTGGATGTGAAAGTGGTAGAGCCGGTAAACGAAAGTGCCAGAAAGGCTGTTACAGCCGGCATCGTGAGCAAAAAGGCCAGTGCCCATCCTATACTCGGCAGGATGTGGCTTTCAAAGTTGCTGAAGAAAGCCGCAAGAGCAAAAGGTAAGGCTGCAAGCCCTCCCAGCAAAAACCCTTTCGCACTGAAAGCACGCATGGGTAGGAATGGCAGCGCGACGGGAAATAGGACGATACCAGCCAATGTGGCGGCAACAGCAGCCGCGGAAGCCGTTATTCCCAGAAGGAAAAACAAGATCACAGCAACAAGAAGCAACGGCGGGATAGCGTGAACCAGATCGACCGGAATCACTGCCAGGCGTTCGCGCAATCCGAAGCTGACCTTTCGCATATGCGGTTGAGCGCCGTTCAGCATGTAGGCTGGCAGGTCTCTTGCCCTTATCGGGCCGTATTCAACTCGGAAGCCGGAGCGCTTCCTGACCTCGTGGGGGGATACACCGGACGCTCCCAGCTGAGGTAGGATGAGCCGGCGATGGTTGACCACTTCTGCCAGGTTCTCCACAGTGATCCGATGGACCAATTCCTCGGTTCCGAATGTGCCTTTGCCGGCGGCGCACCAGACGTTTATGCCCTTGGTGTCCAGCACCAAAATGTACGCGTTTGTCCCCTTCAGCGAGGCGCGCAAGGCATCGAAACTGAGAGTGTAGTTCGCGGTGACGAAAACCGGTGTGTCGGCATTGGGATGCCCGAGTGAGTAGAGACCGGGTTCAATCCGGTGTCGGCTGCGCTTATATCCCCAGCGAGCGAGGAGGTGATCAAACCTGTTGGAGAAGGTGATGTCACTGGTCGTTTCCATCGCAGAGATCACATCTCCTCTCTTGATCCGGTTGCTTTCCTAAGTGCGGCCCTGGCCAGTAGGCGTGTGGAATCCAGCGTCGGCAGCGGAGAGACACTGTCGTTCACGAGCAGTGGGATCTCCGTGCAGCCCAAAACCACCGCATCGCAGCCGGCGTCCTTAAGTCTGTCGATCACACCTGAAAAATAACTCCTCGATTCATCGGTGAAGACCATATTCACCAGGTCGTCGAAGATTATCCTGTTGATTTCGGCTCGTTCTTCCGTCGACGGGATGGCATACATGATGTCAAATTTCTCAAGAGCCCGCGGGTAAACCGGTCCTTCCATCAGGTACCTGGTCCCGGTGATGCCCAACTTGACATAGCCGCGCTGGTTGGCTTCAGCGCCCACTTCTTCAGCGATGTGAAGCCAGGGCAGGGGGGAGCGCTTAGCGACTATCGGCATCGCCTCGTGGATCGTGTTATCAGGGCAGATCAGGAAGTCGGCACCGATGTTGAAAAGCTTTTCCGCCGACGACAGCATCAGAGCGGCCACTCCCTCCTGGTTGCCGGCGTCGATGTGCTTCATGTACTCACCCAGTGGGTGGGTGTGCATCGACACTTCCGGGTGCATGTGGCGGCCGAGGATCGCCGAACCCTCGTTACAAATCGTTCGATAGCAAAGCGCCGCGCCCTCGGCACTGCAGGCTGCAATTCCGATATGTTTGGGCATCCCGTCCCCCCCCCTAAGAAGCCAACAGAATTTCCGGGTAATTATCTCAGAGCCATTTTTTTGATTTAAAGAAAAATAACATTGCCAGACCGATCAACCCCATGAGACCGAGCGCTGCCGGATATCCCCACGGCCACTTCAACTCGGGCATCCAGTCGAAATTCATGCCGTAGAGACCGGCTATGAAAGTAAGCGGGATGAATATTGTGGCGATGATGGTGAGGAGTTTCATCACTTCGTTCATCTTGTGGCTGGCGACGGAGAGGTGGCTCTCCTGCAGGCCTGTGAGCATCTCGCGTGCGGTTTCGACGGTGTCGGACACCTGGATGACGTGGTCGTGAAGATCTCGCAGGAATTTGTGAGTCGACTCGTTTATCAGCTCTGAATCCTCCCGCTCGAGGTAGCTGACGATCTCGCGCATCGGCCAAGCTATTTTCCTGAGGAGGATCACTTCCCGTTTTAGTTTATAGATCTCATGTAGTGTTTGCGGCTCGATATTATCGAGTGTTTCGCGCTCAAGCTCTTCGCTCTTGTCGGAGACGGTCTCGAGCACGATGAAATAATTGTCGACGATGGTGTCGATCAAAGCATATGCCAGGTAATCGGATCCCGCAGCGCGTATGCGGCTGCCGGCTTTCTTGAGGCGTTCGCGGATGGGGTCGAACACGTCGCCCTCGCGTTCCTGGAAGGTGATGACGCAGTTCTTGAAAATGATCAGGCTCAGATGTTCCACGGTGACCACGATACTGTCCGGCTGCGAGCGCACCACCTTAAGAGCGATGAAAATATAATCGCTGTAGTCCTCAACCTTCGGCCGTTGGTTGGTGTTGACGATATCTTCCAGCACCAGGTGGTCGATGCCGAAGCGTTTGCCTACCTTCTCAATCACGTCAATTTGATCGATACCGTCGATGTTGATCCAGGTGACAGACGGCCGTTCGACGAACTCGAAGCTCTCCTCCACTGAGTCGACGACTTTCTCGATCAATTCTTCCTTGTTGTAGTCGATCACCGAGATTCTGGCTTTCTCGGTTGTCCTATCACCGACGTGGAACAGAGTGCCGGGAGGAAGTCCGGCTTTCATGGAGCTTTTGCTTCGTTTTTTCATCAAGGCGAATTCTCCTTGGCTTCGATAAGCATAAAGAAGTGGTGAGATGTACCCAAGTATATGCCAAGCAGGGGAGTGTTTTCAAAACGCGATAAAAGGAAAGGCCGCTATAGCAACCAGCGACCTTTTTGTGGGGGGATTAAGGGGGAAACTTAGGAACTTAATTTTTTTGCAATCTCGGCTACGCGCTCGCCCAGTGCGGCTGCAAGTTTCTTGTCTTCGGCTTTCGGGCCTTCGTTTCCCCGCGCGCCGACGACAACGGAGGCGCCATAAGGGCTGCCGCCTCGAACTTTTTCAGTACCGAACAATTCCTGGTTGGAGTAGGGCAGGCCGACGTAGACCATCCCCTGATGGATAAAGGGGATTATCGAAGTCAGGATCGTGCTCTCCTGGCCGCCATGCTGCGTAGCCGAGCCCGTGAAAACGCCGAAAGGCTTGCCGATAAGACTGCCCTTCTGCCACAGGCCGCCGGTCTGGTCGATGAAGTTCTTCATCTGCGCGGCCATGTTGCCGAAGCGAGTCGGCGTGCCTATCAAAAGACCGTCTACATCCTCCAGCTCTTCTATTGTTACAACGGGAACATTGGACTGGGCGTCCCGTGCGGTTTTCATCGCGTCGTTGAATTTCTCCTCGGGGATCAGCTCGGGTACCCTCCTGAGTAGCACATCTACGCCTTCCACACCCGCCGCGCCCTCGGCGACGGATTTCGCCAGCTCGAAAATATTGCCGGTCATGCTGTAGTAGAGAACCATAATTTTCATTGTCTTGACACCCGATTCCTATTCAATGCATTTATCTACGAAATGCCCTGCAGGCATATTTCATGTGGCAACAAAATATATAAACGCCTTTATATGGCGTAATAAGAGGCGCAACACCCGTGGACCCATCTGGCGGCCTGAATAAGCGACCGGATTTTATTCGCGATTTTTTCAAGATATTACGGTAATAGCGATCTCAAATGTTGAATGCCTTCAGCATCTGTGATCTAATTGTGCCAGTGGTTGCAATAAGTGCATCAAGATACCTTCCCTGCTTGGCATTTTTCTTTATTTCAGGAGGATAGGCTCTCATGGCGGACGTTGTTTCTCACGACGTTATTATTCTGGGCACCGGTCTGGCCGGCCTGCGGGCCGCGGTTGAAGTAGCCCGCCAAACGGGCAATTCGATCGATATCGGTCTGGTGTCGAAGGTGCAATTGATGCGCGCCCATTCGGTCTGTGCGGAGGGGGGCACGGCAGCCGTTTTGCGCGAGGATGAAGGCGACAGCCTTGACCTGCATGCTTGGGACACGGTCAAGGGGTCTGACTTCCTCGCCGATCAGGATGCCGTGGATGTGTTCGTGGCAGCAATGCCCAACGAGATCCGCCAGCTGGACCACTGGGGCGTGCCCTGGTCGCGTACGGAGGACGGCAGGATCGACCAACGCCCGTTCGGCGGGCACAGCTACCCGCGCGCAACGCTGGCGGCCGACAAAACGGGCTTCTTCGAGATGCAGGGGCTTTACGATACGCTCCTGCGTCACAGCAACTTCACGAGTTACGACGAGATATTTGTCACGTCGATACTCGTCGAGGATGGAGGATTCCGCGGCCTGACCGCCATCCACCTGCCGACCGGACGTTTCATGGTGATGCGGGCCAAAGCCCTGCTCCTATCGACCGGCGGTCTCGGTAACCTCTACGGCTTCACGACCTACTCGCAGACGGTTACCGGCGACGGCCAGGCGATGGCCCTGCGCGCGGGCATGGCGATGGAGGATCCCGAGTTCATCCAGTTCCATCCGACGGGGCTGGTTCCCTCGGGCATCCTGATGACCGAGGGCTGCCGCGGCGAGGGCGGCTACCTGCGCAACGCCGACGGCGACCGCTTCATGGAGAAGTATGCTTCCAAGATGATGGAGCAGGCTCCGCGCGACATCGTCTCGCGCTCCGAGCAGACTGAGATCGAGGAAGGCAAAGGTGTTCCGTCGCCTGACGGCGGACATCATCTCAAACTCGACCTGACGCACCTCGGCGCCGAGAAGATCAACAAGCGCCTGCCGTTGATCCGCGAAGTCTGCATGAAGTTCATCGGACTCGACCCGATTATCGAGCCGATTCCGATCCGCCCGGTGGCTCACTACTCGATGGGCGGCATCGAAGTCGACCTCAAGGGAAAGACGAAGATGGAGGGCATCTGGGCCGCCGGCGAGGTCGCCTGCGTCTCGATGCACGGCGCAAACAGGCTCGGCTCCAACTCCACTGCAGAGTGCCTCGTCTGGGGTGGCATCTGCGGCCAGGAGATGGTCAATCACATCGGGAACACCCCCAAACTGACGGAGTTTCCACAGGAGAAAGTCGACGCGGAAGAGAAGAGAATCTACGGCGATTTCCTCGAGAAAAACGGCCCGGAGAATCTCTACGAGATCAAGCATGAGCTGCGTGCCCTGATGGACAAGCACTTCGGCGTTTTCCGAACGGGCGAATCGATGAGCGAAGGGCTCGACAAGGTCAAGAAACTGCGTGAGCGTTTCAGCAACATCTCGGTCAAGGACAAGAACCGCACCTATAACACCAACCTGATGAACGCCATTGAGACCGAAAACCTGCTGATTCTCGCGGAAGTTGCCGTCAAGGCCGGGCTGACGCGCCAGGAGAGCCGCGGAGCCCATTCGCGGCGCGACTTCCCCGTCCGCGACGACGACAAATGGCTGAAACACACTTTGGCCCACTATACGCCTGACGGGCCCGAACTCGATTACAAACCGGTGACCATCAGCAAGTGGAAGCCGGTTGAGCGCAAATATTAAGGAGGGTGGCAGCCATGGCTGAAGGCAAGCATTATCCGAACAAACTCGGCATAGCAGGCTGGGCTTTCCGCGGACGCTGGGGTGTGGACCGCTACCTCTACACCCTCCACAGGATCACCGGGCTGGGCCTGCTTCTTTACTTCCTGATTCACATAATTGTCACCACCTCCAGGGCTTATGGCCCGGAGGCGTGGGGGCAGTGGATGGATACATTCGCGCACTCGTGGATCGGCTACGGCGAGTACCTCGTTTTTCTCGCTTTCGCTTTCCACGCTTTCAACGGTGTGCGCCTGGTGATACTCGAGCTTTTCGGCGGTGTGGGCAAGCCGATCGAGCCCATCTATCCCTACAAGACATCACTCAACACGCAACGGCCACTGATGGTGCTGATCATCCTGGTCATCGTCGTTGTCGTGTTGGTCGGCAGCTACGATTTCTTCGTTCACACCAAGCCGTTATTCCAGTGAGGGGGCGGTCATGAGAGAGACAAAATGGTGGGCCTGGCACATGATTGCCGGGATAGTGATATTCGTGCTCCTCGGCCTGCATATGCTGATCACGCACTTCGATGACATACTGGGCTGGTTCAACGTCCTCGGCCCCTCGCACGCGATCGAATGGGAGAATGTCGTTGCCAGGGCGCAGAACATCTTCTTCGCGGTCACTTACGTCATACTGCTGATTGCCGCACTGTTTCACGGCTTCTATGGAGCGAGAACCATTATTTGCGAAATGAACATCGGGGTCGGCGCCAGGAAATTTGTTGACGTGCTGTTCTGGCTTGTCGGTCTGGCATTGTTAATTGTCGGCACCTGGGCGGCAATCGCCTCGATGGCGATCAAGGGTTGAGGAGGGAGATAGAAATGGCAAACAAGATTCAGGTACCCTCCGACGTGATCTTCACGATCAGGCGCTACGATCCCGACAACGATACGGCGCCTCATTACGAGGACTACAAGGTTCACGTCGATCCGGGCTTGACGGTCCTCGACGGCCTGCACCTGATCCGCGAGAACCAGGATCCTACACTCTCGTGGCGCTACTCGTGCCGCATGGGCGTGTGCGGGTCTTGCGGAATGCTGGTGAACGGCCGTGCGATGCTCGCCTGCAATAACCAGATTCTCGATATCTCCAAACGACGACTGCTTATCGCGCCGTTGCCCAATTTCGACATCATCAAGGATCTGGTGCCGGACCTCGGCTCGATGTTCGAGAAGCATCAATCAATCCATCCGTTCCTCATTCGCGAGAGCGACAAAGAGGAGATGGAGAATCCGACCGGCGAATACAACCAGAGCGAAGAAGAACTGGTGCGCTACCTTCAGTTCAGCTACTGCATCCGCTGCGGCTGTTGCATGGCAGCCTGCCCGACGCTGGCAACGGACGATAAATATCTCGGCCCGATGCCTCTGGCCCAGGGCTACCGCTGGAACGCCGACACTCGCGACGAAGGCTTCGACAGGCGCCGCCCGATCGCCGGAGACACTCACAGCGCTTATCGCTGCCACTACGCCGGCGAGTGTTCCAACGTTTGCCCCAAGGGAGTCGATCCGGCGCGCGCGATTCAATTGCTGAAGAAGCAGCTGGTCAAGGATTACTTCCATTTGATGAAGAAGGGCCCTGGCTGTCAGAGCCAGAGTTCGCGCACCGGCAGCGAGCGCAATCCCAAGATACCTGATCCGCCGCCGTTTACGGTCGAACAGACTTGATGATCGAAAGGGCCGCTCAGCGGCCCTTTTTGATTTAATTGCACGCTTTCCGTAATGGCTGGTGGGGTTTGTTCGACAGATTAAAGACCATTGTTTCATGGCTGACGCTGGGCAGAGTCTGGCCCGATAGCCACCCGCGCTATGCCCACATGCTTCCCAAAGACCAGTTGGCGGTTAGAGGCGAACTCCTCGCAGAGAAGGAGCTGAAGCGGGCGGGTTATTCGATCGTTGCCAAAGGCTGGCGCTGGCACCGCTTTGAAATAGACCTCATCGCACGTAAGGGGGATGTATTGGCGGTGGTTGAGGTCAAAACCAGAAGGGACGACAGTTTCGGCGCCCCGCAGGAAGCGGTGTCAAGATGGAAGCAGAGAAGGATTGTCACCGCGACTCGGGCATATCTTCAGAAAGAGCATCTTGAAGATTGTATAGTCAGGTTTGATATCATGGCGATCCATATTCCGGGGGAGGAGCCGCCGAGAGTGGAACATATTAAGAACGCCTTTCAATATTGACTGCATTCGGATCCGGGGTAGAGTTGACACAACTCACAAGCTGCCGGAAATGCGAGACTGTTTTGGGAATTTTTAAATCGGCGCAACTTAAGATATTTCGGAAATAATTCAGATAATTCCATGTTGAATAAGGATTGTACCTCGGTTAACCTTCTCACAATCTGGTGATGAAATCATGAATGGTAAAGACGAAAAGATCCGCCTGACAGGTTACACCCACTGCGCCGGTTGAGCGGGCAAGATAGGTCAGGATGACCTGCAAGCGGTGTTGAGGAGGCTGGATCCGGTCACGCACGATAGAGTGCTGTTGGGCTACGAGACGGCTGATGACGCCGGCGTATATCTTCTGGATGACGGTCGCTGTCTTGTGCAGACGGTGGATTTCTTCACGCCGGTGGTCGACGATCCTTACGATTACGGTCAAGTCTCCGCAGCCAATTCTCTCAGCGATATATATGCAATGGGCGCAGTGCCGCTCTATGCGATATCGATCGTCTGTTTCCATATTGGCAAGCTGGGGCACGAGACGCTGGCGCAGATCCTGCTGGGGGCTCAAAGAAAAGCGGCGGAGGCCGGAGTGCCGATAATCGGGGGGCACAGCATCGAGGACGAGGAGCCGAAATTCGGGCTCGCCGTTACCGGGATCGCCGAACAGGATTCACTTGTTCGTAACGACGGCGCCAGGCCGGGCGATGTTCTTGTTCTGACCAAGCCGATTGGTAGCGGAATTACAACTACAGCGATCAAGCAGGGCAAGGCCACGTCTGAGCAAGAGCGGATGGTTGTAGAGGTGATGACGACTCTCAACCGCGACGCAGCAGAGGTGATGGTGGAAATCGGTGTGCACGCTGCCACCGATATCACCGGTTACGGCTTACTGGGCCATATGCAGGAGATGCTGGAAGCAAGCGGTGTTTCTGCCATAGTCACAGCCGGCGAAGTTCCGAAACTGCGTGGCTTATACGATCTGATCAAGGACCATTCAGTGCCGGGAGGATCGATGACAAATCTCCACCATGTTGAAGAGTTTGTCGACTGGCACACGAAAATCGATGATCTGACCAAGGTGATTCTCTGCGA
>Ga0307380_10005676_pt1 | contig 16532 bp, 17 predicted proteins | sample UN3MG_FD_202239 | JGI IMG/M metagenome (GOLD analysis project Ga0307380, IMG submission 202239) | Soil microbial communities from Risofladan, Vaasa, Finland - UN-3 | ecosystem: Environmental > Terrestrial > Soil > Coastal area > Acid sulfate soil | place: Finland: Risofladan, Vaasa | collected...
TGAACGCGGCGGGGGCGGCGCTGGTCGTCGGCTCCGGGGTTTTGGCGTACGTCGCCAATCGGACGCTGGGCGCGGCGTTTTCGCCTTACGTGGACGCGGCGGCCGCGGACAAGAGGATAGTAACCGCCGGCATATACGGCCGCATCCGGCACCCGCTCTACACCGCCGGTTTTATGTTAACGGCCGGCGCGGCACTTATGTTATGTTGCGTAGTTTCGTGGTTCTTCACGCTGCTCTGTTGGGCGGCGGTCGTCGTGCGGACGCTGCGCGAGGAGCATCTGCTCAAACGCAATATGGACGGGTACGTCGACTACATGCGGCGGACGAAACGCTACATACCGGGCATAATCTGACGCGGCGGACGGAAACGTATATCCCGACGGCGCAGGTATTACCGGCGGCGCCTTATCGCGCGGCCCGGCCTTCGCTCGAGAGGGCCTTAGCATAACTTTGGACGTTGCTATGGACGGCAGTAAAATATTGCGTTACTTGGGGCTGGGCGCGCTCGTCGCGGGCGCCCTGGCGTACGTTTCGTACTTGCGGGGAATTTTAACCGTAACCGGCGGGGCCGACGCCGCCGTCGTCGCGGCCGGCGCGGCTTTCCTCGGCTTGGCGGTGGGGGCCGCGCTCGCGACGTTGGCGGGCGCGCGCGCGCGCCGCAAAGGGCGCGCGACGCCGGCGTTTAACGCCCTGCTCTTCGGCGTCGCGGCCTTCGTCGTCGGCGGTGCGGTGGGGCATTTACCCCTGGGCGCGGGCGGCCTTGCCGGCGTCGGCGGGTGGTTGGTCGTCGTCGCGTACGTGTTGGCGGCCGCGTTGCCGCTCGGTTTCGTCGGCTTCGCGCTGGCGGTCGCGTTCCGCGCGTACGCCGACGAGCCCGCGGGCGTTTACGGCGCGTTCTTGGCCGGGGGCGCCGCCGGCGTAATCCTGGCCGCGGCGGCGTTCGCTCTGTTGGGCCACGCCGCGGCGCTCGGGCTGGCGGCGGTCCTGGCGGCTGCGGCCGCAGCTTCCTTGAGTACGGCCCGGGCCAAGGTTAAGTTAATAGCGCCCGCCGTCCTGGTGGCCTGCGCCGTCGTTTTGCCGTTGGCGGCGCCTATCCTGTTCGGCCTGGCGCCGGCGCGGGGTGCTTTCCTGGGCGCTTCCGGCGAACGCGTCGCCGACGCGGCGTGGAGCGCCGCGGCCCGGGCGGAAGTCGTAACCTCGCCCGCCGCCGATAAATCCGCCGCCGCGTTTACGGTATTCGACGCCGGCCTGGCGAAGGAGTTGCCTCGCCACGAGTGGCTTACGGTCGACGGCCGTCGCGGCGCGCCCGTCTTGAAGGAAACGCCGTCTGTAGCGTTCACGAAAAAATACGTCGCCGCGTTGGCGGGCCGCGTCAAGGCTCCCGAGAGGGCGCTGGTCGCGGGCGGCGCCGGCTTCGACGCGCTGGCGCTGGCCGCCCTGGGCGCCGGCAGCGTCGACCTGGTAATGGACGACGCGGCGTACGGTTTGATTAAAAAACTGGCCTATCCCGACGAGCTCCTGCGCAAAAACCGGGTAGCGCCTCGGGGCGGCGACGGCCGCGCCTTCTTGCGGAGTTCCGGCGGGACGTACGACCTTATCGCCCTTTCGCCCTCGGCCGTGCCGGCGCCGCTCGAGCCGGCGCCCGCGTTGACCGCGGATTACCTTTTGACGGTGGAAGCTTTCCGGGAGTATTATCGGCGCCTCGAGCCGGCGGGTATAATAAGCTTTACGGTTCGCGAGGGGGCGCAGCCGACCTACGGCCCGGACCTCGCGGCGACGGTCTACCGGGCTTTCGCGGAGGAGGGCGAGCTCCGGCCGGCCGGTTGCGTCGCCGTCTTCCGGCGGGGCGACGCGGTGACGGCTTTGGCGAAGCGCGGCGGCTTCGGCGAGCTCGAGCTCGAGGGGCTGGTGGGCGTCGCCGGCGAGGAGTTCGAGCCGGTCTACCTGCCGGGGCGTAAATCGCCCGGCGGGGATTTGGCTGACGCGTACGCGGCCTCGTTGACGTCGGCGGCCGAATATGACGGCCGTCCGGCGCGCGACGACCGGCCGTTCCCGTTCGCCACCGCGGGGCCGGGCCGGGTTATCGGCCTGGCCGCGGCTGCCGTCGTGCTGGCGGCGGCGTTCCTCGCGCTGCCGCTCTACGGTTTCAGGAAGCGTCAGGTGCGGACGGGCGGGAAGGCGGCGTTCGCGCTTTACTTCATCCTCGTCGGCGCGTCCTTCGCGGCGCTGGCGACGGCGCTCGGGCCCAAGGTCGCGTTTTACCTCGGCGGCGGCGCCTGGAGCGGCCCGGCGGCGCGGGCGGCGCTGTTGGCCGTCGCCGCGGCGGGGAGCCTGTGGGGCGGCGCCGTTGCGCGGGGGCGGCGCTGGCTGCCGTTCGCCGTCGTCGCGGCGGCCACGCTGCTCTGCATCCTGGCGTATGACGCCCTCTTGGCGGCGACCGCCGGTTGGCCGCTGTGGGTCCGGTTTTACGTCGCGGCGGTTTTGGTGGCGCTGGTGGGGTTCTTCCTGGGGGCCTTGGCGCCTATGGGCCTTGCCGCGGCGGCGGGGCGGGAGCCGGCGACGCTGCCCTGGTGTTGGGCGGCGTACCTCTTCGGCTTCGCTTTCGCGACGGTGGGCGCGCTGCCGGCGGCGACGGTCGTCGGTTTTAGAATAATTTTGGCGGCCGCGGGGTTGACCGTGGTGGCCGCGTGGGGCGCCTTCGTGCGGGCGGCCCGCAGTCACCTGCCGCCCGTGGCCGCGGAGGCCGACGCGAAATGACGGCTCGCGTTATTATCGCCTCGCTGGCGTTGACGGTTTTGTGCGCCGCCCCGGCGCTCGCCCAGGAGAGCGCGGACGAGATGCTCGAGCGCGCCGCGCAGCTCGAGGAGGAGGGTAGAATCGCCGAAGCGGTACAGCTCTACGGCGAGATACTCGAGAAGTACCCCGACAATGCCCAGGCCTACAACAACTTCGGCGCCGTGCTGCTCCGGGCCGGCAAGGTGGAGGAGGCCAAGTTCGCGTTCGAAAAAGCGTCCGAGCTCGACCCCGCGTACGATACGCCGCGCAGCAACCTCGGTTACATATACCTCGTCATCGAGGAGGATTACGAAAAGGCGCTGCCGCCCCTCCTCGCGGCGTTGGAGATAAACCCGCGCAACGATTCGGCGTTAAACAATTTACGGGCCTTTTATATCGTCCAGGACAAGTACGCCGAGGCCGCCGCGGAGTGGGAGCGGCTGAGCCGCGCCGCGCCGGATAACGCGCGCATCAAGCGCGACCTGGCGGATATATACGTCAAGCTGGGCGATTTCGCCGCGGCCGAGAAATGGGCCAAAGCCACGCTCGCCCTCGACGCCGACAACGTCGACGCCCGCCTTAACCTCGCCTTCGTGTACCGTTTTACCGGCCGGCTCGCCGAGGCCGAGAAACTTCTCGCCAAGCTGGCGCGGGCCCAACCCGACGAAGCCGACGTGCAGATCGCGCTCCGCGACGTTTACTACGCCCGCGGTAAGCTCGAGGAGGCGCTCGAGCCGGCGAAGGCCGTGATCGAGCTCGAGCCGTCGACGGCGGAGAATTACCTCGCGTTGGCCCGGTTGTATTTCGAGCTGAGGCGGTACGACGAAGGCCTCGCCGCCTGCGACCGCGCCCTCGGCCTGCGCGACGACGCCGCGGGGCGCAACTTGAAGGGGTGGGGATTGTACCGGGCGGGCCGGCTGGACGAGGCCGAGGCCGAGCTGAGCCTGGCGGTCGCGCGCGACGACAGGTTCGCCGACGCCCACCGCAACCTGGCCGACGTTTACTACCAGAAGTGGCTCTTCGCGCAGGCGCTCGACCATTACGACAAAGCGTACCGCATCGACCCGCGCGACGGCCGGGCGCTGGTTATGACCGGGTATTGCTACTACCAATTGGGGGATACCGAGCAGGCGGAGGCCGTGTTCGATAAGACGCTGGCGGCATTTCCCGACAACGTAAAGGCGTTGAACGGCAAGGCCGCGGTAGCCCGGGCCCGCGGCGATAAAGAGGAAGCGCTCGCCCTCTCGGTGAAGGTCCTCGAGGCGTCGCCCTCGAACGCCGAGTCGCTGAACACCGCGGGCGTGCTCTCGGCCGAGACGGGGGATTACGAGGCGTCGTACAATTATTTAAAAAAGCTGGTTGAAATGGGGCCGGAGCCCGCGTACGCGTACGCCAACTTCGGCGTCGCCGCGGTGCGTACCGGCCGTTGGTCCGAGGCGCGGGACGCCTTCGCGACGGCGGCGGCCAGGAACCCCCGCGACTTCCAGGCCCAGGCGGGATTGATGCTGGCCGCGGCCGAGTTGGGGGAGCTCGACGACGCCGAGGCCGCTTTGACCGCGGCCGGGGAGATAAGCCCCGTAAACCCCATAGTGTTTTACGGCCGGGCGCTATTGGCTGAGGCGCGGGGCGACGCCGCGAGCCGGGACGAGTACCTGGGTCGCGTCCTCGCCCGCAAGAAGGAGTGGGACGACGAGGGCCTGGTGGCGGACGTCTTGACGGCGTTCGTCTTCGAACAGGCCGAGGCGGCGGCCGCGGAATAATGATGAAACGCTTAATATCGGTTTCTCTGGCGTTGGCCCTATGCGGGGCGGCGGCCGGCCACGAGCACGAGCACGAGGGCGCGCCGGGGGCGGACTACTTCCACGAGCACGCGCTCGAGCTGCTGCGCGCGCGCCAGTCGGAGAAGGCGGCGGCCTTCTTACAATACTCGCTGGACTACTATCCGTGGGACGTCCCGTTGAACCTGCTCTACCTCGACGTGTTGGGCGAGGAGGGGTTGGAGGTCCTAGGCCAGGCTTGGTACGAAGAGGACTCCGAACACGTCGCCGACGAGGCGATAATATTATTCGCGTTGGGCCGGCTGGCCGAAGACGACGCCGACGCTCGAGACTATTACGAACGCGCGCTGGCCGCGGACCGGGACTTTACGCCGGCCCGCGTCGGCCTGGCGGAGCTGTCCTACCGGCGGGGCGATTTAGAGGCCGCCCGGCTCGAGATCGAGCGCGCGTTAAAGCAAAACGCCGACGAATGGCGCGCGTACGCCCTCCGAGGAGAGATATTCCTGGCCCTGGACGAGCTGGAGGGCGCGGTCCGGGATTTCGAACGCGCCCTCGACGACGACCCCTACGCGCCGGCGACGCACGCCGCGCTGGGCGAGGCTCTTCTGCTCGGCGGCGAAGCCGCGGCCGCCCGGGAAGAGTACCGGGAGGCCATAGCCTGGTGCGACGACCGCGGCGAATACTACCTCGGTCTGGGGAAGGCGCAGGAAGCGTTGGGCGAACTCGACGCCGCGCGCCTGGCGTACGCCGCGGCGGCCTCGCGCGCTTGCGGCAATATGACGGTCGCTATCGCGGGACGCAAGGCCGCGGGGCGGCTGGCCTTCGGAGCCGGCGACATGCTCGAGGCGACGGACCACATCACCTGGGCGGCGACGTTCGCGCCCGATGACGCCGAGCTGCGGGCGTACGTGGGCGGGTTATATGCGCACGTCGGCAGGCCGGCGGAGGCCGCGGCGGAATTTAAACGCGCCGCCGAGCTCGAGCCCGAAAACGGCGTTTATTGGTATTTGCTCGGCTCGAGCCGGGCCCGGGCCGGCGAATTCGAAGCCGCCCGGGAAAGCCTGGAGGAGGCCGTCGAGCTTCTGGACGGCGAGGAGGCCGCCGAAGCCGCGCGCGAGCTCGAGGCGGTCCGCGCCGCGCTGGCGGAGGGGTCGGGGCAACAGGAGGAATAACATGCCGTTCTTCATATCGTTTCTGGTTGCGGGCACCGCCAGCGGCGTCATTATTGCGTTCGCGCTCGACATGCGCTCGCCCAAGCAGCTGCTGCAGGGCGCGGTGGGCGGCTTTATCACGGGTTTGATTATCGCGCTGCTGCTGCCGCGGTAGCGGTGCCCGTCGCGAATAAACGGTTGCGGCGAGCTTCGGATTAATTTAGAATATTAGAAATATTTCGCCTATGGCCGAAGACGAGCGAGACAAGGAACAGCCCCGGGTGAAGTGGATTCCCCGGTCGCGCGACGTCGACAAACCGGCGGCGCTCCCCGGCATACACCGCTACGCGCCGTTTACGAACTTGACGGACCGGATGACCACGCCCGCGCTCAACCGCGCCGTCATGGTGGGCATCGGCGCCGCGGTGGCGCTGGACGTCCTCCGCCCCATTGCGCTCGGGATGTGGGACGCGGCGTATTGCTACGAGTGCCGTGCGTGCTACGCGACGCAGGAGAACTGCCCGGCGTCGATAACGTTTCAGGCCGAGCTAACCGTAGCGTGCCGGACGATGGACTACCGCCGCTTTATTAAGAACCGCGGCCTGCTGTGCATCCGCTGCGGGAACTGCAACGGCTTCTGCGTCCAGCACCTCGACCTCGCCGGCATCTTCGGCAAGATGGGCGTGGCGACGACGCGCGCCATACGAGAGGGGAAGGTCCCGCTCGACGTCGTCGAGGAGGCCATCTATCAGGGTGTGATAGGCCGCGAATACATCGACGAAATTTACGAGTGGTACCGCTCGAGCGGGGGGCGGCAGCTTGGCTAAGTTCCGGCTATCCTTCACCAACCGGTGGCTGCGGCTCGCGTTCGTGCTGGCCGTGGTGGCGTTAACGTTCGCCGGCGCGCGGCTCTTCGCGCTGGGCCTGCTTTACGTCGGCCTGGCGGTGTGGGCGTTCAAGCGGTGGCGGGAGCACAAACGCGGCCTGGCGTACGTCTTGGCGGCGGCGCTGGTCTTGGGCGCGGGCCTCTACGGCTTCGCGGCGTTCGAGGTCTGGAATATGCGGGCGTGGCGCGCGCGGCACTTTGGCGACGCCGTTCTACTGGCCGAAGACGGCGTTTACGAGGGCGAGGGTACGGGGAAGCGCGGCCCGGTCAGAGTGGAGGTAACCGTAAAGGACCACAAGGTCGCGGATTTCGAGGTAATAGAGTATTACGACACGATTCCGGTCGCCTCGGCCGCCTTCGACGAGTTGCGGGAGCTCTTGCGGGGCCGCGCCGACGTCGACGTGGACGCCGTAACCGGCGCGACCGTTACCTCGTACGGCACGGTCAACGCCGCCCGCGACGCCGTTTGGAAGGGCGTCGCCGACGCGCCGAGGCTCTCCTGGGTATCGAGGATAACGCTGTGGTTCGCCAGCCTCAGGTTCCAAAGGGTGACGATTCACTCGCTGGCGGTCCTGTTCATCGTCGTGTTGCTTTTCGACTATACCATTCAGGCGGCGTTGGTGGAGGGAACGGGCCAGACTCTCAACTGCATGGATTGCCAGACCTGCGTCGGCACCTGCCCGGTGAAGCGGGTGGAGGGCAAGCTCTTCCCGATGGAGATGGTACTGCGGGCGCGGCTGGGAGATTACGAGGAGGTAGCCCGGCTGATGCGGTATTGCGTGGGATGCGCCAAGTGCGCCGCCAAATGCCCGGCGGGGATAAGCGCGCCGAGCGTGGCCGCCGCGGTGGCGCAGTACCTGCGCAAGCAGAAGCGGGAAGAGGAGGCCGAGTTCTTCGAGGAGCGGGTGTAGCCGACGAATCGGGACGTACGTATGAGAAGTTGCTTTTTAATATGTTCGGTCGCCGCGGCCGTCTTTCCGGGAGCGGCTTTCGGCGAGTTCGTATACCAGGGGGAGTGGGGTTCTTTCGGGACCGGCCCCGGGCAGCTCAATTGCCCGTTCGGCGTGGACTGCGACATAGTCGGGAACGGCCTGGTATACGTAGTTGATTATGAAAACCATCGGGTCCAGTATTTTACGGCTACCGGCAGTTACCTGGGGAAGTGGGGGGCGTACGGGAGAGAGGACGGCCAATTCCGTTACCCCTGGGGCGTCGAAGTGAAGCGGGGCCGCGTCTACGTGAGCGATACGCACAATCACTGCATCCAATACTTCACCCACGCGGGGAGTTTCCTCGGCAAGTGGGGGCGGTACGGCTCGGGCGACGGCCGGCTCGACAATCCGCGCGGGGTAGCGGTGTCGCGGGAAGGCCGCGTCTACGTCGTCGATTGCTTGAACCACCGCATCCAATATTTCACGGCCGACGGTTCTTTTTTGGGGAAATGGGGGACGAAGGGCGCCGGCGACGGCCAATTCAACGGCCCCCGGGGGATTTTAATCCCGCCCTCGGGCAAGATTTACGTTGCGGATAAATATAATCACAGGGTACAGTATTTTACGCCCGACGGCGTATTTCTCGGGAAATGGGGTCGAGAGGGCAAGGGGGACGGCGAGTTCGTAGGCCCTCGCGGCCTCGCGGGCCGGGGCGACGGCCGGATCTTCGTAACGGACGAATATAGCGACCGCGTCCAGTACTTTACGCACCAGGGCTCTTTTATAGGCAAATGGGGGCAGCGCGGCTCGGCCCCGGGCGATTTCAACTTGCCGGCGTGTTGTACGTTCGGCCCCAACGGTTGGTTTTACGTCGCCGACGAGAGGAACCACCGCATCCAGTATTTCCGGGAGAGCGAGGCCGCCGTCGAACCGTGTTCCCTAGGGCGCGTGAGAGCTCTGTTTAAATAAAAATGGCGTTTACGGTCAAAATAGGGAAAACCCTGGTAATCTGGGCGGCGGTCGTCGTGGCGGCCGGCGCCGCGGGGCTCGGGTTTTTAGAGTTCTCGAGCTCCAATACCTTCTGCTACCTGTGCCACTTCGACGCGCGCTTCCAGGAGCCGTGGCGGGCGTCGGCGCACTTCAAGGAGGGCGTCACCTGCAAGGACTGCCACTTCGGCCCGGGCGTCTTCGGCCTGGTGGACGCCAAGTGGCTGGGCGCCAAGGACGCCGTCGTCGCGCTCACCACCGCCGAGGACTTCAACAATATCGACATCTACACCCAGGCGAAGGAAGAGAAGTGCAAGAAGTGCCACTATGCTTATAAGAAGGTGAACGTCGTCGCCGGGGAGGACCTCGAGCCGGCGCTCGCGGCCGGCGTCGACGCGCTGTCCTACGGCCACCAACGCCACGACGAAGTGCGGGAAATCTGCGCCCGCTGCCACAGCAGCGACGTGTTTTTCGCGAGTTTGGATTACACGACGTGCGACTCGTGCCACGCCGGCCTGGTCCATAAATTGGACCGGAAGTACGAGCGCGCCGTCCCGCGGGCCGACACCTGCAGCCGCTGCCATACCGGCCGGTTACACGTATGGGGCGCCAAAGCCGTAGGCCTCGACGACGGCGGCGTCTTCTTCTTCAACGACTGCCCGGCGAACGAACGGACGATACGCGAGGGCGTCCTCCCGCCGTCGGCCAATTGCGACCGTTGTCACCCGCCGCTCACCGGAGCGGAGGAGTGAGGTGAACTAGCGCTATGTCGCCGTACTTCAACTACGAGCCGCCGCGCTACCGTACCGCTTTGGACATTGTACTCGACGAGGAATTCCCGCCGGTGGCGCGGTGCCGCCTTCTCTCCGAGGGGATAAAGCCGTACCACCGGCTGGCGCTGGCCGAGGCCGAGATAGCGGGCGACAAGGGGTGCGTCGGCTGCGGCAACTGCGTCGACTCCTGTCCCATCCTCCGCCGCGAGCCGGAGCGCCTCCAGAAGACCGAGCAGCGAACGTCGATGGCGTTGGAGTCCATCGTCGGCGAGGACTGCGAGCAGTGCTACGCCTGCATCCTGGCCTGCCCGCAGGTGGAGACGAACTTAAAGGACTTCGTCGTGGATACGCGCGTCCCGGAGGTCATAGCGCCGTCGAAGACTATGACTTTTTTGGATAAATACTTAATGGCCGTGGTGGCGATAGCCATCGGCGTTTTACTCGGCCTGTTTTTGCGCACCTAGGCGGGGGATACCCCGCGACGAGGCCAGCCGAGGAGGATATACCGGTGGAAGAGGTCGAAAAGGTAACTATCAGCATAATGGGCCGGGAGTACCGCGTACCCGCGGGCCTTACCATCCTGCAGGCCATGGAGTTATCCGGTTATCAACTGGTGCGGGGCGTGGGGTGCCGCGGCGGCGTGTGCGGCGCCTGCTCGGCGATGTACCGCATCGCCGGCGACTACCGCCTTAAATCCGGCCTCGCGTGCCAGACCGTCGTAGAGGACAATATGGAACTGGTCCAACTGCCGTTCTATCCGGCCAATAAGGCCGTGTACGACGTCGAGACGACCGTCCCCACCGAAAAGACGCTTTTGGAACATTATCCCGAGATCGCCCGGTGCATGGGCTGTAATTCGTGCACGTTGATTTGTCCTCAGAACCTCGAGGTTATGGAGTATATATCGGCGGCGCTCCGCGGCGACGTCGAGAAGGTGGCCCGGCTCTCGTTCGAATGCATACTGTGCCGGCTGTGCGCGACGCGCTGCCCGGCGGACGAGGTGCAGCCGTTCGTCGCGATTCTGGCGCGTCGCCTTTACGGCCGTCACCTGGCGCCGGCCTCGCCCCACGTCGCCAAACGCGTCGGCGAAATCGGGGAAGGCCGGTTCGACGACCAATTGAGCGAAATGAAGAAGAAAAGTAAGGACGAGCTGCGGGAGATGTACAAAGCCCGGGATATCGAGCCGCAATAATGGCGAAGGTAATCATATACGCGGCCGTCGCCGCCGCGGCGGCCCTCGCGGCGCACGCCACCCACGGCATCCTGCTCGTCTCGGACCAGGTGGACGGCGTCGCCAACCCGCAGCTGTTCGACCGCTTTTATATAAACGCGTTGCGCGACGCCGGCGCCACGTACGCGGTGTGGGACCACGACGGCCGGGGCGAACCTCCCTTCGAAGAACTCCGCAAGTACAAGGTCGTAATTTGGATTACCTCGACTTCCGGCGACGCCCCCGCCTCCGACCCGCTGCGCGGCAGTATTACCCTCTCTCCCTCCGAGCAGAAATCGCTGGTGGCCTTCCTGAGCCGGACGCCCGGGACGACGACGTTGATGCTCTCCGGGGTATACATCGCCTGGAACTGCGTCGCCGACATCGTCCACGAGAAACAGCTCTACAAACCGCTGTTCTCCGATTACCTCAAGCTAAATTACCCGGACGATAACTTCCGTAAATGGATCGAGGTGGAGGACTATTGGAGGCTGGTCGGCGAGGGCGGCTGCCCCATCCTGGGCGGCGGGGATTATACTATTACCTGGCGCCACCACAAGAACTTCCCGGACCAGCTCGAGTCCGCGGCGGGGGGCGCGCCCTCGGCTTGGTGGGAGGACCTCGGGCGTAAGCGCCACCACCGCGCCGTAATACGCGCCGAGGGGCGGAAGCCGGGCGGCGAGAAGGACGACAAATATAGAATCGTCCTCTTCTCCTGTCCCTTCGAAAATATTATGCACGATAACGACCGCGCCGAGGTTATGACGAATTTCTTGAAGTGGGCGGGGGATTTGGAGGCGAAGGCCGTCGAGCCGGCGAGCCTGGGCCGCGTCAAAGCCCTCTATCGCTAAAAACCTTTCCGCTTCCGGGAGGTAGATGAATTTCTTCGACGCCATCATAGAGCCCATAGGTGCTTGGGTCATGAACGTTATCTCGACGCTCGGCTACGCGGGCGTCGTCGTTTGTATGGCCATAGAGAGCGCCTGCATCCCGCTGCCCTCCGAGATAATAATGCCGTTCTCCGGGAGCCTGGTCGCGACCGGCCGCTTCGACTTGTGGTTGGTCTCGCTGGCGGGCGCCTTCGGCTGCCTGGTGGGCTCGGTCGCCGCCTACGCCGCCGGCTACTACGGCGGCCGGCCGTTCATCGAGCGCTGGGGAAAGTGGGTGCTGCTCTCGGAGCGCGAGCTCGCCTGGGCCGACCGGCTCTTCAATAAATACGGCTCGCCCACCGTTTTCATCGCGCGCCTGCTGCCGGTGGTGAGGACCTTCATCAGCCTGCCGGCCGGCATCGCGCGTATGCCCTTCGGCAAGTTCTGCCTGTACACCTTCGTGGGTTCCTTTCCCTGGTGTCTGGCGCTGGCGTACGTGGGCCTGAAAATGGGCGAGCGCTGGCACGAGCTCCGCGGGTATTTCCACAAGTTCGACCTCGTTATAGTCATCGTCCTCGCCGTCGGCGTCGTCGCCTGGCTTTACCTGCATTTTTCGCACATACGGAAGCGGAAGGCGCGGGCGGAAGCGTCGGGCGGCGACGAAAAGGCGTAACGTGCGTTCCGAACATACACATATATACTTGGGCCGTGGGGCGGCGGCGAGGGGGAGCGCCGCAGCGGCTCGGGCGGCGTACTCGTCGTTTCGCCGCGAGCTGAGGATATGGTACCGGCGCCTCGCCCGGAGGCTCCGACGCGAGTCGGCGCGCGGGGCGCACCACTCGAGCGGGCGGCCTTAAGGCCGCTTAATAATTTACCGTGCTGGAGACGATCTGGTTCCGGGTGGACGGCGGCCCGACGATAGGGCTGGGCCACGTCGGCCGCGTTATGGCGCTGGCGGCGGAGGCGGCGCGCCGCGGCTTCCGCTGCCGCTTCGCGCTCAACGACGACGCCACGGCGCGCGCGTTCGTCGCGAGCCGGGGCTTCCGCGACGTCGCGGTCGTCCCTCCTTCGCTCGAGGAGGAGGTCGCTTTTTTAACGGACGCCAGCGGTGGCGCGCCGTTGGTGACGGACATGCGCGGGAAAGACCCGGCGTTCTACCGGGCGCTGCGCGAGCGCGGCGTGACGGTATGCGCCATAGACGATATGGGCGAGGCCATAGTTGCCCAGTTGGTCGTGAACGGCGGCGTCGCGGAACCGCCGCCGCGGTACGAGGAGCTCCGGCCGCCGCAGCGGTTCCTTTTGGGGCCGGCGTACGTGCCGCTCCCGCCGGCCTACGCCGACGAGCCGCCCGCCGCGGACGACCCGGGCCGGACGCGGCTGCTCATAACTTTCGGCGGCTCCGACGCCGACGATTACGCAGGCCGCGCGCTCGAGGCCCTCGCCGAGACCGAGCCCCTCGACGTGGACCTGGTTCTGGGGCCGGCGTACCCGTACGTCGATAGGACGCGCGAGCTGGCGGCGCAAAGCCGCCACCGCGTCGACGTACACGCGCCGGCGCGGGATATGCTGCCGCTGTATCGGCGGGCCCGGGTGGCGCTGGCGGCCGGCGGCATAACGCAGTACGAGCTGTTGAGCCAGCGCGTTCCCACCGTCGCCGTTCCCCACGTCGCCCGCGAGGAGGCCGAGAGCGACGCCTTCGCGCGGCGAGGCGCGGTGGTCACGTTCGGCGCCGCGGAGCTGCGGCCGGGCGGCGCCGTAATCCGCGAGGTAGGCCGATTGTGGGAGGACGAGGAGCGACGGCGCGCGATGGCGGAGGCCGGGCGCGCCCTCGTCGACGGCCGCGGCGCCGCGCGCGTCCTTGACGCCGTAGAAGAAATGGCGCCGTAACGTTATGTTGGCCGAGATAGAGAAGGTGCTGGGAACCGGCGCCCCGGGCGAGGTCGCGGGTCGGCCCGCGGCGACGTTGGCGGACGAGGCCGGCGCCCGGGCGCTGGCGGCGTTGTGCCGGGAGCGCGGATGGCGCCTCCACCCGTGGGCGGGCGGCGAGCCGCCGTCCCGGGACCTTCCGCCGGAAACGGTCCTGGTGACGCCCGGGCCCGGCCTGACGGGGGAGTTCGCTCTCGCCGCGGACGATTACTATTGCGAGGCGCCGGCGCCGATGACGTTGGGCGAGCTCGAGCGTCGGCTGGAGGGGACGCCGCTGTGGCTGCCGTTCGCGGCGCCGACCGGAGCGCAGATGGCCGTGGGGGAGTTGGTCGCGCGATACCCGGCGAACGCGTTCGCGCCGGCGTACGGCGAGCTCTATCGCTTCCTCTTCGGCCTCTCCTTTATAAACGACGACGGCGAGTTGGTATCGACGGGCCGCAGGACGATAAAGGGCGTCGCGGGGTACGACCTGTCCAAGCTCTTCCTGGGCTCGCGCGGTCGCGCCGGCCTGATAACGCGGGTGCGGCTCCGCCTGTTCCGGAGGCCGGCGGATGCGGCCTTTTGGCGGGCGCGGAGGCCGGGCGAGGGCGAGTTAGGCGACCGCGTTTGCCTCCTCGGCGCGGACGGCGAGACGCTGCTCTACGCCGACGGCCACCCGGGCGACGTCGACGCCGCCGCGGAACGGCTCCGGCGCGCGATGCCGGACCTGGCCGAGGTATCGCGCGGCGCCGCCGCGAGCCGCGATTTCGCCGCGGCCGTAACGGCGCTGCCGTACCGCCCGCCCGCCGACCCCCCCGCCGCGCCGGCGTTTTCCGATATATATATTTAAACCGGCAACTCCTACGCCGGGTTGACGTATTATTCGTTAAGGAGGGGAAGGGGGAGTTTACCCTTCCCCCTTTCGTCGTCTACGGGTATGGCAGCCGCGACATCCGCAAATAACGCCGACGCCGAAAGCGCCCTTGCGCGGCGGGCCGCCGCCGGCGACGAGGCCGCGTTCGAAGAGCTCGTCAATAAATATAGCCGCCGCATATTGGACTATTGCCGGCGGCTGGTGGGCGACGCCGTAGTCGCCGAAGACCTGGCGCAGGAGGCTTTCGTAAAATTCTACCTCGGCTTGTCCTCCTTCGACCCCTCCAAATCGGTTTCTCCCTATCTATATCGCATAGCGCACAACCGCTGCCTCGATTGGCTCCGCAAGAAGAGGGTGCCGACGGTCCCGCTGGTTTGGGAGGACGACGAGGGGAAGGGGTCGCGCGAGGCCGACGCGCCGGACCGGACGCTGGCGCCGGACGAACTCGCCGAACGAGCCGAAGTGCAACAGGCCATCGACGAGGCGCTGGCGTCCCTTCCGCCGACGTACCGCGGCGCGCTGATTATGCGGCACCGCGAGGGGATGTCGTACGAAGAAATTGCGGAGGCGTTGGGGATGCCGCTCGGGACCGTTAAGGCGCGCATCCACCGCGGCCGCGAAAAGCTGCAACAAACGCTGGCAAAATACGTATAAGATAATGGAGAACGACGATGGCGGAAAAATGCTCGGAAATTAAGGCTTTAATGAACGCGGCGCTCGACGACGAGCTTGACCCGGAAGCGCGGGTCCGTTTCGACGAGCATCTCGCCGCTTGCCCGGCGTGCCGGCGCGAGTACGAGGTTCTGACGCGGGCTGTCGCCGCGTTCGAGGCGGCGCCTCGGCTCGAGCCGTCGCCGACGTTCGCCGCCGACGTGGTACGCCGCGCCCGCCTGGCGAAGGGGCGCGAGGCCCGCGGCCGGCGCGCGTTCGCGCGCGTTACGATAGCCGCGTCCGCCGCGGCGGCTGCGGTTGCGGCCGGCGCGTGGGCGTGGTTATTCAAACCGGCGCTCGGGGCCGCGGCGGCCGGGGCTTTTAACGGCCTGGTGACGGCTGTAGTCGACTATTGGAAGGTCGCCCGGGCCCTCGCCGTCCCGGCGCACGTGATGGGTAAGCTCGTCTCGGCGCTGGGGTCGGCGGGTTCGCAGCTCGCCTGGGAAGGCCTTAAATCGTCGTCGGCGGTTTACGCGGGCGCGTTCGTCGCCGTCGCGCTCTTTTATCTGGTGTGGCGCGCAGGCTCTCGGGCCGCGGCGCCGCTGGTTCGGGTCATTTAAAAGTTTGTTTCCCCCGATCTGTAATTAAGGAGAGAAAGATGAAAGCGCTATTGCCTATCACGGTCCTCCTCACGTTGAATTTGACCTTCATCGGGGCGCAGGCCGCGCTCGCGCAGGAGCCCGAGACGGCGGCGGAGGCCGCGGCGACGGGCGAAACGGCGCTCGCGGGGCCGCGGGTGGAAGTTGAAGTGTGTTGCGAGGAGGGCGACGGCGAGGACCGCGTGGTTGTAGGGCGGGACCTCGTGGTCGAAGAAGGCGAGGTCGTGGAAGGCGATGCGGTCTGCATCGGCGGCAACCTGACGGTTAAGGGAACGGTTAACGGCGACGCCGTGTGCGTCGGCGGCCACCTCCGCGTCGAGCCCACGGCCGTCATCTGCTGCGACGTAGTGAACGTGGGCGGCACCGCCGACGTCTCGCCCGAGGCCGAGGTCGGCGGCGAGCAAGTGAGCGTCGAGGGCGGCATCCCCGGCCTGAAAGGTCTTAAGTGGTTCGGCGTACTGGGCGAGGCCGCCGGCGACCTCTCCAAGCGGATCGTAGAAGTGGTGAAGGAGGTCGTCTTCTTCGGCTTCCTGATGTTGGTCGCGCTCTTGCTCACGACGTTCCTGCCCCGCCAGTTCGGCCGCGTCGACGAGCACCTCGCCGGCGACTTCCCGCGCTCGGCGCTGCTGGGCGTGGGGATAATGATCCTGTTGCCGGTGGCGCTGGTCTTCATGGCGGTATCCCTCATCGGCATCCCGTTGATTCCCATTGTGATACTCGCCGCCGTGGTGGCGGTATTCGTCGGTTACGTCGTGATGGCGCGGATAATAGGCCGCCGGCTGGTGGGCGAGAAGCACGTCATGTTCCAGATCTTCATCGGCCTGCTCCTGCTGCACGGCGCCGCGCTCCTGGGCGACATAATCGCGCTGCCGGGCGGCCCGATGGAGAAGATCGGCGGCGTATTCGCCGGCGTCGGCAAGATAATCTTCATCGCCGCCTCCGGCATCGGCATGGGCGCCGTCGTCTACTCGCGCTTCGGCAAGCGGACCCTCGCGGAGACCGAGGCCGCGCGCGAGGCGAAGAAGAATAACAACAAAACGCCCCCTCCCGCGAAAGCCGGTTAGATCTGCAAGGGGACGTTT
>Ga0307380_10005677_pt1 | contig 16528 bp, 8 predicted proteins | sample UN3MG_FD_202239 | JGI IMG/M metagenome (GOLD analysis project Ga0307380, IMG submission 202239) | Soil microbial communities from Risofladan, Vaasa, Finland - UN-3 | ecosystem: Environmental > Terrestrial > Soil > Coastal area > Acid sulfate soil | place: Finland: Risofladan, Vaasa | collected...
GTAGCCAGGTTGGGTGACGATGGGAGCCGAACCGACGGCGCGGTCGTCGACGTACAGCGTGAGCGTGCCGGCCGTACCGGGCATCGCCGGGTCGGAACTCGGACCTTCGGCCACGAATTCAGCGATCAGCACATGGCTGCCCGTCGAGAGCTCCTCGTCAGCGACGACGTCTTGCAAGGTGGTGCCGATCCAGTTGAACGTGTACTGCAACCGGCGATCCTTGACGTACAGCGAGTGGCCACCCGGAACACCTCCGGCGGCCCACACCACACCTTGCGCGTCATCGGTGTCGATGCGGACGCCTGCGGCGATCGTGTAGGAACGGCCCGGAAGCGCCGGACCTGCGGACTCGGGGACGTCCGCGCAGTTCGGGTAGAAGATGTAGCGGTCGCGATCGGGTGCGCCGCGGGGACGCTCGGCGAGGACCTGCTCCAACGCGCTGCGGTCGTCCAACGGCAGACCGTTGTAGATGCCGGCGTTGTAGAACCACAAGCTCTTGAGCGACTCGAGGCGCTCCGGATGCTCGGCGGCGACGTTGCGGGTCTGCGAACGGTCGACCTCGAGATGGAACAGCTCCCATTCGTCACGTTCGAAGTTCCCCCAACTCGACAGCGGCGGATGCACGGTCGACGCAAGCCAGCCCTCGTGGTAGATCGAACGCTGGCCGAGCATCGTGTAGAACTGCGTCGATTTGCCGGGCGCCGACGAATCGGTCAGCGCGGCCGCGAAACTCTCCCCCTCGATCGGGCTCTGCAGGTACCCGTTGATCGTCTCAGGGGGTTCGATGTCCAAGAGGTCGTAGATCGTGGGCACGATGTCGACGGCGTGGACGTACTGCGGCCTCGGACTGGTGTCGGCGGGGATCTTGGCCGGCCAGGACACCAGACACATGTCGGCGACTCCACCCTCGGCACCCGCCCACCGCTTCCAGTACGGGAATGGCGTGTCGAACGCCCACGCCCAGCCCGTGTTGTAGTGGTTGTTCGAGGCCGGCGTACCGAGCTCGTCGATGTGCGGCAGCGTTGTCGCGGCGGTGTCGGGGACACCGTTGAAGAAGCGCCATTCGTTGAAGCTCCCGTTCGGGCCGCCCTCGCCGCTCGCGCCGTTGTCGGACACGACGACGATCAGCGTGTTGTCGATCTCGCCGGACTCCTCGAGGAAGTCGAGCACTCGACCCAACCGGTCGTCGTTGTACGAGATGTAGCCGGCGAACACTTCCGCCATCCGGCTGAACAGCCGACGCTCGTCGTCGGAGAGGCTGTCCCACGGGCGCACGGTGTCGAGCAACGGCCAAGGCTGCCCGTCGGGGCCCGTGCGGTTCGGTTCGCCGTGCGGGTTAATCGGTGAGAGTTCCGTGTCGGCGGGGAGAAGGCCGAGTTCGATCTGGCGTTGCAGGATCCCCGCACGAATGGCCTCGTAGCCCTCGTCGAAGACGCCTTTGTAGCGGTCGGCCCACTCCGTCGGAACGAGGTGCGGTGCGTGACCAGCCTGGGGAGCCAGGTACATGAAGAACGGCTTGTCGGGATCGATCACCTTGGCGTCGCGGATGAACTCGACCGCCTTGTCGGCCATGTCGTCGGCGAGGTGGTAGCCGTCCTCGGGACGAGCGGGGGGCTCGATTGGATGGTTGTCGTACACGAGGTCGGGGAAGAACGAGTTGGTCTCGCCGCCGAGCCAGCCGTAGAAGCGCTCGAAGCCGCGACCGAGCGGCCACCGGCCCTTGTAGGCCGCCAGATTGCACTCTTCACCCGGCGTGAGGTGCCACTTGCCCACGCAGTAGGTGTTGTAGCCCCGCTCGGCAAGAACCTCGGAGATGAACCCGTTCTCGAAGGGGATGCGAGTGGAGATCCCGGGGAACCCCGAGGCGAACTCGGCGATGGTCGCCATGCCGTTCGACGTCGCGTTCCGCCCCGTCAGCAGCGACGCACGGGTGGGCGAGCACAGTGCGGTCGTGTGGAAGTTGGCGAACTTCACACCTCGTTCGGCGATGCGGGCCATGTTCGGACACTGGACCGGGCCGCCGAACGTGTCCATGGTGGCGTAGCCGAGGTCGTCCCAGGCGAGGAACAGCACGTTCGGTGCGCCCGCGGGAGCCTTCGGAGCGAGAAACGGTTCCCAGTCGGGTTCCGAATCGCGGATGTCGAGGGCGATCTTGCCGTTGAAGTGTGTCGTCATCGTCGTGTCCGGCGCTCAGGCCAGCAACTTCGCCTTCTGCGCTGCGAACTCCTGCTCGGTGATCACTCCACTGTCGCGAAGGCCAGCGAGCTTCTCGATTTCCTCAGCCGAGCCGCCGGTTCCGGCGGTCTCCTGCACATAGGCACGGAACTGGGCGTCACTCTCCTGAGCGGCTGCGATGTCACGTTGGGTCATCTCGTTGCCATGGGCAATGACATACACGAACACACCGAGGAACGGCACGAGGATGACGAAGATCGACCAGAGCGCCTTGCCCCAACCGCCCATGTCCCGGTTGCGGAAGATGTCGGCGAACACGCGAAACAACAGCATCAGCCAGGCGAAGAACAGGAAGAAGACGAACATGGACCAGAACAGGCCCAGCAGCGGGTAGTCGTATGCGAGCATTTTGCACCTCCGAAGTACGTGAGAGGCCCAATGCCACCCGGTCAAGACCGCAGAGTTTCACATTCGGTGTCGAGCATCGACACCCAGAAGGGGTGAAACCCGCGAACGACGTCTGCAACATCGGCGCGCACGAACGAACCGATGCCGCCGGCAACAGTCACGACCCATCAACGGTGATTCGTCAGCGCTTGCGAACGTTCACCCAATGTGGGCGGCGCCCTCGCCGTTCGAGTCGTTCAGAGTTGTCGAGAAGTCCACAGAGGCTGCCCCCGGCCATGTCCCCACCATCCCCTTCACTCACCCAACTTCTCAACCCCATCACCGCGTTGCGGACCGGCATGCGGTTGTTGGGCAACGCCGAGGGTCGCCTTGAACGTCGTGTGCATGTTTCCGATGATGGCCATGCCCACATCGAGATGCGGGGGGCCGATCGCCCGGAGCACGCTGCTCTGGTCGCCGACGCCAAGGCCGCCATCGAGCGCCTCGACGGGGTCGAGTGGGCCGAGGTCGATGCCGTCGTTGGTCGTCTCATCGTCGTGTTCGATCCTGCGGCGCTCGATGCCGATGACCTGATCGAATCGCTCGAGACGGTCGAGGAGCTCCACGACGTCGCCGACGCACGGTTCCCGCACGACCGGGCCGACCATCCGGCGGATCGCATGCCGATCCACCTCAACGTGTTCGGTATCGCCGCCGACGTCGCCGGACTCGGCTATGCGACTGCTGCGCAGGCGTTGCACTTCATTCGTCTGCCGGCTGAGATCCCTGGACTCGTGAGCGTTGCCGACAATGCGCCACGAGTGCGTCGTTTCCTCGAAGGCAGGTTGGGGCCGCCGACTGCTGATGTCGTGATGACCACGACGAACGCGGCGGCGCAGGCGCTCGGGCAGGGGCCGCTCGGGCTGATCGTCGACATCGGCCACCGGTCGATCAAGTTGGGCGAGCAGCAATCCCGCAACGCCACGTGGAAGCGCCGCGAGCCGGCGTTGGTGCAGGGTCGGCACAGCGTCGGTCATCCCGCCGAGCGGTTCGAGAAGCGTCCGGTCGCCCTGCCGAAGGGTCCGATCGAGACATACTCCGATCGCGCCGGGCTGGCGTCGCTCGGCGCCACGGGTGCGGTGCTCGGCGTGACGAGGGATCCGCGCCGAGCCTCGAAACTGCTGCTCTCCGGCATCCCGAAGGCGGCAACGCTCGGACGCGAAGCGTTCGCTGCCGAGTTCGACCGGGTCCTGTCGCAGCACGACGTGCTCACGATGGATCCCGAGGCACTCAGGCGGCTCGATCGGGTCGACACCCTGGTCATCGAGGCGCGCACGGTCACCTCGGAGATCTGGGCCGTCGCTGACGTCGTCGGCTTCGCCTCGGACGCCGATCCCGTGGAGATCGCAAAACGGACGCACACGTTGTTCGACCGCGATCATCCGTTCGAGGAGCGGAGCTGGCGCAGTTGGCGTCTCCATCCGCTCGATCAGAACGAATCGGTGCTCCCACGCGGCGCCAAGAATCGGGCTCGTCTCCTCGGGGCGGGCGGCCGCAAGGTGCTCGGTCTCTGGAAGCACGACAGCCTGCTCGCCCTCGTCGCCATCCAAGCCGAACCCGTGGCGCTCGCCGACGAGATCGTCGACGCAGCCCAACGGTCCGAACTCGAGGTGGTGCTCGCGGGTGGGACCGACGCGCTCGCCGTCCGGCTCGGGATCGAGCGTCGGTTGACAGCGTCGACGCTCGTGGACGAGATCGGTGACCTCCAGCGCGACGGTCACGTCGTGATGTATCTCGGAACGGCCTACACCAGTGCCCTCCGGGCCGCCGACATCGGTCTCGGTGTGGAATGCGAGGGCCATCGCATCCCATGGGGAGCCCACCTCGTCGTCGGAGCAGGCTTGGAAAATGCGTGGCGGGTCGTCAATGCCGTCGACACCGCTCGCGAGGTGAGCCGCCGCAGTGCGCTCCTCGCTCTGTCCGGTGCGTCCACCGGCGGGCTGTGGTCGCTGCTCGGTCCGGCGAGAACAGCGACCGAACGGGCTCTGCTGCCGATCAACGGCACCGCCCTGGTGTCGGTGGGTCTCGGCGCCGCATCGGGTCGCCGGGCGGCCGGTCAGCGGCCGCCGCGATCGGCGCCGCGCGATCCCTGGCACGAGCTCGACGCATCCGAAACGCTCGCCCGACTCGGAACGACCGAAGACGGGCTCGAAGCGGTCGAACGCGATCGCCGGCACGCCGCGTCGACGGCTCGGGCCGTCAAGGGACCGATCGGGTTGGCCCAGGCCCTCACCGAAGAACTCGCCAACCCGCTCACGCCGTTGCTCGGGCTCGGTGCCGCGCTGTCCGCAGCGGTCGGGTCGGCCGTCGATGCTGCCTTGGTCGGCGGTGTCGTCGGCACGAACGCGCTGGTCGGAGCGGCGCAGCGGATGCAGACCGAGCGGTCGCTGCAACGTCTGGAGCGCTCTGGTGACTCGATGGTCACGGTGCGCATGGCGGGTGCAACGGTGCAGGTTCCCAGCGACACGCTCGTGGTCGGCGACGTCATCGAACTCCAGGCCGGCGAGACGGTGCCGGCCGACAGTCGCATCCTGGAGTCGGAGAATCTCGAGGTTGACGAGTCGACGATCACCGGCGAGTCGCTTCCCGTTGCGAAGTCGAGCGCCGCCACGCCCGGTGCTCCGATTCCGGAGCAGACCTCGATGCTGTTCGAGGGTTCGTCGATCGCGGCCGGCAACGTCACCGCGCTGGTCGTCGCCGTCGGTACTGACACCGAGACCGGCCGGAGCGCGGCGGCTGCCGGGGATCCGCCACCGTCCGGGGTCGAACAGCGTCTCGGCTATCTCACGAAGATGACCTTGCCCGTGTCACTCATCGGTGGGGCCGCGGTCACGGGCCTCGGACTCGCACGTGGTCAGCCGATGCGTGACGCCGTCGGCACCGGCGTGAGCCTGATGGTCGCCGCCGTTCCGGAGGGCCTCCCCGCTCTCGCCACACTCTCGCAGGTCGCCGCAGCTCGCCGGCTTGCCGCCAACAACGCTCTCGTCCGGAATCCGCGCGCGCTCGAGGCGCTCGGACGAGTGGACCAGATCTGCTTCGACAAGACCGGCACGCTCACCGAGAACTCGATCAGCCTCGTCCTGGTGTCGATCGACGGCAACGACGAACTGCTCGGCGAACTGTCCGCCGACGGTCGAGCACTCGTTGCAGCCGCTGCACGGGCGACGCCCGCCCCCAACGGCAACGGTCCTCTACCCCACGCCACCGACCAAGCGATCCTGACCGCCGCCCATGCAACCGGAGTCGCCGATGCCGACGGGGTCGATGGCTGGTCACGTCTCCAAGAGATCCCCTTCGAATCGCGCCGCGGGTACCACGTTGTGCTCGGCTCGACACGGAGATCGCGACGACTGATCTCGGTCAAGGGCGCACCCGAAGTGGTGCTTCCCCAATGCACCACATGGCGACGCAACGGACGTACCGAGCGACTGGGCGAAGCGGCACTGGTGCGCCTGCACGACGATGTCGACCGGCTGGGCAGACGTGGACTGCGCGTGCTCGCAGTCGCCGAGGCGGCAGGGAAGTCGAACGCCGAGATCTCGATCGACGACGTGCCCTCCGATCTCGAGCTTCTCGGATTCATCGCGCTCGCCGACCCCATTCGCCCGAGTGCAGCCGCAGCCCTGCGCGATGTCCGCGCTGCGGGCGTCAATGTCGCCATGATCACCGGCGACCACGCAAGCACCGCCGAGGCCATAGCCGCCGAACTCGGCATGCTCAACGGTGGTCGCGTCGTGGTCGGCGCCGAACTCGACGCAATGGACGACGACGCCCTCGACGAGATCATCACCGAGGTCTCCGTCTTCGCCCGCGTCACGCCGTCACAGAAGGTTCGAATCGTCGAGGCATACCAGCGAACGGGACGCTCGGTCGCCATGACCGGTGACGGCGCAAACGACGCCGCAGCGATCCGCCTCGCGGATGCCGGCATCGCACTCGGCGGAGGGAACGGCAACGCAGCAGCGCGCGCGGTCGCCGACGTCGTCGTCACCGACGATCGGATCGAGACCATCATCGATGCGATCGTCGAGGGACGAGCGATGTGGGAATCGGTCCGCTCAGCCGTGGCAATCCTGGTGGGCGGCAACCTCGGCGAAATCGGCTTCATCCTCGCCGGTACCGCGATCACCGGCACATCGCCGGTCAATGCGCGCCAGCTGCTCCTTGTCAACCTGCTCACCGACATGGCACCGGCACTGGCGATCGCACTACGCGAGCCACCTGACAAGACGCCGGAGCGTCTGCTCCATGAAGGGCCCGACGCATCACTCGGCGACGCGTTGATCCGCGAGATCGCGATACGCGCCGGGACCACCGCCGCCGGAGCTGCCGCAGCGTGGACGATGGCGAGCATGACCGGAACACCGACACGCGCCCGAACCGTCGCGCTCGCCGGGCTCGTCGGCACACAGCTCGCCCAAACCCTGGTATCGGGTGGCCGGAGCCCGACCGTCATCGGGGCAACGGCGATCAGCGTCGGCGCGCTCGTGGTGACGATCCAGACCCCTGGGCTGAGCCAGTTCTTCGGATGTCGCCCACTCGGACCGGTCGGATGGGCGACCGCCACCTCGGCCGCCATCGGAGCCACCGGCCTGTCCGTCGGGATGCCCCGACTGGTCGAACACATTGGGCAGCGCATCGCCGACCACGACAGCGCCGCCGGGATGCTGCGCGCCGTCGAAGCCATCGACACCGGAACACCCGCGAACATCATCGAGGTCCCGGCCTCGATGTGATGGCCGCTTGCGACCGAATCAGACAACCACAAACAACCGGAATGAGGAGGAAGTCCAATGGGAGCACTCGAGACAACACTGATCGGTGGCGCAGCCGCAGTCGGCGGTTGGTTCGCCTGGAAGAAGATGCACGACTGGAACCCTGAAGGCTCCGGGGCCGGCGACGCCATCGCCCGAACCGGAACCACCGTGTCGAATCAACTCGGTCGCATGACCGAGCTGACCGGTGTCGTCGCAGGCGGCGCCATCCGCACCAGCGGCGAACTGGTCGCCAGAGGCGCAGGCCTCACCGTCAGCACCGCTGGAGCCGTCGCGACCAAGGTCGTGCCCGGACGCACGAAGACCGCGCCGGAGACATCGAAGTCTGCAGCGGACGGTCCTGCGGCGGCGAGCCCGACAAGCACCACGGCCAAGAAGACCACCGCAAAGAAGTCGACGGCGAAGAAGACCACCGCAAAGAAGACCGCCGCCAAGAAGACCGCCGCCAAGCCTGCTGCTGCCGCACCGACAGGCGACTGACGTCGACGCACGTCCGCAACGTTCGTCGGGAGTTCATCCGCCGGCCAACGCGAAGTCGCACGGGTGTCATTTGCCTCTCGTAGGTTTCACGACGCAACTCGACAACCTGGAGGTACTTCTCGTGGAAGCATTCCTTTCGCTCGTTGCCGCACAGATCATTATTCTTCTTTTCGAACGCCTGCTCGGCCGCGCTCGCCTGATCCCGGTACGAACCTGAACACGCTTCCCACCGGCGTCACTCATCGCGATGTGGCACCCGGCACGCGTCGACGGCCGCGGTCACGGTGGCATGGAAGTGGTCCGCTCCGACGGCGTCGGTCAAGTCGACAACATCGAAGCGTGACTGAAGCTCCGCTGTCGCTCTTGCGATGTGGAGTTCGATGTTCCGCTCGCGCAGGCCGGCGATCACTTCTCGCAGGGCGACCTCGGCACTCGCGTCGATGTCGCTGATGAACGACGCATCGAGGATCACGTGCCGCACGGGCTTCGGGGCGCCGTCGACAGCAGCCCAGAGTCGGCGCTTGAAGAAATGGGCATTGGCAAAGAACATCCGATCCTGGATGCGATAGACGACCACACCGGGGCTGACGCCGGCATCGACGTGGTCGCTGACATCGACATATCGGTCGTCCTCGGCGGACCACCCGAGCACCGCGTCCGCAGGCTGCGCCGCCCGACGTACGACGTCGGCGATCGACAGCACGACGGCCACGATGATCGCCTGGAGGACACCGATCGTGACGACGAACACGGCCGTGATCGCAGCAATGACGACCTCCGCCCTGCTGCTTCGAGCGAGCGATTGCCATTGCTCGGCGTTGATCAGTTTCGACGCTGCGAACACGATCACGGCGCCGAGAACAGCCGACGGCAGATACTCGATCGGAGCTGTCAGGAACAGCAGGATCACGGCAATCGCGCCCGCGGCGGCCAGACCACTGATCTGACTCGTCGCTTCCATGTCGTCGTTGACGGCCGTACGCGATCCGCTCGTGCCGACCGGAATGCCCTGGGTCACCCCTGAGGCCATCTGGGCGAATCCGAACGCGAGCAACTCCTGGTCGGCATCGACGACCTCGTGATGACGGGCGGCGAAGGAACGGGCGGTGAGGATTGAATCGGAGAACGACATGAGGAAGATGGCCACCGCTGCGGTTGTGAGCGCCCCGAGGTCCGAACGCGAGACATCGGGCACCGCGAACGACGGCAACCCACTCGGCACCGGGCCGGTGACGGCCACGCCCCGGGCCGCAAGATCCAGCGCCCAGGACGCCGCAATGCCGAGGACGACGACGACCAGTGCGCCAGGGATTCGTCTGCTGATCCTGTCAACGAGCACAAGGAGCCCAAGCGAGACCGCACCGACGATGACCGTCGCACCGTTGGCGTCACCGAGATTGCCCAGGATGTCGACAGTCTCGCGGATGGCGCCGTCTTGATCGCTGGAAACGCCGACCAGCTTGCTGATCTGGCCGAGGATGAGGACGACGGCAACTCCAGTGATGTAGCCGACCAGGACTGCTTGTGAGAAGTAGTCGGCGATCCAACCAAGCCGAGCGAGGCGTGCGACGAAGAACACCAGGCCCACCAGCAGGGCGAGCATCGCCGCCAACGCGGCGTACTCGGCGCTCCCGGTGGAGGCGAGCGGCGCAAGAGCCGTCGCAACCAACAGCGCCACCGTGCCCTCTGGTCCGATGACGACCCGAGGCGCCGACCCGAACACGGCGTACGCCAGAACGGGAAGCAGGAGCGCGTAGAGCCCAGCGCTGACCGGCGCACCCGCCAACTCCGCAAATGCCATGGCCGACGGGAGGGCCAATGCGGCCACGGTGATGCCAGCAAGAAGGTCGGTCCGCAGACGCGCTCCCGAATAGCCCGACATCGAACGGGCGAATGGAACGTACCGGGTCGTGATCGGCGCACGACTCTGCGAGGCAAAGGCACCACGACCTTTGTAGACCTCCCGGAACGGCTGCATCAGCTCCACCGAAGCAGCCGAGCCGTTCGGGTTCATCCTCCAAGGAGGGTGAACCGAAGTGGCTGGGCCTCACCTCTACCTCGCCCGCGAGCGCGCCTGAACATGTCCCTCTGCGGCCATTCGCCGTTCGGCAGGTGCGCACGATCCCCCAAACTGGACGATGCCAATTCGACGTCGCGGATCTACTTTGAACGGGTTCAATATCTGACTTACAAGGAGACCCCCATGTCGAACAAGCCGTCCACCATCGCAGTTGCAACGTACGCCAACGAGGCCAACGCAACTCTCGACTACGACGCCGTCCGCAGCGTCAAGTCCGCAGGTCAGCTCGACCACATCGCCATCGCGGTCGTCGAGAAGGGCGCCGATGGCAAACTCAAGATCGATCGTCACGACAGCACCGCCAAGCACCTCGCATGGGGCGGCGGCATCCTTGGCGCAGCTGCAACGGTGGTTGCCGCGCCACTCGGCATCGTCTTCCTGGGCGCGGTCGCAACGAACACCGCGGTGTATGCCGGTGCTGGTGGCCTCGTCGGCCACTTCTGGCACAACATCCCGAAGGACGAGGTTCGCAAGATGAGCGATCTCCTCGAGACCGGCGAGTACGGCCTCATCGTGGTCGCTGTCAACCCGCAGGGCACCGATGTCGGCGCTTTGTTGGCGAACGCGCAGAGCAAGCACGTCATCGACGGTGTCGACGACACCGACGGGGCGCTCGACAGTGCCTTCGAGTCCGAGCAGGGCTGACCGCACGTCCGAGTGACACCGCGCTCACGCGAACTCCGCGGCCGGCGTCCGCATGCTCGGCCTGCAGCGCCAGGCCGGTGGTCCCCGATATCGGTGACGCGGACCGGTGTGGCGGCGACGCAGTGATCGCCGTCCCAGTGCGAGAACACGATCAGCGCGCGGGTTTCGTGCCAGCTGACTCGGAGGTACTCGTCGGATCCGAGTGCCTGTGGCATCAGGACGCGGTGTCGCTCGTGGTTCCCCGTGATCCCCAGGAAGTCCACAATCGTCGATGGCTGTTCGCTCGTCAACCTCCCCGCAAACTCAACCCTGGCCGGGTCACAGCTCGATGCCCAGGTCTGGGCCGTCAGGCTGCACTGCGACGTCCGGTCCGTGCGGTCGGATCTCGAATCCACGTTGCGTGACCCAGTCGGTGAGGGGTGCGGCGAGGGCTCGTAGCTCGGGGCGGTCACTGGCGCTGAGCGTGTCGAAGGTGGTGGCGAGTCGGTCGGCTGCGATGGTGTGTCCGTCGGCCCAGTGCTTCCAGGTGACCAGCGCGTCGTGTCGTGCTTCGGCGAGCTCGGAGGTGGGGTAGTAGTTGTTGATCTGTCGTCGCCAGGTCCGGAAGTCCCTGACGTCGCGGACGAGATCGCTGCGTTCGCTGTAGAGCTGAGCGCGCTGCTCCAGGACGGGGCGAGCCTGCTGGGTGACGTCGTCGAGGTGGTGCTCGGCGGCGGTGACGTCGCGTTCGGCGCCGGGCAGGTCGCGCCGTGCGTTGCGGCGTTCACGCCAGCCGCCGTCGTTGGTGGTTCGTTCGAGTTGACGGCGATGTTTCTTGGCGTCGTCGAGCGCGCTTCGGGCGGCGTCGATGGCGTCGTCGTGGGGTTGGCAGACGGGTTCGAGTTCGTCGAGCAGCACGCGGAGCTCGTTGATGCGTTGATCGACGCGTTCCTCCTCGGCGTGTTCGGCACGAAGTCGCCCGAGCGCGTCGAGGAACTCGGCATGTACGACTTGGAAGGTCTCTTCGTACCAGGGCGGGATCTGACAGCGCGGCGGGACGACCGGCGCCGGCGGTGCGGGTGTGGTGGCGGCGAGGTCGCGGCGAACACTCGTTGCCGGTCGGTCGGCGCGATCGCTGGCCAGGACTTGCTCGAGGACGTCGACGGCGTCGGCGACGTCGTGGCTGTCGGTGACCACCAAGACCAGGTTCTCGACCTGCCCACGAGTGATCGCTACATACAACCCGCGACACGTGGTCGCCGTCGTCGCCAGCGTTGCCGAGCGGGTCGCGGTGTCCGATTGGTTGCCGGGCTCGGTGGCGGCGTAGCCGAGCTGGACGTGTTCGGCGACGTAGCCAGCGGGCAGGGTGACGGTGCCGTGACCGTCGATGCGGGTCACGGAGAGCGATCCGTCGGCACCGATGGTGTCGATGGTCCAGGAGTCGCGGTTTCGGACGCTCTCCCCCATCGTTGTTCTCAGGAATCGTTCGTTGCGTCGTGTCGTAATCACATCGCCGACCGCGACCTCGAGGCCGTCGCCGAGTTCGAGACGGGTGTCGCCGAGTTGGCCGAGGGCTCGGCGGTGGTCGTGGATGGCGGTGTTGATGGCGTCGACGTGGTCGTTGGTGGTGGTCGTGATCGCCACGTACTCGCCGCGGTCGCGGGCGCCGGCCCAGTAGTGGGCGAGGTTGTCGACGTGCTCGACGAACGGTGCCGCGAAGATGCGATCATGATCCAAGTAGGCGTCGAGGCCGGCGGGGTCGCCGTGTCGCAACTTCAAGGACGCGGCAGCTTCCCACTGGTTGTGGAAACGGTGGATCGTGTCGAGCTCGATCGTCCGGCCGGTCGCGCAGAGTTCACCGAACATGCCGCCACGCCCGACCGCCTGGAGTTGGTGGGGGTCACCGACCAACACCAACCGCCACCGTTGGGCGTCGGCCAAGTGTGTGAGTTGGTGGAGGTCGCCGGTGTTGATCATGCCGGCCTCGTCGACGATCACCGTCGCCCCCACCGGCAGCCGCCACGGTCGCTCGGGAGCCCGATCCGTGCGTCGCCACTCATGCAACAACTTCGCGACCGTGTCCGACCCCATGGCGGTCTCGGATTCGAGGACACGGGCCGCCTTCGCCGTCGGCGCCACACCGAACACCACCCGCCCCTCCCCAGTGAGGTCATCGACGGCGGCGGCGAGCATCGTGGTCTTGCCGGCACCGGCCGGGCCGACCACCAACACCAACCGATCCGACCCCGCAACCGCGGCGGCGGCCTCGGCCTGCATCACATCGAGCCGGCCCGTGTTCACGGTGGTCGATGGTGCGGGCGGTTCGAGTTGTGCGTCCATCGCCCAGCAGATGATGTGTTCCTCCTGGGCCAACACATCGCTGCTGGTGTGATGCCGGGCCGACGGTTCGATCCACACCGACCGCCCATCCGAACTCCGTCGACGAGTGCTCGGGTCGGCGGGGTCGAGATCGACACACTCCGCCAAGACCGTGTCGGTGACGGCATGCAACGACTGCGCCCACTGCGTGCCGTCCATCCCTGGTTGTGGACGAGCGACATCGCAGATGGCTTGCAGGACGTCGAAGCGATGCCACGCCGAACGCTGCTCGGCCACAGCTCCGATGACTTCGCCGACCGTCACCGACTGCTCGACCTCCGGATGGTTGATCGCCGTTGCGTTGATGCTGTCGGTGAGCGTCTCTGCGGTCACGCCGACCGTGGCGGCCTCGGCCAGCCACCGTGACCGCAGATCACTGGCACCGTGACCGGACTTGTGACCACGGGTGTCCGCTGCAGCCTGGCGGCGCATCGCGCCGTCCTCCTTCGAGATCGGATCACGACCCTCACGTGCATAGAAGTCGGCAAGGAGACGCTGGTATGCGCGCTCGACCTGCACGCTGCGTTTCGAGAACTCCTCCAACAACCCGTCGGGCATCCCGGCGATCTCCGCCTGGCCCTTCACGATCTCACCGAAAACCACCCCATACCGGGCCGTCAGCTCGGCGCGCAACACCGACTGATACAACCCACCCAACGCCCGCTGGAACCCCTTCAACGACCGCGCATCCAACGCCAACCAACGCCCGTCAACGGTCTGCACCTTCGACGAGATCACCACATGCGAATGCAACTGCGGATCATCCAACCGGCTTGTGGTCTGGCGGAACACACCGACCGACAACCCCTGCGACTCCGGATGCAACCGGGCACCGTTCGAGCGGACCCGGGTCGTCGACCCGAACCGCTCGACACACTCCACCACCGCCCGAACCGCGACGTCATGACACGCAGCCAGGCCATCGTCGCCCGACAGCGCCCACCACACCGACAACGACTTCGGCGCCGACAACGTCGCATCGAACCCCGCCACCGCCCGCACCACACGACCCGACGACGTCACCCGATTCACGAACGGCGACCCCAACGGCGTTCCACTGTTCGGGTCACGGCCTTCGAGCAGGGCCTGCAGGTCCTCAGTTGTGACCTCCCCAGTGAGGCCGAGCAGCGCCGCCTGCCGACCAGTCCAGTGGCCGGGTTGCTCGCCGTCGGCCTGGGTCAGATACCGCGTGTAGTAGGCCGCCGTCGACGCCGAGGTGTCCGCGTACAGCGTCGACACCCTCAACACGATGACTCCCACCAGCCCGCGGGCACCTGTCTGTCATTGCTACCTCGCGAGTCGAACCAGAAGGTGTGTTCCATCAGCGGGCCTACACGCTGAACAGACGCGACGACTGCGCCGCAGTCTTCGAACGACGACGGGACCGGGCAGTCGCGGGGTCCGGTTCGACAATGGCGACGTCGTCATCGTCAGGTGCTTCGAGCGGCGGCCACACCGTGATGCGAAAACCGAGCCACTCCTCGAACAACACTCGAGGAACGCGCAGCTGACCGCCGACGCGGATACAGGGCATCCCGTCCGCGCCGTCAGTGGCGAAGTACTTGGCGACCTGTTCGTAGGCGGTCGTGCGACCCACCCGCAACACGCCAGCGGCCTCCATCACCGTCAACAGATCCGGCACCACAACCGGCGTCACCGACACCCCGGCACCTATCAGCGAGCGTTCCCCATGCCAACACATGCCTGCGAAAACGCGAATTTGTGACAACCCACACCTCTCAACGGGCATCGAGACCCCGAGGGCGGGCAATCTTTTTTCGGCTACAGACTGAGGGCGAAGCTCACGTACGGCGCATCGTCTGGTGGATTGGTCTCATCTGCCTCCGGAAAGACCGCTCGGCTGAACGCGATCGATGCGGCGTTGCCGGGGTGCACGAGCCATTCGACCGACGCGACGCCTTGCGATCGAAGGTCGACCAGCACCGACTCGACGAGTCGCTGGGCGAGTCCGGTGCGCTGCTGATCGGCTCTGACCGCGGTCACCATCAGGTAACGATGGGCAGGCATGGATCGACCGTCGGCGCCGACGAGGCGGACGTGTGCCGCCACAGCGACGAGTTCGCCGTTGCGCTCGGCGATGACGACCTGGCGATCCTCATTGGTGGCTGCCGGGTCGGCTCTCCAACCAAGGAGTCCAGCGACGATCTCGGCGACTTCTGCGAGCCACGGGATCGAAGGGTCACCGACGTCGAAGGAGTGCAGCGCTTCGGCGTCGTCATCGGTGGCATGACGCAGGATCACGAATCGGTCGCTGCGATCGACGAGATCGGTCCCTTCGGCTCCCAGGTCTTGCTTCCCGTCGACCTCGGCGCTCGACGACCACGATGACCGTTGGCGAGGCTGCGAGTCGGCTCACTGGTGGACGACTCGAGCGCTTCGGAGATCCGTTGGATCGTCGACCACCGTGCGTCGAGCCGGCCGTTCTCGATACGCGAGATGTCCGCCTGCGCGACGTCGGCGCGTTGAGCCAGCTCAGCTTGTGTCCAGCCCAACTGAGTGCGCCGCTCACGGATCGTGTGCCCCGGGTGCCGCATCTCGGCGATGGTCGCCAACTCGCTCATCCCTGCAGTCTATGTGCCATCACACATCATGCAAGCTGGTTCTGAAAGGCCGCCGACGCTCACGTCGTGCGACGACTGATCCGATCGACCACGGCGGTCTGGCTCTGTGGGAGGACGTGGGCGTAGGTGTTCATCAGCATCTCGGGGCTGTGGCCGAGCAGATCGGCGATCGCTCGGAGCTCGCCGACATCCCGGGCTCCCTGGACCATGTGGGTTGCGGCGGTGTGCCGCAGACCGTGGGACGTGAGCCGTGGCAGCCCTGCGTTGTCGACGATCGTCGCGAGCGCCCGGTCATATGACCGGGGCAGGACGAGCCGACCGGTGCGGGTGGCGATGATCAGATCGTTGTCCTCCCACTCCGAGCCGGCGGCGAGGCGTTCCGCTGCCTGCTCAGCTCGGCGACGGGTGAGCGCTCGAACGGTGTCGTCGTCGAGTGGGATCATGCGTCGAGATCGCTCGTTCTTGGCGTTGCTCCACGCGGCGCCTTCGTTGGTGGCGACGAGACTCTCGTCGATCCGCAACGACTTGGCCACTACGTCGACGTCGTCCCATCGGAGCGCGAGCACCTCGCTGCGTCGCAGACCGAACAGCGCACCGAGACGGAACGCCACCGCCCACCGGTGCTCGGCCGTCGCCTCGAGGAAGCGGTCGACATCGGCCGCGTCCCACGCGACGGCGTCCTTCGGCTTGACCTCCTTGGCCACGGTTCGCGGCAGTCCGACCCGAGCTGCCGGGCTACGCGGAATGAGTCCCTCGTCGACCGCTTCGGTCAAGGCCGCGCGCAGCACGGTACGACAGATCTGGATGCTGCGGCGACCCAGCTTCCCGCCGGCGGCCAGGTTGTCGATCCACGTCGCCACGTCCTCACGATCGAGCCTCGACAGCTGGATGGCTCCGAGGCCGTTCTCGATGTGCGGGATCGCCCACTCGTACTGCTGGCGGGCCTTCACCGTGATGTCGGTCCGGCTGGCGACGTATCGGCGCAC
>Ga0307380_10005680_pt1 | contig 16526 bp, 10 predicted proteins | sample UN3MG_FD_202239 | JGI IMG/M metagenome (GOLD analysis project Ga0307380, IMG submission 202239) | Soil microbial communities from Risofladan, Vaasa, Finland - UN-3 | ecosystem: Environmental > Terrestrial > Soil > Coastal area > Acid sulfate soil | place: Finland: Risofladan, Vaasa | collected...
CCGGGAGGGCTACCAGATCTGGACGCCGGTGGGCTTCCAGGCGAACATGGGCATCACGCCGTCGAAGGGCCGGCTGGACATGTCCGTCTCGCCGGCGGTGGGGCTCACGCTGAACTCGCCGACCCTTCCCATCGACGGTGCCCCGGCGGGGTTCCCCACCGTCAGTCTCCAGTTCAACCCGCAGATCCCCGGGGAGATCAGGCATATCTTCGCGTATCCGCAGACGTACCTGGTGGGCCCGGAGGTGGGGATCGGCCAGGCGGACTACAAGCTCGCCTACGACCCCGCCGAGGAAGGCGCCAAGACGACACCGCTGGGCCATGCCTACGGCCAGCCGCAAATGGGCTACGGCAACGCCTGGGGCGGCTGGCACCGGCTGATCCCCACGCGCAAGGCCCGGGGCTACCAGCGGACCATCGCCTGGAACTGGGTGCCCGGGGAGTTCCGCATCGGCTGGCACGAGACGAGGCTGACCCTGAAGGACGCCGTCACGCCGGACAGCAAGCTGCCGGGCCTGCGGATCATGTACCCGTCGATGAACGGGTGGGTGTTCTTCCGCGACGGCAAGCCGATCGAGCCGCCGAAGCAGCACGTCGACCTGCCCTTCGTCCGCGGCCTGTTCGGCGTGCTGGAGCACACCGGCGGCTCGGTCGTGCTGATCCCGATGGACGGCCCCCTGACGCTGCGGCTGCGAAGGGGCGGCGGCTTCGAGCTGTACTACACGCCGAAGAAGCCCTCGCCGGCCCAGGGCGACGTGGTGCGGTATCGCGTCGCCTTCGCCGGCGCGTCGGGGGCCAGCCAGGGCATGCCCAACGGCACGACCGTCGCGAAGATGGTCGAGTTCGCCGAGAAGTTCGGCGTCGCCCGGCCCGGCCGGGTCGGCTACGCCGCCCGAATCTCGCGCGGCAAGCAGGTGGACAACTACCTCGCCTGGCGCCTGGACGCGCGCGGCTCGGCCGTCGAGGCGAAGATCAAGAAGACCGCCATGCCCGGCCTGCTGCCGACCGTCGTCCAGGGCCTGGTGGACCACTGGTCTGTGCATCTGCTGAACAAGGCCCGCCGCTGGCCGAACCACCGCGCGCTGCCGATCCGCGACGGAACGGCCTACGCCGAGCTGGACCTCAACGACGGCCCCTGGGACCTGTTCCTCGGGCACCCGGTGGTCTGCGACCACCGCGACCTGACGCTGCTGGTCTCGTGGGAGTCCCGGGGCGTCTGGTACGTCGAGGCGCACAACGCCACGGACAAGCCGATCCGCGCCAGGCTGACCGCCGGGGCCGGCTGGACGCCGTTCGCCTTCGACGAGTCCGTCGACCTGCCCGCCGGCAGCAGCCGGATCTGGCACGTGAAGGAACGGCCGGCCAGGTAAGCCCGCCGCCGGGATCAGTCGGTGATCGCCGTCGGGTCTCCGTGGAGCGGCGGCAGCGGGTGCGGGCGGAGGAGAACCCCGCCCTGCTCGTAGGACTCCATGACGGCCCAGGTGTATTCCAGGGCGGCCAGGGCGTCTCTGCCGGAGGCCCGCAACTGCTCCCGCGGCACGTTGTTGGTCACGTCCTCGAGGAAGGCGTGGATTCTCCGGGGGAAGGTCTCGCCGAAATCGGTGATGCCCGTGTCGGTCACGACGGGCCCGCCGGCCGAGCCGAGGTCCAGGTTCTCGGGCTTGGCGGCCGTCTCGGCGCTCGGGCCGGGCCAGTAAGTGATCTTCTCGATGCAGTTCTCGATGCAGAAGGCCCCCCGCGTGCCGGAGACCTCGATGCTCCACCAGCCGCCCAGCCCGTACGTCGAGTCGCCCCGCTGGCTCAGCAGATAGCCCACGCAGTCGTTGGCGAAGCGGACGTGGATGCTCGCCGTCGAGGCCATCACGTCGCCGGCGGTCCGCCGGCAGCCGGGGCGGTTCACGAAGGCCTGCACGTGCGTGACGTCGCCGCAGAAGTAGCGCATGACGCTGAACGGGTGCGACAGGAAGGCCTTCAGGTGAAAGTAGGGGAAGCCCTTGATCCGCGGGGAGCCCTGGGGCTGGTAGGTCTCCTCGCCGCCGCTGAAGCCCATCTTGTGCAGGCAGTAGACCAACTCGCCGATCCGCCCGGCGTCCATGTATTCCCGGGCCTTCTCCGCCGTCGGGGTGAAGTAGTGGTTCAGGTTGCAGCCGAGGTAGACGTCCTTCTCGGCGGCCTTGGCGACCATCTCGCGGGCCTCCAGGACGTCGCTGGAGAGGGGCTTCTCGACCAGGACGTGCTTGCCGGCCTCCATGGCCTCCATGGCCGGCTCGTAGTGCCAGCTCCCGTTCTCCAGCCCGCCGGTGGACACGTCGACGATATCGAGGTCCGGCTGGTCCTCGAGCATGTCCTTCAGGCTGTAGTAGGCCTTGACGCCGTACTTCTTCGCCGCGGCGTCGGCCCGCTCGGCGATCACATCGCAGACGCCGACCAACTCGGCCAGCGAATCCTTGGAATGCGAGCTTGCGTGATGGTTCCCGATACCCCGCATGCCGACAACACCGACTTTCAATGCCATTTCGCGTTACTCCCGCGACGTGCATGACGGCCATTCGCCGGCCGGCCACGAAGCCCGCCGCCGCCCGTGCCACGCACAGATCGCCTTGGTCTGCCCACGGCTCCTTCGCCTCGGCCCGCGCCGTCCGTTTCCGCCGGCCGCCCGGGCGAGGCCGCGCCAGGATGCCCCTCCCGCCTCACGGCGTCAAGGGGCTACCCGTGTCTTCCGGTCGATTCGCCCCGCGCGCCGCGCGGCGGGGTCAGTTGGCGGCCTGAAAGACGTAGAGGTAGATCGCCCCGGGCGGCATGCCGCCCTTGCCCCCGCCGGTCCGCTCGCCGACGACGAACGAGCCCTTTTTCAGCGCGGCGGCGGGCACGGGCTGCGAGCGGATCGCCACGAGCCGCTTCTTGCGGTTAGTCCATCGCGGGTCGCCCGAGACCCTGTGCAGCGTGATCTTGCCCGCCTTCTCGAACGGCAGGTGAAGCGTAACGGGCGTGTACCCGTCGCCGAAGTCCACGCCGTCGTGCTTGCCGTCGAGCTTGCGCGAGACGACGAACACCGCCCAGCGGTCCCCGTCGCGCATCGCGTAGGCGCCGAGGAGCGGGTAGGGCTCGTCGGCCTTTCGCCGCCTCTTGCTCGCGCGGCGGAGGGCCGGCACGGAACGCTCCTTGACGTCCATCAGGTCGCCGGAGGCGTAGCGGTTTCGCAGGGTCATGGCCACCCAGGCCGGGCTGCCCCGGAAGCCGTCGTAAAGCGGCGTGTGACTCGCCCAGTGGTTGCCCTGCCCGTAGCCCAGGTAGCACTGGTCGGTCCAGCCGTACCGGTAGCTCCGCATCCACGCGTCGAACGCCCCGACGCCCTGCCCCAGCGACTTGCCGTACCTCTCGTTCGTCTCCACCTGCTCCTTGCCGGTCCGCCCGGGCAGGGCGAACCCGCCGGGCCCGCCCTCGTAGGCCGCGATGTCGTACCCGCCGCGCGACCCCGCCAGCACGTCGCGGGCCTGGCCCATGCGCCGCTGGCTCCGCTCCGGGCCGGTCAGGAAGCTGATCAGGCACTCCTGGACGCCGTGGTCGTCGTACCTTCTGGCCGAGTAGTCCCCGGTCTCCCACTTGGGCCCGACGTAGTTGGCGTGGCCGAGCACGGAGGCCTCGGGGCAGGCCTGCATCGCCTCCTCGCCGTAGCCGACGACGCGCCCGTCGGGCAGGGCCCGCCCGTCGTAGTTGGCCCCCAGCGCGAAGCGGATCTTCCGGTCCAGGCGCCGCGACGCCCAGTAGGGGCTCTTCTTCATCGTGCGGATGAGGTAGCGCGCGAACAGGCCGTACTCCCGCCCGCCCTGATGCACCGCGTTCCGCGTGCTGAAGCCGAGCCAGTCGTCGAAGACCCCGTTGTGCCACGTCTCGTTGCCGAACTCGACGATCAGGCTCTCGAACTCGTCGGTCCAGGGCGTCGGCACGCCGCGCTGCCGCCAGCGCCGATGCGCCCAGGGCTTGCTCCGCGCCGTGTCGACCTTCGGGTCGTAGGGCGCCGCGAGGTACTCCACGAAGGCCAGCCAGTCCTCCTCGGAGTGCAGGATGTGCTGGAGCACCAGCCACGGCCTCATGCGGCTCTTCGCGTCGGGGCCGGTGTGCAGGTCGAACGAAAGACCCATCGGCAGGGTCATGGTCATCGTGCCGCCGACCGACGTGCGCCAGTCCGGGTGCACCCGCGAGGTCGCGTGCCAGCTCAGGATCGACGACATCGTCGCGTCGCGCGTGAGGAACCAGATCCGATGGGCCGCCTTCCTGCCCGCCGTCGGCTGGCTGTCCAGCAGCTCCTTCAGCACCGTGGCGTTGGGCACGTAGGGCCTGGCGGCGTCCTCGGGACGGTCGCAGCGGAAGATCCGGCCGTTGTCCATCCAGAGCGTTCCGGGGCCGGTAAACGTGAACGTATGCCCGAAGTGCCACGTGTCCTTCGGCCGCTTCGGCCCGGTGAACTCGTGGGTGTACTTCCGCCATTGGCCGGTGACCTGGAAGTCCTTGCCGATGCCCCGGTAGTACCGGCCGTAGGAGAAGCTCACCCGCCCGCCATCGGCGAGTCCCTCCTGCCGCAGCCAGACCTCCAGCCGGTACGTCCTGCCCGGCTCGAGCAGGCCGTACCAGATCGACTCGCCCCCACGGCCGGTGCCGATGAAGACGGTCTGGCTGATCGCCTGCTTGCCCGGCTGGGCCTTCACCTGCATGCACGTCTCGCCCGGCTGGGCCATGTCGGCGGGCACGGGCTTGGGGTGCGGCACGAGCGAGAAGGACACCTTCCCCGGACCGCCGTTCCAGTACCACGCCGGCGCGTCCATCGGGTTGCCGATCCCGCGGACCCTCGAGTTGACGTACCGCACGTCGAAGTTGCCGAATCTCCGCTCGACGACCACGTAGTCCCACGTGCGAAGCTTGGGCGTCTCGTCCGTCACGTAGACCCGCTGGGCCTGCCGGGCGGCCGGGGCCGTCGATCGCTTGATCCGATAGGCCACCACGTTCGGCGAGCCGCTCCGCTTCCAGGTGAGCGTGACGAAGCCGTCGCCCGCGAGGGCGTGAAGCTGCTCCGGCGGCTTCGGCTTGCCCTTGGCGGCCGCCGCGCCGGTGCGAGGCTTGGGACTGAGGAGCCACGTGCGGACGTCGCTGCGGCCCTTGGCATCGGTGACCTTCAGGCGCAGGGGCAGGTCCTCGACGGGCACCATGCACCTGCCCGAGATCCCCCCCGTCGCCGCGTCGAGCTTCAGGCCCTCCGGCAGCTTCGCGGGCTCGCCGTCGCGGCCCACCACGCGCCACGTAAACGGCGCCTCCCCGCCATGCACCTTGGGCAGGAGCTTGAAGCTCGACCCGGGCGTCAGGGCGGGGATCTTGTCGTCGCCCGTGGCGACCAGGAGGCGCGGCGGCACCTCGGCGCCGGCCTTCGGGACCGCCCGGACCTCGTTGGAGATGGCCGACTCCTTCCCGTCGACGCTGACGGCCACCACGGCGTACCAGTAGGTCCTGCCGTTTTCGAGCCCCGACGTGTCGGTGGCCGACAGGTTGCCGTGACGGGTCCAGGCGTTCGGATGCACGTTGGCGTAGGTGTTGGCGACCCACCCGCCGTCGGGGAAGCCCGCGGCGCCTTCGGGGATCACTCGCCCTTTCCCCACGAAGAGCACGTGGTCGGCCTTCGAGACGTCGAGGTACTGGCCGTCCTTCCGGAGAGGCACGGTCTGGCCGGCCTTGTCCACGAGCCGGTAGACCCGCAGGCTCGCGCCGCTGAGGAAGCCGCTGGCCCAGAGGTCATACCACGACGTGCCGGGTCCGTCGATCTCGAACCAGTTCGCGCCGCGGGCCTTCACCCGGTGCAAGTTGCGCCAGTGGACCGGCTCGTTGCCGGCGTTGCGGACGAAGTTGTTGGCCGCCCACTCGACGGCGCCGCAGCCTCCCCAGCCGTTGGCACCGAGCGGCGGGACCTTGTCCCGGGTCCTCAGGACGGTGGTGGTGACCAGCAGATCCCCCGGCGCGTGGGGATCGGCCGCCGGGGCGCACGTCGCCCAGACCAGGGCCGATGCCAACCCGAGGCGGGCGACGGTCCCGCGACAGTCGACAGGGGACCCGTGACCAGGTTGGGTCTTGCTCGACATATCGGCTCTCCCCGGCCGGGCCGTCCCGCAGGACGCCCAGACAGTTGTGCCTATAGGTGCCACGGCTCGCGCATCGCGCGCGTAGCCATGCGGGCGGCCTCCTCGTCGCCGACGATCTGCTCCTTGACCGGGTCCCAGACGATCTTCCGCCGCGTGCGGATCGCAATGTCGGAGACCTGGCTGATCAGGTCCGAGCGGATGGCATCGTCGACGGGGTCCACCGGGGTCTGGCGCGTGCGAACGCAGCGGATGAAGTTTTCCTCGTGGCCGCGGCTGACCGGGAGATGGACGTCGCCGGGCCCGAGCTTCGTCGTGCGCAGCGAGGCCGGCTCGGTGACCAGGCCCATGTAGCACAGGGCGACCCATCCCTTCGTGCCGATGATCTGGGCGTAGTTGCCCAGGCTGGCCAGACGGGGCTCGGTCTCCTTCGAGACGCCCCAGGCCTGGAAGGTCATCTTCACCCCGCTGCCGAACCGGATTCGCACGTCCCAGTCGATGACCGCGTCGTTGCAGCCCTCCGTGGGGATCACGCCGGAGCCTTCGACCTCCCAGGGGCCGCCCTTGTGCGTGTCGAAGGCCCACTGGAGCAGGTCCAGCGGATGGGCCGCCCAGCCGGCGATGAAGCCGAGGGCGTAGTCGCGGACGTGATACCATCCGCCGCCGCCGTCGGGGCAGCCGGTATAGGGCCTCCACGGCGCGGGGCCGAGCCACAGGTCGTAGTCGAGCTGTTTGGGCACGGGCCTCGGGCGGGTCGAGCCGCCGCGGCCGCTGTTGGGGGCCTTGACGCGGATCTCCTTGATCTCCCCGATCCGCCCGCTGCGGACCAGCTCGGCCCCGAACCGGCAGGTCGACGACGAGCGCGACTCGGCGCTGTACTGGAAGACGCGCCCCAGCCGTTTGACCGTGTCGCGGCAGGCGAGGTCCTCGGCGATGCTGATGCCCAGCGGCTTCTCGACGTGTACGTCCTTGCCCGCCCTCATCGCCGCGACGGCCATCGGAACGTGCCAGTGATCCGGGGTGGCGATCCCCACGGCGTCGATGTCGTCCCGGGCCAGCACGTCGCGGAAGTCCACGTAGGCCTTGCAGTCCTGGTTCCCGTAGGCCCTGTCCACCAACTGCTTGGCCTGCCGGCGCCGCGACTCCCACACGTCGCACACGGCGACCACCTGCCCCAGCGGGCAGCCCGCCTGTTCCCGCACGTTCAACTGGCCGCGCGGCCCCGGGCCAAGGTAGCCCAGCACCACGCGGTCACTGGGCGCGACCTTCCCGTCCCTGCCCAGCGCGGAGGAGCGAATCACGTAGGGCGCCGCCAGGGCCGCCCCGGCGGCGGCCGCACTCCTCAGAAACCGCCTACGGCCGAAACGCTTCCTGCCACTCTGCCTCATGGGAGTTCTCCTTCTGCGCTCGATCCCTTCTACCGGGCCCGGACCGCCGGGGGGCCGCCGCCGCTGCTGGGCGTCCCACAGTCCCCATGGCTACCCGCTTTCTCTTGGGCCGTCAAGGTTCCTCGGCGCGGGCGGTCCGGCTTCCACGCGAACGCCCGCGGGGGGCCGTCCGTAGTAAAGCCGCCGCGGGGCTCACCCCCCGAGGCGCATTGTTCCGATAAGTCTCTCTGATTGGCACGATCGTGACGGAACGGCGGACAGCACAGGACGGCCCCTCCGACAGGGACGGACCGGGCCCGGCGGGGCCCTCGGCGGGACGGATCGGCACGTCCCGGTGGCAGGTCTTCGTCCGGACGTCGCTGTATCTGCTGGGGGGCAGCCTCCAGAAGGCGGCGTACCTCCTGCTCCTGCCGTTCCTGGTGGCCGTCCTGACGCCCGACGAGTTCACGCGGTTCGGGCTGATGGTCAGCGCGATCGCCGTCCTGACGCCGCTGTTCAGCCTGAACGCCCACCTCGCGCCGGGTCGGCTGTACTTCGACTACGAGGAGTCGCACCACGGGGCCGAGCTGCTGTTCAGCTCCCTTCTCGGCGGGCTGGGGCTGGTGATGCTGGGGCTGTCGGTCTGCGTGGGCGTGCTTCGCCTGAGCGGCGCGATCGAGCCGGTCACGCTGGGGTCGCTGGAGGTCCAGCTCTGGATCGCCCTGGTGGTGGTCCTGCTGGTCGCCGGGGACTTCGGCCTGACGCTGATCCGCATCCGGGGCAACGCGTGGCTGTACACGATCGTGGCGGCGGTGAGCGGGTTCGGCATCCTGGTGGCCTTCCTCGCGCTGCGTGGCTGGGTCCGGGACGGGTTCCTGCGGGGCATCGTCGCGCTGGCCGTCGGGCGAGGGGCGGCCGCGGCGATCTCGCTGGCCTACGCCGCGAGGTACCTGCGGGGGGCCCGGTTCCGCTGGGGCATGTTGGGCAGGTCGCTGGCGTTTTCCTGGCCGACGACGATCCATCTGCTGGCGCTGTGGATGGTGAGTCACAGCGGGCGATGGATCGGCTCGCTGTACCTGACCCTCGAGGGCCTGGCGCCGTACATGCTGGTCTCGCAGATCGTCGGGGCCATGATGATGGTCGGCCGGGCGCTGTTCGAGGCGCGGCTGCCTGACATCGGCCGGGCCTTCGCCGGGAGGCACTATCGCGAGGGCAGGAGGATCATCCTGGTGACCGCCGCGGCGGGGCTGGGGATCGTGGCCCTGGCGTACGTGGCGCTATACGTGCTGCTGTTCGTCCTGAAGCTGCCGCTGCCGGCGGGCTACGCGCCGACGCCGCTGCTCGTGCTCCTGGCGGGGGTGGCGAACTTGTTCGACATCTTCTACGTTCGAGGGGTCAGCACGCTGTCGGCTCTCAAGAAGACCGGCGTGCAGGCGGCGGCCACCCTTCTGGCCAGCGTGGTGACCGTCGCGACGAGCTTCGCCCTGGTGGGCCGCTACGGCGATCACGGGCTGGCCGTCGCGGTCGCCATCGGGCTGGGCGTCCAGGCATTGGCCTCGAACGTGGCGGCGCGGCATCAGCTCCGCAAGGCCAGCGCCGACCCACGCGATCATTGACGCGGGGCCGGCCCGGTGGGTACATAAGGCTCTCGTGCAGCCGGGACCGCGGCCGAAACCCTTTGCCAGAGACACCGGAAGGCACGACGCAGGATGTCACGAACGAGAGTCCTCCTCATCAACCCGCCCATCCGGGAGGCGGCGCCTCCCAGCAGCATCCCGATCGGCCTGGCGTCGATCGCGGCCGTGCTGCGCAACGCCGGCCATGACGTCGACGTGCTCGACGTCAACGGCCTGAGGATGCCCTTCGAGCAGGTTCAGCGCCGGCTGGCCGGGCGACCCTACGACCTCGTCGCCGCCGGAGGCCTGATCACCACCTATGCGTATCTGAAGAAGCTGTTCCCGGCCATCCGCAGGGCACAGCCCGAGGCCCTGCTCGTGATCGGCGGGGGCGTCTGCGTCGAGCCGGACGTGGTCCTGGAGAACCTCGACGTCGACCTGTGCGTGATCGGCGAGGGGGAGTACACGATGCGGGACCTCGCCGAGGCCGTCGGGGACCGGCCGGACTGGAAGGAGATCCCCGGCCTGGCCTGGCGCGGGCCGGACGGCGTCGCGTGGTCCGACCCCCGCCCACTCGAGAAGGACCTGGACCGGTTTCCGCTGCCCGCCTACGACCTGCTCCCGGTGGCCGCCTACAACGCGAACGTCTTCCTGTCCGGCGAGAAGAGCGAGGTGAACATCATCACCAGTCGCGGGTGCCCGTGGGACTGCTCGTTCTGCTGGCACATCTTCGGCCGGGGAATGAGGCTCCGGGGCGTCGAGGCCGTCCTGGACGAGATTCAGTACTTCCGCGAGAAGCACGGGATCGCGTCCATCCTGTTCGCCGACGAGAACTTCACCGCAAACCGCAAGCGGCTGGTCGAGCTCTGCGAGGGCCTGATCCGGGCGGGCCACAGCCGGCTTCCCTGGATGTGCAGCGGCAGGGCGGACACCGTGGACGACGAGGTCCTGAAGATCATGCGCCGCGCGGGCTGTTACCGGGTGAACTTCGGCGTCGAGAGCGGCTGCCAGCGCCTGCTGGACAGCATGAACAAGCGCATCAAGAAGGAGCGGGTGGCCGAGGCCATCGGGCTCTGCCGCAAGCACCGGATCATCCCCGGAGGGACGCTGATCTTCGGCATGCCCGGCGAGGACGAATCCAGCATCGGCGAGACCGTGGCGTTCTGCCGGGCCCATCGTCTTGCCACGGGCATGTTCTTCGCCACGCCCTATCCCGGGACCGACCTGTACAAGGACCCGGAGGTCTTCCGGAAGATCCTCGCGAGATACGGCACGAAGGACGCGTTCTTCACCGTCCTGGGCGACGCGAAGGACTACGTGATCAACCTGACGGACCTGCCGGACGACGAGATGATGCGCCTCAAGGTGGCTTCCGATCGGCAGACCAAGTACCAGTCCGTGTTCTCCATGGCGCGGATCGGCGTCGACAGCCTCCGGTCGCGCGGCTGGGCCCGGACGGCGCGGCTGTACTGGGAGTGGGTCCTGGCGAGGCTGAGGCGGTAGTGCCCGGGCGCCGGGCGGGTCAGTCGCGCGAATCCTTCCGGCGAAGGACCATCGTCTCGGTGGGGTTCCCGTCCAGGTTCGGCGTGCCGGAGGTCGTGGCGTCGCTGGCGACCAGGTCGAACTCGGCGAAGTAGTCGAGGTAGTGCGTTCGGACCGTCGGGGTGTCCACACCGATCCCGCCGGAGGCCGTGACCACCGGCTTGCCCCGGGCCCGGTTGCGCAGCAGGGCCCAACGGCGGGTGAGCGGCTGGACGTGCCGCACGTAGTTCTCCACGACGCGGGGCTCCATCTCCTGGAACGAGGCGATGTTCACGAAGAGGTCGACCGCCCCGCGGACGCGCGGGAGCTGCCACGAACACAGCACCACGGCGCGGTAACGGCGGCGAAGGTCGTCCAGGTCGATGCACTCCATGTCGCGCGTCTCGGCGTAGCTTGCCACGGCGTCGGCCCCGAAGACTCCCTGGAGGTATCGCGTCGAGATGAAAGACAGGGGCGGGATATCCACGTTGACGTAGAAGTACTCCCTCTCGCCGCACGACAGGAGAATCTCGCCCAGGGTCCCGTAGCCCCCGCCGATCTCCAGGGCCGACTCGAAGCGCTCCGTGTCGACCATCTTCTTGAGGTACGCCAGGCCGACCAGGTACCGAAGGAACGACTCGCTGTAGCGATGGCCGTCGAAGCAGTAGTGTTCCGGCGGGGAGCCGTACTGGCTTTCGCTCAGGCCCAGCAGGCGCGGCGGGCGGTCGCTCTCGGCCGCCACGAGAACGCGGTAATCGGCGAAGGCCTGGTTCGTCCCGTCGACCGCGTTCAGGAGGAGCCGCTTGGCGATCTCGATCCGGCGGGGCTGGATGCCGACGAGCCGGCCCAGCAGGCCCGCCATGGCCAGCAGGTTCCGCAGGGCGACGGTCAGGGGCCTGTTGGCGTACTGGGGAACGTACATCCTGCGGGCACTTCGGTGGGAACGGAAACTCGAGACCCCGTGCCGCTGGAGGTCGCGGAGGATCAGCTTGGACGCCTCGATCCAGAACCGGGTGGGCCGGTACAGCTCGGGGGCCTGGGGCATGTCCTGGAGCATCATGGTCAGCAGGTCGTCGTCGCGACGCGTGCTCATCGGTACGCTCTCCTTCGCCGGTCCGGCCGGCTCACGCCAGGTGGTCGCGGCTCAGCGGCGTGCCGCGGGGGATGTCCACGGCGGCCCGGCGTTTCAGCACGGCCGGCAGCTCCTTGGGCGGCAGGCCGTGCCCGGGGCGGATGCAGCGGACGTTCTCCTCCGTGAAGGCCTCGCCCGCCTTGATGTCCCGAACGACGAAGAGGGACCGCCGGAACACGCGGCTGGCGGCCTCCTGCTCGGTCATCTCGAAGGTCGCCTCGCCGAGGGCCTTTTCCGCCGTGCGGATCGCGGCGACCATGTCGGCGAATTCCTGCGGCTCGGCGGAGAAGGCGATATCCGGCCCGGGATCGTTCCGGGAGAGCGTCAGGTGCTTCTCCACGATGCGAGCCCCCAGCGCCACGGCGGCGACGGGGACGGCAATCCCGAGCGTGTGGTCGCTGAGCCCGGCCACCACGCCGAAGGCCTCGGCCAGGTGGGGGATCCTGCGGAGGTTCATCTCCTCCGGCGGCGCGGGGTAGGCGCTCGTGCAGGCCAGCAGGGCGATCTGCTCGGCGCCGGCCTCGCGGGCGGCCCGAACGCCGTCCTCGATCTCCGCCAGCGAGGCCATCCCCGTCGAGACGATCATCGGCTTGCCCGTTCGGGCGATCCGCCGAATGAGCGCCAGGTCCACCAGCTCGAACGACGCGACCTTGTAGACCGCCGGCTGGAGCTCGCTTTCCAGGAACGCCACGGCCGAGTCGTCGAAGGGCGTCGAGAAGAGGTCCAGGCCCAACTCGTCGGCGACGCCCTTCAGCCGCGGCTGCCAGTCCCAGGGCGTGTAGGCCTCGCCGTAGAGGTCGTAGAGCTTTCGCCCCTCCCAGATCGTGCCCTTGCCGATCCGGAACCACTGGCGATCGCAGTCGATGGTCAAGGTGTCCGGCGTATAGGTCTGGAGCTTGACGGCGTCGGCCCCGGCGCCCTTGGCCGCCTCGAGGATGCGCACCGCGCGGTCGTAGTCCTGGTTGTGGTTGGCGGACATCTCCGCGACGATGTACGTCGGCTGGTCCGCGCCGATGTGTCGCCTTCCGATGGTGAACATCTCTGCAGGCCTCCCTGTGCCCTTCACCCGGGTTCGTTGGCAGGACGGAGAACGTACTTCAGGCAGGACTGACCTGATACTTGGTCCGGCCCGGCGCTCTCGAAGCCCGCGTTTACGAACACCTTCTGCGAGACGACGTTCTCCTGCTTCACGTAAGCAGTCAAAGTCCTTGGCCCGACGGCAGCCCGGTCGAAGGAGATCGCCACTTTCAGCGCGGGAACCGACAAGTGCCTGCCTCGGAACTCCTTCGCCAGAGAGAGGGACACCGTGCCGTCCCCATCGAATCTGACCTGGGCGAAGGGCGTCCAGTCGCCGACGTTCTGTCCCAGCTCCACGATCAGGAGCGTGATGTCCGACGACCGCATGACTTCATTATACCACTTCTGGTGCTCCGCCCACTCAATCCGGTGCGTGTGGAAACCCATGCGTCGAGTCACGGGATCGTTGGCCCACTCAAAGAGCAGCTCGATGTCTTCCGGTGAGGCCGGCCTGGCCCTCACGGAGTTCGTCATGAGCATTTCGTCGACGACGCGCCGCCCCCCCCGTCCGTCAACCATCTCCCGGGCTTTCCTGGACATGGCGGCCCGCGTGTCTTGCGAGGCAAGCAGGTCGCGGAGCTTCTCGGCGATAGACCGAGATGAGAGACCCGCATGCCACCCCAGGCAAACCGCTGTGCCCCGGGCGTCGAGAGCTTCCGAGTTCATCCGCTGGTTTTCCGCCAGCACGATCACCAGGCTCGGCAGTCCCATCAGCGCCAGTTCCCAGCACGTGCCTCCCCCGGCGGAGACGGCCAGGTCCGCCCAGGCCATCAGCTCCGGTACGTTCGTCACGTTTCGTTCGAGGCGGATGGCCGTCGGGCTCTCGCCGACGGCGGCGTGAAGCTCGGCGTAATGCGGACTGTCGCCTCCGACCAGTACCATCGCTTCCACCTCGCGGAGGCCCGTCTCCCCAAGGGCCCGGATCACCTTCAGGGTCTCGTTGTCCGGATCGCTCCCGCCGAGGGTGACCAGGACCTTGCCCGCCCGCGCCGCGACCTGGCGGCGCCACGAGCGCCACGGCCAGAATTCCCTGCGAAGCAGCGAATAGCGTGTGCCGAGGAGCAGGCGCGTCTCCGGCTCGCGGCTGGCGTAGAGGATCTCGCTGGCGTGGACGTTCTGGTTCAGGACCAGGTCGCAGCAGTAGTGGGTGGCGTGGCCGTTGTCGTCGATAAACAGCAGGCGGCGCTGGGCGTCCTTGACGATCCGCTGGTAGTCGGCGCCGAAGTGGTAGCCGTCGACGACCATCCAGGACGCGCCCAGCTCGGCGGCGAGGGCGGCGGCCTCGGTGGCGTCGTCGGCGCTGCCCGGCTCGGCGGAGGTGTCCCGGATGGCGATGCCCTCGGCCTCCAGCCGGGCCCGCAGCGCGGGGCTCAGGCCGGCCGTCAGGAACGTCACCGGCCCTCGCGTCGCCTGCCAAGCCTGCGCGAGGGCCAGGCAGCGCATCACGTGGCCGCTGCCGAGCCGCACCGTGGCGTCGGCGCGAATGAGCAGGGGCGTCTTCGTCCGGGGCATTCAGACCTTCTTGTGTTGAACGTGCCTGTTGATGTCCAGCCACTCCGGGTGCTGCTCGAGCGCGGCCAGCACGTCCTGCCAGGAGAACGTGTCGTTCCCGAAGTGGTCGTAGATGCGGCGAACGAACGCCAGGTCCTCCGGCGTGTCCACCGTCCACCGCATACCCGAGAGGTCTGTCTCGTTCGTCACGTTGTGGATGCGGAACGTCTCGGCGTGCCGTCGGATGTACAGCGTGACGTGTTCCCGGTATTCCGCATCCCTGATTTCGGCCCAGACGCGCCGCAGGGCCTCCATGCTCACCGCCTCCGTGTCCAGTCCGCGGGGATACGTCCGCTGAGGAGCCACGTTGGAGACGTAGTCAATCTCCGGATATCTGGCCAGGAACTCGCCCACCACGCGATCGACGACGATCGGCTCGATGAGGGGGCAGTCCGAGGTGATCCGGACGACGACGTCCGCCTCCCGCGCGATCGCCGCCTGGTAATAGCGGTCCAGGACGTCGTCCTCGCTGCCGCGGCTGCACAGCCAGCCGCGCTCGTCGCAGAACGACTCGATCTCGTCGTCGGCCGGCCGCGTCGTGGTGGCCACGACGATCTCGTCCAGCGTCCGGGCCCTGGCCAGCCGCCGCACGACCCGCGCCAGCGCGGGCTCACCCGCCAGGAGCACCAGGACCTTCCCCGGCAGGCGGGTGCTGCCCAGACGCGCCTGGATGATGGCCACGACCTTCATCGGGCGTAGGCCTCGGTTACCTTGCGGACGGCCCGAATCGCATCCTGGACGTCGGCGTCGCTCATCGCCGGGAACATGGGCAGCGAAAGAATCCGCTCGTAGGCCGCCTCGGCCACCGGGCAGTCGCCCGGCCCCGTGCCGAACCGCTCCCGGTAGAACGGGTGCAGATGCACGGGGATGTAGTGGACGTTCACGCCGATCCCCTCGGCCCGCAGGGCGCCGAACACCTCGGTGCGGCCCTTGCGGAGGCGGTCCAGGTCCAGCCTGACGACGTAGAGGTGGTAGGCGTGGGCGACGTCTTCCCGGACGGCCAGCGGGCTGACCGCGGGCATCTCGGCGAAGGCGGCGTCGTAGCATCGGGCGATCGTCCGGCGCCGCTGGATCCAGCGCGGCAACTTGGCCAACTGGCTGATGCCCAGGGCGCACTGGATGTCGGTCAGGCGGTAGTTAAAGCCCAGGTCCCGCATCTCGTAGAGCCAGGAGCCCTCCTTCTGGCGTTGATGGGCGTCCACCGTGATGCCGTGATGCCGGAAGGCCCGCATGCGCCCGGCAGCCTGGGGGTCGTCCGTGAGGATCGCTCCGCCCTCGCCGGTCGTGACGTGCTTGACCGGATGGAAGCTCAGCGTGCTCATCGCGGCGAGCGAGCCGACGGGCCGGCCCTTGTAGCCGCCGCCGAGGGCGTGGCAGGCGTCGTCCACGAGCACCAGGTCGTGGCGGTCGGCCAAGGCGTTCATCGCGTCGTAGTCGCAGGGCTGGCCGGCGTAGTCCACCGCGACGACGGCTCGGGTCCTGGGCGTGATGCGGGCCTCCACCTGTTCGGGGTCCAGCAGCAGCGTGTTGGGGTCGACGTCGGCGAAGACGGGCACGCCGCCGAGGAAGACCGCGCAGTTGGCGGACGCGGCGAACGTCATGGGCGGCACGATGACCTCGTCGCCGGGCCCGATGCCCGCCGCGAACAGGGCCGCGTGCAGGGCCGCCGTTCCGTTGCTGACGGCCACCGCGTGCTTCACCCCGCCGGCGGCGGCGAGGGCCCCCTCGAATTCCCCGACCTTCGGGCCCGTGGTGAGCCAGTCGGACCGGAGCACGCGCTCGACCGCGGCGACGTCGTCGTCCTCCACGCACTGCCGGCCGTACGGCAGCAGCACGTCCCGCACCGGCGAACCTCCGTCGATCGCGAGCTTCTCCTCGTCGGTCACGCCTGAAGTCCCTCGATGAGCCCCCGGAGTTCCTCGATGCCGAGCCAGGTGTCGTTCCCGTCGCTGCTGTACCGCTTGCCGTCCCCCAGGAGCTTGGCGTCGCTCCAGCCTTGCTCGGCCCACCAGGGATGCACCGGCTTGATGACGAACATCTCGCCGGCGTCCACGGTGTGCCGGGCCTCGTCCTCCGAGACGAGCACCTCGTGGAGCTTCTCGCCGGGGCGAATGCCGATCTCGTCTATCTCGCAGCCGGGC
>Ga0307380_10005682_pt1 | contig 16522 bp, 13 predicted proteins | sample UN3MG_FD_202239 | JGI IMG/M metagenome (GOLD analysis project Ga0307380, IMG submission 202239) | Soil microbial communities from Risofladan, Vaasa, Finland - UN-3 | ecosystem: Environmental > Terrestrial > Soil > Coastal area > Acid sulfate soil | place: Finland: Risofladan, Vaasa | collected...
CACGCAAGCCCTGCCCGTGCGACGTCCTTCGGGAGAAGGATGTGTGCCTATGCGCCGGGGAGCGCCTTGAGCCGCAGGCGCCGGTCGCCGATGGCATCGCCCTCACCCGGCTGGTCAAGAACACGGGCTGCGCGTCAAAGATTCCTCCCGCCGACCTGGAGCGCGTCCTGTCGCGCCTGCCCGCGGTCAGCGACCCGCGCGTGCTGGTCGGCGCCGGCGCCGGCGACGACGCCGGGGTCTTTCAGGTTTCGCCGGACCTCTGCCTGGTGCAGACGGTGGACGTCTTCGCCCCCTGTGTTGACGACCCGCACCTATTCGGTCGCATCGCCGCCTGCAATTCGCTCAGCGATATCTACGCCATGGGGGCGACCCCGTTGACCGCCCTGTCCGTGGTTGGCTACCCCGTCCATACGCTCAGTGATGAGTGGCTCTATCGGATGCTTCGCGGCGGCATGGATGCCCTCGCGGAGGCGCAGGTGGCGCTTATCGGCGGCCACAGCATCAACGACGAGGAGATCAAGTTCGGGTTCGCCGTCACTGGGGTGGTCGAGCCGGCCGCCATCGTCACCAACGCCGGGGCGCGGCCCGGGGACGCGCTTATTCTGACCAAGGCCCTGGGCACCGGCATCATCTGCTTCGCCGCTCAGGTGGGGCGCGCATCAGAGCAGGCGCGCGCCGTCGCCGCCGCGACCATGGCCACCTCGAATCGCGTTGCCGCGGAGGTGATGCGACAGGTAGGCGCTCACGCCTGCACCGATATTACCGGCTTCGGCCTGCTCGGCCACCTTGCCGCAGTGGTGCGCGGAAGCGGCGTGACCGTTGAACTATGGTGGGAGGCGGCGCCGGTCCTTCCCGGCGCCCGCGAATATGCGGCCCAGGGGATCGTGGGAGGTGCCGCCGAGCGCAATCGCGAGTTCGCACAGCATCTGGTCGAAGCGCCGGGGGCGCCCGAGTGGGCGCTGGACCTTTTCTATGATGCGCAGACCTCCGGCGGCCTGCTGATGGCGGTCGCCCCGGACCGCGCCCAACAGGCCGTGGCCCAGCTCCGGGGCGCCGGCTGCGCGGAGGCGGCGATCATCGGCACGGTGCGTGAGCGCTCGAAAGGTAGGATCGTGGTGCGCGAATGCCATTCGGATGCGAACGTTTTCTCGGCTGGCGGCGACTCGCAGCCTGGCGATGCCGGCGCCGCTCGGCTGCCCGGCGCGCCGGCACCCGCCGAGTGCTGCGCGCCTGGGACTGCGGCCGCAGCCGGGGCGGCGCATGGCGCCTTCCAGCAGTTCATGGCCGCCGTGTTCGCCCCCGGGGCGCTCGACGTCGTGCAGAAGGAGCTGACGACCATCGCCCTCTCGGTCGCCGTGCAGTGCGGGCCATGTCTCGAGCTGCACCTTGGCAAGGCCCGCGCCATGGGCATCTCCGCCGAGGAGATCGAAGAGGCGGCGTGGATGGGCGTCGCCTTCGGCGGCTGCAAGGCGATGATGTTCTGGCAAGAAAGGTCGCGCGCACAGGGAACATAGACTAGGAGCCCTGGCGTCTAACTCTCCGCAGGGGCGGCGCGCAGCGGCGGCATTCGACGCGGCCTACCTGTGTCGGGCGATGATTGGCCATTGCTGTGCATGTCAAGCGCGGATGAGACCCTCTATCATGGTTGGTGGCTGTACAAATTGAGGACCGGAGAAGCAGTCTTGGCGGAGTGAGAGGAGGCGCGGAGCCGGGATACCGCAGAATGGGACTGTTGCGCCGCAAACGAGAGGGCGACATCGTAGGGCAGACGGATGAGTAGCTATCAACCCGGAACGGATGAGTGCTTATCAGGCTACGAACCGAACGGCGCAGTCGTATGGGGGCCTGTCCGCGGGACACGGGCAGCTTCTCGGAATAGAGGATTCTGACATTGAAACGTCGCATGTTGAGGTAGGCAAGCGGAGGTATCCGCAAAGCATGCGGATTCCCCCAATTTGATGGGGAATCCCGACTGGAGCGGGCATGACCATGGCGAGGCTGAGGTTGGCGTCAGGAATGCTGGTGGTGGCGCTGCTGGCTGGGCTGGGTCCGGCTGGGGCGACGGAGAATGATGCCGTTTACACCCGCATTCAAGTTTCGCCGGGCAACGTCGTCTACGTCCAACTGTGGCAGCGGGAGATGCGGTTGGCGACGTCGGTCGCCGCGCTGCAAGTGGCCTCGCCGGTTCAGCCAGTGCGATCCTTGCCATCGGCGGTGATCTTCCCGTCCGTCGCTCTTCCCGTGGCGTCCCGCGCGCTCCCTCGGGGCTGGTGCGGGGCCAGAGCCGCGATCACCTTCCTGCGCGGAAGTCTTCGACCATCGGCGCAGGCGGGCGCCCACTGGCTAGCGCAGGCAAACATCGGGCCGTGTCTACGGGATGCCCAGGGCGCGGAATGGGCGTACCTTTACAACTATGACTTGATTGAGACCGCACCGCGCCCTGAAGCCGCACCGACCTGGGGCATTCCGGGGCCCTCGGCGTTCAAGCTGACGGTGGTGCCGAAGGTCGCCGGACGCAGCGTCTACATCGGTCTCCGGGTGACCTCGGGTGACGCGACGGTTACCGAGATTGAGAGGGATGGGAAGAAAGCGGAAGTCGCAAAGGTCGTCCTGCGCGACCCCCACGGCGCGACCACGCTGGCCAAACGGTTCAAATTGAGTGACCTTGGCTTTGGCTGAGGGGGCGCGCCTTGCTACTCCGTGCGAGTAGCCACCAAGGGAAGCTACAAGTGCAAAGCTACTGTGGATATCGGGCCTGCAGGCTCGCCTCTCACCGGAACCGCCATGGTGACGGTGCGGTAGGCGGGCGCCTGATACACAGAGCTACGTCTGGACGCGGCCGCAGCGCGGCCACCGCTGCGGCCGCCCTCATGGCTGCGGCACCACTTTGCGGGAGCGGTTGGGTTCTGGTGGACCTTGCCGGGCTTCAAACCCGGTGTGGGGCCCTAATCAGGTCTTGGGTGGGTTCGATTCCCACACGCTCCCGCCACCCCCTGTATCGCGCAATGCGCCCCACAGAATCACGCAAGAGCGAGGAGACGGGCGGTGACCACCAACGCGAATGATATCTTGCAGGAGCTGGCTCGCATGGTTGTCAACATGGACGAGCAAGGCGCGGTCGCGACGGCGCATCGCGCGCTCGAGCGCGGGGTTGATCCTTACGTCGCCATTACCGAGGGCCTTTCCGCAGGCATGCGCGAGGTGGGGGAGCTCTACGACCGCGGCGAATACTTTGTACCCGAGATCCTCGTCTGTTCCGACGCGATGTATGCGGCGATCGAGGTGCTCAAGCCCCACATTAAAGCAGCCCCCGACCGCACCCCGGTCAGTGTCATCCTGGGCGTGATCGAGGGCGATATCCACGACATCGGCAAGAACATCGTCAAGATCATGCTCGAGGCCGCCGGGTTCGACGTGCGCGACCTGGGGCGTGATGTCAGCGCCGACCGCTTTGTGGCTGCCGCGCAGGAGGCGGGCAGCGGCATCGTGGGCATCTCGACGCTCATGTCCACCACTCTGAAGAACATGACCAATGTCATCCAGGGTCTGTGCGACGCCGGCCTGCGACAAAGCTTCGGGGTCATGATCGGCGGCAGCCCCACCTCCGCTGCCTTTGCCAGGCAGATCGGGGCGGACGGCCACGGGCGCGATGCGAAGGACGCCGTCGAGCTGGCGCAGGCTCTGGCTGGGAGGTTACCATGGCGCAGGACCGGATGAGCCCAAAGGAGCGCTTGAACGGCTTTCTGACCGGGGGGCATCTCGACCGTTTCCTCTGCGTGCCGCTGGTGCTCAATCATGCCGCGCGCATGTCCGGCGTCAAGATCGGCGCTCACAACCGGGACGGCCGCATCATGGGGGAATGCCATGTCGAGGCCTACCGCCACTACGGGCAGGACCTCATCACCATCTTCTCTGATACCGCGGTTCTGGCCGAGGCGCTGGGCACCGAACTGCGCTACCCCGACGACGACGTTCCCCGCGTAGAGCGACCGGCGGTCACCGATCCCGATGATCGCAGCCGCCTAAGGCCCGCCGCAGCGGATTCAGGGCGCCTCGGGGTGTGCCTCCAGGCCATCGGCACGGCGGTCGCGGCGGTAGGCGATGAGGTCGCGGTGAGCTGCTGCTTCGCGGCGCCATTCACCACCGCTGCTTGTCTGCGCGGGACCGATCAGATAGCGCGTGACCTCTACCGCAACAAGGATCTGACGCACGAGCTGCTGCGTATGTCGCTCGACCTGGGCAAGCGGTTCGCTGATGCGGTAATTGATGTTGGCGGGGTGCCGGTGGTGGTTGATCCAGTGGCGACCGGCAGCGTGCTCGGCGAGGCCCACTTCCGTGAGTTTGCCCTACCGTATCTGCAGGAGCTACATGCGCACATCGCGCAACGCGGCCTGCCGGTGGTGTTGCACATCTGCGGGCAGACCAGCCGCATCCTCGACGCCATACTCGAGGCGCGCGCAGCCTTGCTCAGCCTCGACGATATCCCGATGGCGGAGGCCCGCGACCGCGTGGGCGACCGCGTCGCTCTCATGGGCAACGTGCGCCCCGCCCAGACCTTGCTGCAGGGCACACCCGAGGACGTCCTGCGAGAGGTGCGCGCCTTGTGCGCGATCGGCCGCCAGTGCCGCGGGGGCTTCGTGCTGGGCAGCGGGTGTGAAGTGCCCATAGACTCACCGGTCGCGAATGTCGAGGCGATGCTGGAGGGTGTGCGGCAGTACGGAAGCTTCGACTGATGCGCCGCCGACGCGCACGGCACCGCCGATGACTGTCATTGGCACCGCGCGCGAGCGTCTGCTGCGCGCGTTGCGCGGCGAGCGCGTTGACCGCGCCCCCGTCATCTGCCCCGGCGGCATGATGACCATGGCCACGCGCTCGGCCATGTGCGCCAGCGGCGCTGCCTGGCCCCGCGCCCACTCCGACCCCCACGCCATGGCCGACCTCGTGCGCGCGACCCAAGCCGAAACCGACCTGGAGTGCCTGGCGGCGCCCTTCTGCATGACGGTGGAGGCGGAAGCGCTCGGCTGCCGCGTGGACCTGGGCGCCGACAACGCGCTGCCGCACGTGGAGGCGGAGGCGTTTGCCGACCCCGCGGGGCTCGAGCGGTTGCCGGCGTTCGACGCCGAGCGCTCCGGGCGCGCGCCGGTGGTGCTCGCGGCTTTGCGCCTTCTCGCCGCCGGGCGCTCAGGCGAGCCGGTCATCGGCGCCGTGGTCGGCCCGGTAAGCTTGGCGGCGATGGTCATGGAGGCAGGGGTGTTCCTGCGCCTCGCCCGGCGCGATCCGCCGCGGGCGCAGGAGATCGTCGCGGCGATGGCGCGAGTGACGCTTGCCTTTGCCGTCGCGCAGCGCGCTGCCGGCGCCGACTGTGTCATGATCGCCGAGCCCACCGCCACGGGAGAGGTGCTGGGCGCTCGCCACTTCACGCACCTGGCGCTGCCCGCGTTGACCCGCCTGCTGTCGGTGTTGCGCGACAGCGACGCAGCCGCTATACTGCACATATGCGGCGATGTGCGGCCGCTGCTGTCTGCGCTGCGCGTTCTGGCGCGGCGCCTGCCGCCGCTCGCGCTGAGCGTGGACTCGATGGTGAGCGGCGAACTGCTGCGGCGCGAGCTGCCCGGCTGCGTACGGGTGGGCAATGTGGATGCGCTGCTGCTGGAGCGCGGGCCGGTGTCGGCGATTGAACGGGCGGCCCGCCGCGCCGCGCGGGATTTCGACGTGGTGTCGCCGGCGTGCGGCCTGGCGCCGACCACACCTGCCTCCCATTTGCGGGCGCTGGTGCACGCGTCCCGAGACCATGAGCGAACATAACCACCGGCCTGATATCGGCAACTCGGGGGCGCGAGCCCGGGTGCAGTTGTTTTCCCTCGTCCTGTTCAACAGCTACTTCCTCGCGCCGCTGGGCAAGTATCTGTGCGTGCCGGTGCTTAACTGCTACTCATGTCCGCTGGGCACCGTGGCCTGCCCCATCGGCAGCATCATCTCCTTCGGCCTCGTGCGCGGCATCCCGTACTACATCATCGGCTCGCTCGGTGTGGCGGCGGTAGCCGGCGGCCGCGCGTTCTGCGGCTGGGCCTGTCCGTTCGGCTACCTGCAGGACTGGCTCCATCGCCTCCGCACTCCCAAGTGGCGGCTACCGCGCGCGGCGAACGGCCTGAAGTACGGGCTGCTCGTGGTTCTGGTGATTGCGCTGCCGCTGGCGCTTGGCGGCGGCAAGGCCCAGACCGCCTCCGAGCGCATCGCCTCCGGGAGTTCCCGCGCCGTGGACTACTGCGGCATCGTCTGCCCCGCCGGCACGCTGGAGGCCGGTGTGCCCCTGCTCGTCTCCAGTCGCCAGGCGCGCACGGATATGTCCTTGCGTACCTGGAGCAAACTGGCTATACTGATCGCGGTACTGGGGCTGATGATCGTGTCGCGGCGCGGTTTCTGCCGGGCGCTGTGCCCACTGGGCGCGCTGATGGCGCTGGGCGCGGGCGCTTCGCTCCTGCGCCTGCGTACCGACCCCGTCAAGTGCACCAAGTGCATGCGGTGCGCGAAGGTTTGTCCCACCGCCAGCCGCAGCGTGCCTGACACGCCGGGGGGCCGGGAGGCCTCGGCGGAGTGCGTGCTCTGCCTGGACTGCGTCCGCAGTTGCCCGGCAGGCGACGCCCTCGGCGCCACCTTCGGATCGCGACCCATCCTCACCAGTCAGGGAGCAGACTGTGCGCGATAAGAGATACCTGGTTCTGGGGCTTCTCCTGCTAGCAATGGTGGGAGCCGTCATCTACGGCGTGCACATGGGCGACGCCCTCTACGTGTTTCGGAACGCCTCCGATTTCTGTTTCACATGAGCGGGACAATGACCGCGCGTGCCGCGGTCTCGGCTCCCCGCCACGGAGGAAGTTGCTTCAGTGCTACGCAAGCTGCCCCGCGTTGACGACCTCCTTGCGCAGCCGCTCCTCGCCGAGGCGGCGCCGGAGGCGCCGCGCGCGCTGATCCGGTGCGCCGCGCGTGCCGCGATTGCCGACGCCCGCGCGCGGCTGCGGGCCGGCGCGCAGTCCCCCGACATTTCCGCCGAGGTGCTTGCCGCTCGCGCCGCCGACATCTTGCGCCGCCAGGTCGCCCCCAGCCTGCGCCGCGTCATCAACGCCACCGGCGTCATCCTGCACACGGGCCTGGGGAGGGCGCCGTTGGCAGCGTCCGCCGGCGCGGCGCTGGCCGAGATCTCCTGCGGCTACTGCAATGTTCAGGTGGACCTCGAATCGGGCGACCGCTCCCAGCGCGAGGACCACGTACAGTGGCTGCTGCAGGAGCTCACCGGCGCGGAGGCGGCCCTGGTCGTCAACAACAATGCGGCCGCCACCGTGCTCGCCCTCAACACCCTGGCCGGCGGGCGCGAGGTCGTCCTGTCGCGCGGCGAGCTGGTGGAGATCGGCGGCGCGTTTCGCATGCCGGAGATCATGGCGCTGGCCGGCTGCCGCCTAGTCGAGGTCGGCTGCACCAATCGCACCCACCTGCGCGACTACCAGGCGGCCATCACCCCGGAAACCGCGCTGCTGCTGTGCGTGCACCAGAGCAACTACCGCCTCCAAGGGTTCACCTCCCAGACGCCGCTGGCGGAGGTGGCGACGCTGGCGCGTGCGCACGGGATCATGTGCGCCCATGATCTGGGCAGCGGCGCCCTGCTTGACCTGCGTCGGTTCGGGCTGCCGCACGAGCCCACCGCGGCGGAGAGTCTGACCGCCGGCGCCGATGCGGTCTTCTTCAGCGGTGACAAGCTCTTGGGAGGGCCGCAATGCGGCATCATCCTGGGCCGACGCAAGCCCCTCCAAGCGATGCATGAGAACCCTTACTACCGCATTTTCCGCGTGGACAAGCTGACCCTCGCGGCCCTCGAGGCCACCCTGCGCCTCTTCCTCGATGCCGAGCGCCTGCCGCAGAAGCACGCCCTCATGTCCGTCCTCACGCGCCCGCTCGATGAGATCCGCGTCCGCGCGCAAGAGTTGGCGCGCCGCATCGCCGCCGACTGCGGGGAATGGCTCGTCGTCGAGGCAACACCCGGTGAGTCGCAGGTCGGCGGCGGCTCGCTGGCTGGACACACGCTGCCGACATTCGTCGTGAGCCTTCGTCCGGCCGGTTCGCGCGGCGGAGAGTCAGGGCTTTCGCCTGGCGATCTCGCCTGGCGCCTGCGTCAGGGCGAGCCGCCCATCGTCGCCCGCATCCACGAGGACGCGGTGTTGCTCGACCTGCGGACGGTGCTGCCCGATGAGGACCAGCTGGTCGGCAAGGCCCTGGCCGCAGCCTGCCGGGCGCTGCCTACGTGAGATGAACCAGGAACGCCACGTCGTTTTCGGCACCGCCGGTCACGTTGACCACGGCAAGTCCGCACTTGTCCGTGCCCTCACTGGCACCGACCCCGATCGCTTGGCCGAGGAGAAGGCCCGGGGGATGACGATTGACCTCGGGTTCGCTTTCTTGCCGCTCCCCCAACTCGCCGAGCCGGCGGCGATCGTGGACGTGCCGGGGCACGAGATGTTCGTGCGCAATATGGTCGCCGGCGCCGCTGGCGTGGACGCCGTTCTCTTTGTCGTCGCCGCCGACGAGGGCGTCATGCCGCAGACCGTCGAACACCTCGACGTGCTGCGGTACCTCGGCGTTACCGCAGGCGTGGTCGCGCTTACCAAACGCGACAAGGTGGGCCCGCAACGCATTCGCGGAATTGCCGCTCAGGTCTCGAATCTGCTCTCGGGATCACCCCTGCACGCCGCGCGCATTATCCCGGTGTCCGCGGTCACCGGCGACGGCTTGCCCGAGCTGCACGCCGAGCTGGCGCGCATCGCCGGCCAGGTCGCGACCCATTCGGCGGAGGGTGTCTTTCGGCTGCCGGTGGACCGCGTCTTCACGCTCAGGGGCGTCGGCACCGTCATCACCGGCACCGTCATCTCCGGTGTGCTGCGCGCCGGCGAAACCGTGACCTGTCTGCCGGCCGACCGGCAGTTGCGCGCCCGCGGGCTGCAGGTGCGCAACCAGGCCGTCCCGCGGGTCGTCGCGGGGCAGCGCGCGGCGGTGAACCTGGCCGACGTGTCCAAGGAGGAACTTCGGCGCGGCGACGTGCTGGTGACGGCGGGAGCGCTTGCCTCGACCTTGATCGCCGACGTCCGCCTGGCACTCTCTTCGCAGGCCCCGCGCGCCCTCGCCCAGCGCACGCGTGTCCGCGTCCACCACGGGACCGCCGAGGTCATGGCACGGGTGCTGCTGCTCGAGGGCGACGCGCTGGCCCCCGCCCAGTCGGCGCTCGTGCAGTTGCGGCTAGAGGCGCCGCTGGTCGCGGTAGCGGGTGACCGCTTCGTCGTGCGCTCCTATTCGCCCATGCAAGTGATCGGCGGCGGTGTTATTCTCGATCCGCACGCACCCAAGCGCCGCACCGCAGCCGGGGCAGCCGAGGTCGCCGACCGCGAGCAACTGCCGCTCCCGGAACTGGTGGTGGAAGCCCTCGACCGCGCGGGCGCGTCCGGGGCGGCCCTCGACGGCCTCCGAGTCACCCTCGGCGTCTCTGGGTCCGCCTTGCAGTCGGCGCTCAACGAACTGACCGCGCAGGGGCGCGCTGTCGGCGGCCGACGCAACCGCTGGTTCAGCGCCGCCGCAGTGCGCGACATGGAGGCCGCGATCACCGCCCGGCTGGCCGCGCTCCATGCCGGCGCGCCGCTGAAATCCTTCGTGCAGCTCAATCGCGTCACCTCGGTCGCCGCGCCCACCGCTGAGCAGCGCGAATGCCTGCGCTTGGCGCTCGAATCGCTGGTCGGTCGCGGCGCTGTCCTCCTCGCCAGCGAACGGCTGCGTCTAGCCCGGTACCAAGTGCAGTGGGCGGGGCGCTTCGCCGCCGCTCGGGAGAAGATACTGGCCGCCTGCTCCGCAGCCGGCATTGTCGCGCTGTCTATCGAGCAATTGGCCGCAGCCAGCGGGCTCAGCCGGCAGGACACGCAGCAGGTGCTCGATGCCCTGGTGGACGCAGGCGATCTGCGTCAGCTCGCCCCGGGAGCGCTGGTGCAGAGCCAAGCGCTGGCGCGCTCGCGTGAGGCGGTGCGGAAGTTTCTAGCGCTCCGGCACACGATGACGGTCGGTGAGGCACGCGAGTTGCTGGGGGCGTCCCGCAAGCACCTTCTGCCGTTCCTCGAATGGCTCGACCGTGAGGGTGTCACCTTGCGTCACGGCGACGTCCGGGTGCTGCGCCCATCCCCCGCCAGCGGCAGTGACGCCTGACAGCGTATGGGCGGCGCATTGAGAGGCGAAGCTTGCCCGTCCACCATGTGTCCTTGTCAAGCGTCAATGGAACCGGCGCGCGGCGATCGGTTTCTGTAGGCCGGCGCCCGCGCTGTCCAGAGACTCATCCGCCTTGCTCATGGCGCGGGGACGGTGATCGTGCTATCCTATGCCTCTGCCGGGATCGTGATCTGAGGAGGCGCCGGGATGGCCAGGAAGCGCGGGAACGGGGTCGACTGGATGGGACTGCCGATGATTGCCACGGTGGCGCGGCTGCTGTGCCGGGAGCTGACGCTGGAGAATGAGTACCTGCGCCTGGAGAATCGGATTCTGAAGGAGAAAGCGCAGGCCAATGGCCGCCTGCGCTTCACGGATGAGGAACCGCGGTCGTTGATGGAGGCGGCGCTGGCGATGGGGCGCTCCCTGATGAAGGAGGTGGTGAGCATCGTCAAGCCCGAGACGATTCTGGCCTGGCAGCGCCGCCTGGAGCGGAAGAAGTGGGACTATAGCGCGCGGCGCACGCGGCCGGGGCGACCGCGGACGCCAGGCGAGATCGAAGCTGTGATCTCCCGCCTGGCCCGAGAGAACGCCTGGGGCTACCAGCGCATCCGAGGGGAACTGCTGAAGCTCGGCATCCAGCGGTCGCTGGTGCACGATCTGGATGTTACGTTGCACTGAGCCGGCCTGGAGATCGTCAAAACGCCGTTTCGCGCCCCCGACGCCAATGCCCATGCCGAACGCTGGGTGCGGAGCGTGACGGGAGAGTGTCTCGATCAGCTCATCCTGTTCGGCCTGGGAAGTCTGCGGAGAACCCTTGCCTGCTATCGCGACTTCTCCAACTACCACCGGCCGCATCAGGGGATTGGCAACCAAATACCGGAGCGCTTGGCAACGGGAGGCCTCCCCGTGCTTCCCGCTGCGCTGACCGCGCAGCGCCTCGCCGTCGCCCGCGAGCAATTCCTCGGCGGCTTGCTCAACTCGTATTATCGCAGAGCAGCCTAGCTGACACGGACCGCGCGCTGGCTCATAAGCGATAGTGTGCGGAGTGTCCTTGCGCGACGGCGCGCGTGTCGTGCGGTCAACAGCGGCCAGCTCACGGATTTGTCACCCATTCCGCCCCCTCAAGATCCCTCAGCATCATCCCCACTTTCGTGACCGAACCAGCCGTCAACCCGTCTGGGGTTGGGCTGATGAGTTTTTGGACAGCACCGGCTGCGGCGGGCTTCGATGACTCGCCTCAACCGGTATCCCGCCGCTCAGCAGCTACGGGTTTCCCGTCCCGTCACCCAGGCGAGGGCCTCAGTCCGGGGCTTTTCTCGTCTCCCACCCGTGTCCCAAAGCTACGTGACAACCGCACCGTGTCCCAAAGCTACGTGACAGGTACATCGCCTGCCGCATCTGCCGCGTAGTCCAGCAAGTACTGATATGCCGTGAGATCGCGCAATGCGCGATCAGTTCCGTACTCTCGCACAGCTGTTCTTGCCACTTCCAGCGCTTCGTCCTTGTTGCCCCGTCGGAGAAAGGCGTGAAATAGATAGTACTGACTCAAGAAAGCCGTTAGTCGCTCATCTGGATGCTGCAAAGGGAATACTGCAAGAGCATCCGTATCCACAGCGTCATACGCGAAGTCGTCGCCGCCCGTCAGGGCAACGATGAGGCGAGCCGCCGACCTGACCTCACCGCTGGCCGCGCGGCTCGACATCACCCCCTGCATTACGTGAGCGACCTGCCTGAGCGAGCGTCTCTCATTCGCCGAAAGTGGCTTCAATTGGGAGATGGAGAGCTCAGTCCATGGAACGCTGCGTCCGAACAGGTGGATATTCCCGAAAAGCAGCTTCAGTGCCCTCCCGAACGACTGGTCCTGCTGGCACGCGTCGGCCAACTCCGTGAAATGCCTGTGGACCTCATCTGACACGGGCGATGGAGCTGGGCCGCGGAGGATCCATGCCATCGGCCCGGGGTCACCGAAGGTTCGATACAAGAACCACCCGAACCCATTAGACTTGTACAAGCCGGGACCACGAGAGCCATCTCGCCTTACCAGGAAACGGGCCGGGTTCCATGAGTCCAGTTGCCTTATCTCGGCCCACTGTTGCGGATACGTCTTGCCCTTCACTGCCTCCACCTTGACGTCAGCCACCCTGCGATGAGTCCCGGCGACGCACCCGGCCACAAGAACCGTGGCTGCCCAACCAAGGAGCCGCGTTGTTGTCATCGTGTGCTCTCCGCACTTCGCGCGATTAAGGCCCATAATATGTCGCGGCTGGTGTGGGGGTGAGCTGCAACCGGGCGGTTACACCCCAATAGATCACGTGACGTAGAGCTTGCTCCCGTGTGGGCCCTATTCCGGTCTTGAAGCTGGCAAGAAAGCCGCATGGGAAATGCTCCCTCCTGAATGTGCGCTGCTCGACAAAGTTGTAATACCCAACGTAAAACCTGCGATCGTAGGACTGGGCGGCCGCACTTATTCCGGGAGGATCAAAAACCCACAGCCTGTACAGCTCGCACCTGCCCTTTCCAGCATTGCACGCTTCCGTCTGACGGGCAGGTCCCCCGAATGGCCTGGTCCTGCTGATGAAACCTGGGTCGCCGTTGCAGGTTTCATACGTATCAGGCTCGTCCGCACACCAGTCTCTGCCATCAGGAGTGCTGGCCCGCGGATACGGCCGCCCTCCCAGTGTGGACCGCGCGTTAATCCATTGGAACCAGCTGTACTGTTCAGCGGACGCTCTATCTGTACAACAGAGCTTGGCTTGTACCCTTATGTTCCTCGCCGCTCCTGCTTTGTAGAGTCCACCTGTTGTCTTCGTCGGCGTAAAACGGAAAGCCGGCTTGACCCCACTCACGGTAGGCCCCTCCCACAGAACACAATCTAAGCCAGTCGGGTCGACTAGGTGAAGTGGGGAGTTGTCTCCGTAGACGTATTGCCTAGTGAGAGCATCGAGGGGGTCGCAGGACAGAAACCGGCCGAGAGCGGGACCCAATCGTCTCCGCCTGACATCGTACTGCTGGGTGTCCGGCTCCAGGCGGTACCCGACGCGGCCGCCGAAGCGCAGGCGGTTGGGATGGTTTCCGGTGGCGACCACCGGCACGCCGAAGGCGGTGTTGAGGTACGTCGCGAGGGCCGCCTGGTCGGAGTCGGTGAGACGTTCGGTCGAGCCGAGGGCGTCGAAGTGGTGCCAGGCTGAGGCGCCCCCGCGGCGCTGGGAAATCAGGTTTCCGTACTGCATCGGTTCGAGGGTGTAAACCACCAGGGTCGTTCCCCCGGCGTCGGTCTCCAGCAGCACGTTCTCCAGGTCGTTGATGAACTTCGCCAATCCCGCGCTGTCCTCCGCCTGGCGCCGCTTCAGATCGGCGTCGTAGGCGAAGGTGTTCAGCGCGCCGCTGGGGAGAGCAATCCCCACGCACATGTTCTCGGCGCTCCACGTGTACGTAGTGAGGCTCCCGCCGGCGTTCTCGACCTGGGTGTTCCCATTGGTGTCGTAGCTGTATGTGAGGATCTTGTTGCCCGGATTCGTGACAGTCTTCAGCCGCCGCAGCTCGTCGTAGGCGAAGGTCGTGATCCCCGTCCCATCCTCCATCCGCGTGCGGTTGGCGGCGGCGTCATAGGCAAATGTTACCAGCCCGCCGTCGGAATACTCGATCCCGGTCTGCCGCCCCGCGTCAATAATCAAGTCGACTGTCCCCGGAATTACCCCGCGGACATATGGCCCTCGACGGAGCGCCGCCGGCAGTGATTTATCGTGGCGAGCAATGGAGCAGACCGCCCAAGACAGCCAAGATGCCGCCGGTCGCCATCGAGCGACGGGTCTTCGCCGAAACCAGAGTCACGGCCTACCGCCTGGCGGCCTAGATAAGTCGGTCGGTGCAATGAGGACGCGGGTGCAGGCATCGCCGTGCGGTTCTGCCGCGCCTGCGCAGCCGCGACTGCGCCCTAAACCCGCAGCATCCCCCGATTCGCGGCGTCACTGTTCCGCTTCACTGCTGCCTGCCCGCGGTTGAGACTGGCTGCCGCCCCCTTGCGCGACGGAAACCAACCTAACCCGGTGCTCCAATGCGTGTCCCGTTGCGACTTAACATGCGCGGGGTGTCCCAAAGCAACGTGACAACTGCAAGATGTCCTACCTCCCGCGTGATATCACGATCGTCAAGCCGGGTAGTGCGGTCCTGCCCAAGACTTGCCGACGCACTCGTCCGTTCGGCCATACCCTCTCCGCGACCTGGCAAACGATGTTGGTCGCCGATTCTTTACGCGGATCAACCGTCGCCAGGCTCCGATGGATGACGAATGTTGTCGAGTCGCGCTCAACCCGCGGCGACGGCAAGTTGCTTCGACGCCACTGCTCCTCCGTCAGAACACCAAGAACCCGGTACGGGCTGTCATCGCCGAGACGCCGCAGCCCCTCGAGACATTCCCGCCTCCCGAGGACGAACTCGCTATCCACAGATGTGATCGGTACGACTTCCACCCACCATGGTGGCTCCTGCGTCATGACTGTCGCCGGCGACGTGAAGAGCCGAACGTACGCCAAGGCGTCGCCCTCCGAGGTGATGCGAACGTGGTCCACAAGGTCATCGGGGGTCATAACTCTACTAGCGATGTCATTGCATAGAAGAAACAGTCGCTCAAAGGCGGCGAGCGGCCGGCCGGCGCCGGGTTCCAGGCCAATAGCCAGCTGTTCGCCTCGCAAGAGAAAGTTCGCGCGGATATGCGCCGCGACCGTGACGTGCATGGCGGTTTCGCCCCTCGACTTGACAGGGTGTTGTACACCTTTCAGACGAGTCGGGCCCTTTCTGTCCTTGTCACTGCTCACGACTCCCGGCATTGCGCCTTTGTGGGAGCGGGCGGCAGAGCAACCCGTGACCAGGCACATTACACACAACCCAGACATCACAGCGAGAACCATGCCGCGCGCCTTCATTTTCATTAGAGTTACCGGGCCCTATCCGACGATTCGCCCGTTCTCATCGAACGTGCATGCCGGAGGCTGAGTGGGCTGATGGCGGCGACACCCATAGTAATCCAACCGGTTGTTGCTCCAGTCCATATTCGCCTTTATCTGCGCACAGCAAGTAGTTCTCGGATGGCAACGGCAGTCGTGCGCCTCCCACATTCGCTGGAAGCACACTATATCAGAGAAGTATGCCCGACACTCGCTGTATCTCTCTGAATAGGGATCGAGGATGTACCGCCCCCATGCGTCCCGGCAATCTTGCTCGAGACCCGGATCTCCGTGGGCGTTCTCCCAGCAGTGGTACATGCGGTGGCAGCATCCAGCATCGTCATGACGATGCTGTGCCTCATGGGCATCCACGCATGGCTTGTCGCATGCGTGGTAAGTCGGATCCAGCGTTGTTGTCTCCGTGCCGGTGACCGGATCGCATGTTGTTGACCCTTCCCCAACGCGGCACCGGCCTCCAGATCCGTGATCCTGCGCCAACATACGCGAGCGCACCTGTGACGCGCGTGGGCGGTTGACAGGGTTGCCTCCCTCATACGCGTATGACCCGACTCTGACCACGTCCTGTCCTGGCGCAGCCCTGCGGCGCAGAGTGCGGACCACCGGCCATCTCGACAACCACGAGCCCCGTGACGGGTCTAAGCGGTGACCGCGAATGTCGTATTCCGACGGGTCCGGTTCCCACCGGTAGCCAATTCGGCCGCCGAAGCGCAGGCGGTTGGGGTGGTTGCCGCTGGCGACCTTGGGCACGCCGAAGGCGGTGTTGAGGTAGGTGGCAAGGGCCGCTTGGTCGGAGTCGGTTAGCCGCTCGGTCGAGCCAAGCCCGTCGAAATGGTGCCAGGCGCTCGCGCCGCTCCGGCGCTGGGAAATCAGATTCCCATATACTTGTGGTTCGAGGGTATAGGCCACCTGCGTCGTTCCGCCGCTGTCGGTTTCCAGCAGCACATTCTCCAGGTCGTTGATGAACTTCGCCAGGCCGCTCGAATCCTTGGCCTGCCCCCATGAATGATACCACGGGCTATGTTAGTCTTGGAGCTTTCGACGACGTGAACTCCAGGCTTGGCAGCCATGGTAGAACAACCTCCGGCGCCGGCGGCCGATAACCCAGCGAGCTGTGCGGCCGCACCGTGTTGTAGTGGATTCGGTAGCGCTCCGCCAACACCTTCATTTCCAGCAACGTGTCGAAGATCTCCACGTTCAGGAGCTCGTCCCGCAGCTTGCCGTTGAAGGACTCGAGGTAGCCATTCTCCCAGGGACTGCCCGGCTCGATGTAGAGCGTCCCCACCCCGATCCGCCCCAGCCATTCCCGAACCGCATTGGCGATGAAC
>Ga0307380_10005683_pt1 | contig 16521 bp, 15 predicted proteins | sample UN3MG_FD_202239 | JGI IMG/M metagenome (GOLD analysis project Ga0307380, IMG submission 202239) | Soil microbial communities from Risofladan, Vaasa, Finland - UN-3 | ecosystem: Environmental > Terrestrial > Soil > Coastal area > Acid sulfate soil | place: Finland: Risofladan, Vaasa | collected...
ACTGGACGCCGGCGCCGATGCGATAATGGATTTGAGTACGGGCGGCAACCTCGACGAGACACGGGAAAGATTGCTCGCCCGGTGCCCGGTTCCGTTCGGAACGGTGCCCATCTACCAGATCATCGAGAAAAGAGGCGTCGAGGATATCGACGGCGGGATTATCCTGGAGATCATCGAAAAACAAGCCAGGCAGGGCGTGGATTTCTTTACGATTCACGCGGGCGTTCTAAGAGAGCATCTGCCGCTGCTCGATAACCGGGTGGCGGGAATTGTCAGCCGGGGCGGAGCATTGTTAGCCAAATGGATGCTGCATCACAATAAGCAGAATCCTTTGTATGATATGTTCGACGATTTGTGCGACATATTGGCCGAGTATGATATTTGCTTTTCTCTTGGCGACGGTCTGCGGCCCGGCGCGATCGCCGACGCCACCGACGAGGCACAAATCGCCGAGCTGAGGACCCTCGGCGAGCTGACCGCCAGGGCACAGGAAAAAGGCTGCCAGGTGATGGTCGAAGGTCCCGGCCACGTGCCGTTCGACCAGATTCAGTACAACATGCAGATCCAGCAGGAGATTTGTCATGGCGCTCCGTTTTATGTGCTCGGCCCTCTGGTGACCGACATTGCGCCCGGCTACGACCATATCACATCAGCCATCGGCGGAACCGCCGCCGCCTTTTACGGCGCATCTTTTTTATGCTACGTTACGCCGAAGGAGCATCTGGGTCTGCCTGATGCCGATGACGTTCGGGCAGGCGTCATAGCGGCAAAAATCGCAGCCCACGCCGGCGATGTCGCTCGGGGCTTGAAAGGCACCGCCGAACGTGACAGGAAACTGAGCACGGCCCGCACAAATCTGGACTGGAAAACACACCTTGCCGAATCTCTCGATCCCCAAACAGCCGAACGAATGCACCGCCAGGCCTGCGAAGAGATAAAGGAGAAGCAGCCGGACTCCGCCGATTACTGCTCCATGTGCGGCGAGGCTTGGTGCAGTGTGAGGATAAACAAGGAAATCCGCAAAGCTATCGGGTCCCGATGAACGAGACAGATGTAAGTTTTGGCGAAGTTCGTCAATTCTGTGCCGGATACGGAAGGTTAGGGCAGCCGGTATGGGTCAAAGTAAGATCCTGATTATCGAAGATGATCGAGATATTGCAGAAATGCTCGAATACAATCTGAAGGAAGAGGGGTACAAGACTTTCTCGGCCTTCAATGGTGAGCAGGGGGTTGCAATGGCCGGAAAGGAACGGCCGGACCTGATCATTCTGGATATCATGCTGCCGATTCTCGACGGTTTTGAAGTATGCCGGATTCTCAAAAATGATGATACGGTCGCCCATATTCCGATTATTATTCTCAGCGCAAAATCACAGGAAACGGACAAAGTCGTCGGTCTCGAATTAGGCGCCGATGATTATGTCACCAAACCTTTCAGTCCCAGGGAGTTGATTGCCAGGGCCCGGGCGATTTTGAGAAGGGCCCGAGGCCAACAGGTCAACAGAAGAACACAACGGGGGGAAATTGAAATAGACAGTACGAGACATAAGGTAATGGTTGGGGAAAAGGAGATTTTACTGACCTTTACCGAGTTCAAGCTTTTGGAATTTATGGCTCGACGGCCCGGTGCGGTCTTCTCGAGATCCCAAATATTAGACGCGGTTGCAGGGTATGACGCTGTCGTGTGTGACAGGACGGTAGATGCTCACATCAAGTCGCTTAGGCACAAGCTGGGTCCGGCCAAAGACTACATCGAGACGATTCGGGGGGCCGGCTACAGATTCAAGGAAGTGTGAATGAAGAACAGAATCGTCTTGAAATTCTTCGGAGCGTTCGCGGGCTTAATCCTGATCGTTGTTTTCGTTTTGAACTTCTCTGTCAGTTTGAGATTGCAGGAGCATTTCGAGCAGAGAATCACCGCGGAATTGCGGAGCAACGCCGTATTAGTCGGCGACATCCTCCAAGCCGATTTGATCGAAGGCAGGTTTGGAGAGATCCAGCAACAGACCAGACGGCTGGCGGACAAACTAAATATGAGGATAACCATCGTCGGGAGCGATGGCAGGGTTCTCGGAGATTCCGAACAGGAACCGTCCCTCCTGGGAAATCACAGCGACCGGCTCGAGGTGATTAAAGCGATTGGAAATGGCTTCGGACAGAGCACGCGTTTCAGTGATACGCTGGGTCTCGATATGAAATACGTTGCCGTGCGTGTGAACGATGGCGATCGTATTCTGGGATTCGTCCGTTTTGCCCTGCCGCTTTCACGTGTCCAACCGGAGATACGGATCATCTATAGAGTCGTACTATTCGGAGCGATTGCAGCCGTTATAATTGCACTAATCGCGGCATATTTCGTTTCGAGGAGTATTACACTTCCCATCAGGCAGATGCGAGAGACGGCTCAGCAGATCGCCAAAGGGGACTTTGGCAGGAGGGTGCGGATCAAGAGCAAAGATGAGCTGGGAGAATTGGCCGAATCATTAAACACGATGGCCGATGAATTGCAGCAGAAAATGGAAAACCTCAGACGGTTGGATCGGATTAGAACAGATTTTGTTGCCAATGTTTCTCACGAGCTGAAGACGCCGCTGACCCTCATCAAGGGGTATATAGAGACCCTGGAAGACAGGGCGATGGATGACAAGAAAACGGCGACTAAGTTCATCTCGATTATAAAGGAACATGCCGACAGGCTCGGACATATCGTCGATGATTTGTTGAGCCTCAGTGAGCTTGAATTGTCGGACGACTCCGTGCATAAAACCGAATTTGACCTGAAAGAAATCATTGATGAGGTTTCACTGGGCTTCGGACATGCTCTTTCTGAGAAAAAGCAGAAGTTGACTGTGAGCTCGGAAGGCGGCGATTTTAGAATAAAAGCCGACCGCGACAAGATCGAGCAGGTCTTTGTAAACCTGATCGATAATGCCATCAAATACACTAAAGAATCCGGTCTTATAGAACTTTTGCTTATCGAGCATGATCGCGCGGTCATCGTAAATGTCCATGACTCCGGGATCGGAATACCGAAAGAACATCGCGAAAGGGTTTTTGAGCGATTTTACCGGGTGGACAAAGCGCGTTCCCGGGAGGTTGGGGGAACAGGGCTGGGACTGAGTATTGTCAAGCATATCGTTCTTGCTCACAATGGAAAAATCACAATCGAAAGCGAGATCTATAAGGGAACGGAAATCTCCGTAACGCTTCCAAAAGAATAGAAGAATATTTTTTTACTCTTCACCAAAATTTCATATTTCCTTCATATTCCCTTCACATTCTTTGCGTATAGTCCTCTGAAAATGAAACAGAGGAATAATATGAAGAAAAAACTTGAGATTGTTTATAAGATATTGGCAGTAGCGGCCCTGCTGTATCTGTTCCTGGTCAGCATCAGCCTCATGGGTGCGGCGTTCAAAGGTTTCGGTAAAGGCTTTGCGGAAAATCTCATCAGAACAACATCGAATCCTTTTATCGGGCTGTTTATCGGGATTCTCGCGACCAGCCTTGTGCAAAGCTCCTCGACAACAACGTCGGTCGTCGTGGGGATCGTGGGAGCAGGCGGCCTGACTGTGGGCAATGCGATTCCGATCATCATGGGAGCCAACATTGGAACGACCGTCACAAACACCCTGGTATCTCTGGGGCACGTAAGTAGACGGGACGAATTCAGACGTGCGATCAGCGCCGCGACGGTGCACGACTTCTTTAATCTGATATGCGTGGCGATTCTTTTCCCGCTCGAACTGGCCACCGGCTATCTCGAAAAAACAGCGACATTTATGAGCGGTATCTTCAGCGGCGTTGGCGGCATCAAGTTTGTCAGCCCCATTAAGCTGGCTATAACACCCGCCGTAAACCTTATCCAAAAAGTCGTAATCTTGCTTAGCGGCTCGAAACTTGCGGCTTATATCGTAATGGCTGTCTTATCATTAGTTATCTTGTTCTTCGCCCTTTACTTTATTGTCAAAGTCATGAAATCCCTGGTAGTCAACAGGGCCGAGATCGTTTTAGATAATGTCATCAGCAGGAGCCCAACCCTCGGATTGTTTGCCGGGCTCGCATTCACAATTGTTGTCCAGAGCAGCTCGATTACCACGTCCCTGTTGATTCCACTGGTGGCCGCCGGTATTCTAACAGTAGAAGCGGCCTTTCCAATCACAATCGGCGCCAATATCGGAACGACCACCACTGCCATCCTGGCGTCATTCGCAACGGGAAATGTATCAGCCATTACTATCGCATTTGCACATTTCTTGTTTAATCTAACTGGAACAGTATGCATTTATCCTATAAGATTATTTAGAATGGTTCCGATCAGTCTTGCAAAGGGCTTCGGGGATTTGGCTGCTAAGAAGAGGCGATATGCCATTATATATGTCCTGGGTGTGTTCTTCTTCATACCGACATTGTTAATTATCATTTCGAAGTTGTTTTAGATAGGGGAAATACAAATGTTCAAAAATCTATTGAGTTTCTGGAAAGGCAAAGATTTCCTGGTCCAGGTTTTGGAAGATTTCAAAATAATGCTGGACGATTCCGAGTCCATGTTTAAGGTCGTTTGCGCCCAGCTCCTGGACGGGACGAAAGAGCCGGGATTGAAAGATAAAATCTATGAAATAGACAAACAGGTGAACAACCTGCAAAAGGAGATACGCAGGCGGATCGTAGAGCATCTTTCGCTGCAGCCGATGGTGGATGTCAATGCCTGCCTGATTCTGATGAGCGTTGTAAAGGATGCAGAGCGATTAGGTGATTATTCGAAGAATCTCTATGAGGTCACCGAACTGCTGGCTAAGCCAATTGAAAGAGAGCTTTTTAGCGAGTATTTTGACGAGCTTGATAAAAAGATTCTGGCGCTGTTTCAACAGACTAAAAAGGCGTTCATTGATGTAGACGAAGACCAGGCCAGGTCCGCCTGGGAATATGAAAGGACGATAGCAAAAGGATGTGACAAGATCATCGAACGCCTGGCACAAAGTAATCTCCCGGTGAACCAGGCCGTCTGTTTCACTTTAGTCGCAAGGCATTTCAAGCGGATCGTCGCTCATTTGGTCAACATTGCTACATCCGTCGTTTTGCCATTGAGTGATTTAGACTACTTTGACGAAAAGAAGGGGCTGGACTGAGTGGGTTAAGACGGCGTTTTCTCACGCGAAACACGTTACGTGAGAATTGAATGAATCACGTTCGGTCATCCCGGCGGAATCCTTGATTTAGGCTACAGACGGCTGCAGGCTGATCTGAAATAAAATTTTTTTGCCTGCAGGTTGTTGAAGCGTGCCAGAATTCTGTTAAGATTTAAAAGACGAACGCAGTTAGTTGGAGAGAAACTAAGATGAACGAGAAAGCGCAAAAACGTTTGGGGCAAATCGTCGCTTCCGTGATTGTGACTATGACAGCTCTGGCTCTCATATCCGGATGTTCAAGACAAGACGACCGCGATACGGAAAAGAGATTCATCACAATCAAAGGATCTGACACCATGGTCTACCTTATGAGCAACTGGGCGGAGGCCTTTATGCAACGCAATCCCGGCATGGAAGTATCGGTTACCGGCGGAGGTTCCGGAACTGGAATCGCCGCGCTTTTAAATGGGACCACCGATATTTGTGCGGCCTCCCGAACGGTCAAGAAAAAGGAATTGGATCTGGCCGCCCAGAAGAACATCCACCCAAATGAAATTGCGGTCGCGAAAGACGGGATCGCCATTGTGGTCCACCCTGACAATCCCGTTAACGAGCTGACACTCGGTCAGTTGAGCAGAATCTTTACCGGCCAATCTGTCCGGTGGAGCGATTTTGGCGGCCCCGATGAGCCGATCATCGTGCTCTCCAGAGAATCCAGTTCCGGCACATACGTGTTCTTCCAGGAAATGGTATTGAAAAAGCAGGATTACATGCAGAATGCGAAACTGCTGCCCGCTACATCGGCGATTATTCAATCGGTATCGACGGATAAATTGGCAATAGGATATGTAGGATTAGGGTACGCTCTTGCCACTAAAGACAAGGTGAAAATCATAGCTGTTAAAGCAAATGACAATTCGCCTGCGGTGATGCCATCGGACCAGACCGTAAAGACAGGGCAATATCCGATCGCCCGGCCGCTCTTTCTGTACCTCAATGGCGAGCCGCAAGGAACTGTTAAGAAATTTATGGACTTCTGCCTGAGCGCAGCCGGACAAGCAGTGGTTACAGATACAGGATATGTTGCAATTCGATAATGAAAGCCGCGTGGAAAGAAAAAGCGATCAAGCTGATGCTTTTTGCTACGGCCTCCACGAGCATCCTGATAGTTATTGGGATATTCGTATTCTTAGGCAAAGAGGCCGGGCAATTTGCGATTAAGCCGGGATTAAAAGAGCTTCTTGGCAGCCGGTGGATGCCAGTTTCTTTTCAAAAGGAATCGTTCGGACTTCTGCCTCTAATTACAGGATCGCTTTTAGTTACGGCACTTGCTACAACATTAACGATCCCATTTGGTGTCGGTGCAGCCGTCTATATTTCCGAGCTGGCAAGGCCAATTGAGAGAGAAATTCTCAAGCCTTTCATCGAGATTCTGGCCGGCATTCCGTCCGTGGTGATTGGCTTTTTCGGCCTGGTTGTTCTGGTACCACTGATCAAGAGCAGTTTCGGTCTGTCGACGGGATTGACCGCTCTGGCAGGTGCTGCGCTGTTGGCATTAATGGCCATACCAACAGTGGTATCGATCTCCGAAGACGCCATACGAAGCGTGCCTGCGTCCTACAAGGCGGCGTCACTGGCATTGGGCGCAAGTAAGATGCAGACTATATGGAAAGTTACGGTACCGGCGGCGCTTCCTGGTATCGTCGCGGCGATTATGCTCGGTATCGGCAGAGTCATCGGCGAGACAATGGCTGTTATGATGGTGACCGGCAACGCCGCAGTAATCACCGCCTCGCCGTTCGACTCGGTACGAACCATGACCGCCACCATCGCAGCCGAAATGGGAGAAGTAGCGTTTGGAAGCATCCACTACCGAGCTCTGTTTTGTGTAGGTATCGTCCTGCTGCTGGCAACGTTCGGATTGAACATTATTGCACAAAAGTTCCTTAAGAGATATCGGATGGGATAATGCGCACAGTAGCTTCACAACACATAATCGCCTGGTTCATACGCGTAATGACGTATCTAATTGTTTTTGTCATCGCCTCGATTATTATTAAAATCCTTTGGAACGGTCTGCCGGTTATCAACTGGGAATTCCTGACGACCATGCCGAGACGCGGCGGTTCCGAAGGGGGGATATTACCGGCAATCGTAGGCACTCTGGCACTGGCGCTCGGAACGGTCATAATCGCACTTCCACTTGGGATGTCGACAGCGATTTATCTGTCCGAGTATGCAACGGCGGGAAGATTTACACGAACGGTTCGACTCGCAATTGTGACGCTGGCGGGTGTGCCGTCGATAGTATTCGGGCTCTTTGGGCTGGGCCTGTTCGTGATATTCCTGCGATTTGGAGCCTCGATAATAGCCGGCTGTCTTACGCTGGCATGTATGATACTGCCGATTATTATTGTCTCCAGCGAAGAAGCTCTTAGAGCGGTTCCGAAGTCTCTCAGGGAGGGAAGTCTTGCCCTGGGAGCGACGAAATGGCAGACAATATATAAAAACGTGCTGCCCTACTCGATGCCGGGAATGCTTACAGGCTCGATTCTGGGTATCGGCCGGGCCGCGGGGGAGACAGCACCAATCCTGCTGACCGTTGCCGCCTTTTATTTGCCGAAATTGCCAAAATCCATATTCGACCAGGTCATGGCACTGCCTTATCACCTCTATGTGCTGGCGACGCAGCATCCCGACATTGAAAAGGTCAGGCCCCTGCAATACGCAACGGCCCTTGTCTTGCTTGCGCTGGTACTTGGAGTCAACCTCGTGGCGATCCTGTTTAGAATTCATATCAGGAAAAAATACAGATGGTAGAGAATAATTCCAACAATAACTCCGGATTCAAGATACGGGTCAAGAACCTGAATTTCTATTACGGCAGCGTCCAGACGCTTTTCGACATAACGATGGATATCCCGCCTCAACAGGTCACTGCTCTGATCGGCCCTTCAGGCTGTGGAAAGTCAACATTTCTCCGGACACTGAACCGGATGAACGATATCATCGACGGTACCCGGGCCGAAGGGACGGTGCAGATTGACCAGCAGGAAATTTATCATCACACAACCGACATCGTTGCCCTTCGCAAGAAGGTCGGCATGGTTTTTCAGAAATCCAACCCGTTTCCCAAGTCCATCTTCGACAACGTGGCTTACGGCCCTCGGATTCATGGGATCAAGGACCGCAGGCAACTCAAGGATCTTATCGAGAAGAGCCTCACGCGGGCGGCGCTCTGGGACGAAGTCAAAGACCGGCTCGACAAGAATGCCATGGACCTGTCAGGCGGCCAGCAGCAAAGATTGTGCATCGCCAGGGCTCTGGCTGTGGAACCGGAGATACTGCTGATGGATGAGCCTGCTTCGGCTCTGGATCCTCAGTCCACTGCGAAAATAGAAGACTTGATTGACGAGCTTCGCCGCGATTACACCATTGTAATCGTGACACACAATATGCAGCAGGCCGCTCGTGTTTCCGATTTAACGGCCTTTCTCTACGAGGGATATATCATAGAGACCGGCCCGACCAAGCAGATTTTTACAAAACCACAAGAGAAAAAAACCGAAGACTACATTACAGGACGATTCGGATAAACGGAGACGTACCCCATGACAGTACACATGAAAAGAGAAATTGACAGGCTGAAACAGATGCTCATATCCCTGTGTGAGGTTGTTGAGGAAAATCTCCGCCGGGCGGTCGAATCGATCAGGAAGCGAGACGCAAATCTCGCTACGACGGTGATCGAAATGGACGTAGAAATCGACCACATGGAAGTTGACATGGAAGAGGAGTGTCTTAAAATCCTGGCATTGTATCAGCCGGTTGCGATTGATTTGCGGTTCATTATCACAGCTCTGAAGATTAATAATGACCTGGAGCGGATTGGTGATTTGGCCGTCAATCTTGCCGAACACAGCACATTCCTTGCGGGTCATCGGCAGACAGATGTTCCTTTTGACTTTGAGGAAATGACCCAAAAAACGGAATTGATGCTTCGGAAAAGTCTTGATGCTCTCGTGAAGATGGACTCCAAACTGGCATATGAGGTTTGTGCTGCCGACGACGAAATCGATAACATGGACCGCCAGATGCAGTTAATGATGCAGAACGCAGTTCATACCCACCCGGAGCAAACCGAATGTCTAATGCACCTGCGCTCGGCATCAGGCCACCTGGAACGTGTGGCGGACCATGCTACTAACATCGCCGAAGATGTGATATATATGATCGAGGGCCGAATTGTTCGACATAAGGCCGAGAACTACAAATAGAGGAATCATTGTGAGAAGGGGATTAAACCGTTGGTGAAGTCGCGAAAAGTTATAGTCTGCCTAATCGCAGCCTTAACGTATGGATTAATCTTGTGCGCACCTTGTTTTGCTATTGATGACGGGGACGTTCAATTCTGGAGTACAGCCAGCGCCTCTTTTGACATTAACAAAGACTGGAAAGGAAAAGTCGAAGAGGAATTTCGGTTTGGAGAAAATGCGGGAACTTTTTACTACAATCATTCGGATTTGGGTTTCATTTACGGGGGTTTGGCTGAATGGATCGATCTGGGATTCAACTACAGGCAGATCTTTTTTAAAGACAGTGCAGGCGAATGGAGACGCTAAAATCGGCCACATGTAAATGTAACTTTGAAAACCGAAGTGAATGACTTTGCTCTGAGCAGCAGGTCAAGATTGGAATTTCGAGATAGAGAAATCAAAAAAGACATTTGGGTTTACAGACACAAACTTACGATCATGATGCCGTTTGAACTAACAAAACTCAAACTGCAACCTTATATCGCAGATGAAGTGTTTATCGATCTTGACAAGTCGGAATATGTCGCGAACAGGCTTTATTCCGGCTTCTCGTTTACATCGTCAAAACGTATCAAGAGCGAGTTCTTTTATTTGTGGAAATGGGGTAAATCAGGCGGCGATCGGACATACATCAATGTGATTGGGGCCCAGTTAAAATTATATTTCTAATGTATGGAAGATAGCTTTTTAGCTTTATCCGACCTGAATCACAAAACCGAACTATGAGCCGGTCGAACAGCACTCAGGTCTTCATCGAATCCAGTTCTATAAAAGCTATCGGCAGGAAGATAAAGACCGGCAGCCACGCCCAGAACTCCGGCATGACCTTGTCGAAGATAACCTCCGTAGCGAGTATTTTGCAGGCAAAACTTGTAATAAAACACACCCCGGTCAGGGCAAAGCTGATCATCACGGCAGACTTTACCGACTTTGGATCCCGACAAACCAGTAAAGGCAGGCTTATCATGAGCATTACCAAATTTATGAGCGGATCGGTAATGCGGAAATGCTTCTGGCTGGAAAGCTGAGCCATGTCTCTAATTTGTATTTTTTGTGCTTCGAGAGCTGTTAATTGTCGCAATGATAACAGAGCTTTGTGCTCGGATTCGCACCTGACCGGGATGTGTTTTGCCGTGATGTCACTGGCATAAAAATCTATCGGCTGGGGACCTTTTCCGGAGCCTCTTTCAGTCAGCAGGCCGTGAGGGACCCACTCGCCGGTTTCCAGAGATTGGGTCCACAAGTCCCATCGACCTGTTTTATCATTATAAACCGCTTTGTCAGCATCTATGCGCCCGGTTACTTCCCAGATACCGGGCCTGGATGTCGTAGGGCGGCGCAGGATGATGGTGGGATTATATAGAGTTGATGTTTCTACATCGAATATTAGAGAGCAGATGAGTGAACCTTTGCCGTCACTAATGAATCTCACTCTATACCATTCCTGGCCGGGAATATCACCGTGGCTGCGCACGAGCTTGTCTGCGAGCGGGGGTATTATGAATTCCTGGTCGATCACCAATACACCGGTCAACAGCAGCGAGAGAAACACTATCGGGAAAATTATACGCTTCAAGCTGACACCCGAAGCCATCACGGCCACCAACTCGTTATGACGGACCATTTTGCCGAACGAAAAGGCCGCCGCTACTACGGTTATCATCCCGGCGAAATCCCTGAAATATAGCGTGTTGTTAAGAAGGTAAAATGTAAATATATTTTTGATAATGGCCACGGTTTCAAGATCTGCATTTTCTGTAAATTCGTCAAGATTCACGAATAAATCAATAATTATTCTCAGCCCCACGAGCACACAAAAGGCTATGCAATAACCTATCAGAAAATTCTTCGCAACGTATCTGTCCAATATTTTCATAATTTTGGTCCCACATGTTGCGGGCCTTAGACGCTCATATTCAATCCCGGTTTTGCCGGGATTTTGTCATTAACTTAATGTTTCAACAAGTGGCGGTATATCACAAGAACCAAAAGTAACAAAAATGCCAGTCCCGCCCACATCACAGCCACGCCCGTAATGCTTTCGGAACCGTGACTTGTGATAAGGTTTTTGCCGCTCATTATACAGACTATCAGTATCGCGGCGGGGATACAACTTGCCCCGAAAGCAGTGAGCAGATGTCCGCCTTTTTTTATGATGCCCAGGCCGATGCCGATCAATATCATTGGTATGCAGCCTGCTCCGAACACCAGCCGGGTATGTATCTCGGCTTTTATTCGCACCAGCACATGGCGTATCTCTCTCTGAAGGCTGCTATGCAAATTACTCAGGCTCTCGCTCGGCTGCAATCCCAACTGTTGCGACAAGTCCGAAGCTAATTTTTCAACTTTTAATGAACCACTTTCGGTCTTAAATTCATTTGCAGCGACTTCTGCGGCCCGGGGCGGTATCAAATCGCGAATAATATACCGCATCGTCAATTCATCTGATCCTTCCATCCTTGAATTGTAGATATCCATCGTCAAAGTCGGTTTCAGCTTATCGACCTCGATATGAAGCAGGGCTTTTTCGCATATTAAAGTATGTAAGATTTCTTTGCTGTCAGTATTATATTCTATGACTACTACTTCGTCTTCGCCTGAGAGTTCTACTTCTTCATCTTGTGCACTGCATTGACCGGCGATAAATTTGACTGAGTTCGGATTTCCAAGCAGCTCATAGAATCCTCCGGCATCCTCAGCACTTTCCGGAGGCGTTTCATCCCTTTTTGTTATTCCGGCGTTAATATCTTGCGCTAATAACTCTATCATGATTTGAGCGTAAGTCTCGCGTGCCAGTTTTTCGATCGGGTAAAAGTTCATCAAGTCGGCTTCGATCTTTCTCATTTCATCTATTTTTTTGAATTTTATCTCATCGCTTAACAGTGAGCCGAGTTCCACCGTCACCGACCCCCATTCCGCTCCTGCCTCCGAATCTGCGCCCATTTGACCTGACTTGTATGCTAATATCTGTACTTCATTGAATCTTTCATGCGATTTGATACTTACTTTAGCGTCTTCTGCGGTAAAAATGTCTTTTATTTCGTTGTTTTTTATTTCGGTTACAATCACACCCGAGAGAACATCTTTTTCCTGGTCGGTCTTGTCGGCGTAAATCAGGTACCGGTAGTCCGGTGGCAGTTCATAATATCTTTTTCGCTGGATATTACGGAAAAGTATTTTCTTTGCGTCGGTTTTAAGAGAATTTTCCGCGCGTTGCACAAAAACAGGCATTACGTAGAAGCTCAAAAGCAAATTTGCAATCGCCACTATAATCGCCAGAGCCAATCCGGGATAAACAAGCCTTATCAGACTTATTCCGCTCGCTCTGCAGGCGTCAAGCTCACTATCGCTTGCGAATCGCCCGTAAACCAGAGAGCACGCGAACAGCGCGGCCATTGGCAGCACAAACGTCAGGGTTATCGGCAGAAAATAGCTCATAAGGGAAAGCACCTGGCGAGGTCCGACTCCAAATTCCTGAACCGGCTGCAGAATGCTGCCCAGGCTCAACATTAGCGTCAGAGCGACCACCGCTAATATAAAAGCCCGCAAAAGCTCGCGAAATATATATTTATGTAATGTAAAAAGCATGCCGTCAATTTCCAACCGTCAATTTTGAAACCTCAATTATCAACAGTAGAGGGCATTTTGCAACAAAATTACCCACTGTTTGCTCATGGACTCATGCGATAACGGCAACAAATTGCTGATATTCTCATTATTTTCTCATTTGCTTCGTATATGATGAAGTATACGGCTCGGGAAGACCACTATAATATTGCCGGCGTGAAACGAGATCACAATGATTAAAAAATGGCGAGTCGAGCGTTTCGACTTGCACAGGAATGCGATTTGTGAGAAAGGAGCAGATTATGTTAATTAGGCGGATAATTACAGCTTTATTAATGTTGGGCCTTTTTGGTGTTGGCGTAGCCACCCTGTCGTGCGCGGCCGAGGCGAAATACCAGGATACCTTCAACATCGAGAAGACCACCTTGGCGGACAAAGGCTCGAACACCTACATGATCCTCAAGCCGGGCTACAAACTGATCCTCACAGATGGCAAGGATACTCTGACGATCACGGTCCTGGACGAGACGAAGACCGTCGACGGCGTAAGAACACGCGTCGTCGAAGAGCGCGAGACCAAGGGCGGCAAACTTGATGAGGTCTCCCGCAATTATTTCGCCATCGATAAGGCCACCGGTGATATCTATTATTTCGGCGAGGATGTCGACATGTACGACGCCGACGGCACTACAAAACATGAGGGTAGTGTCTGGAGCTTTACAGCGATTCCGCCTGAGGTGGTGAAGCTTGAGGTGAGGGGCCCAAACGAGGTGTCCGAGGAGTCCGGCGCACAATATACTGCCTTAGCCTACCATGAGGATGATTCCATCAAGGACGTGACCACCTTGACAATCTGCTCGATTGAGCCGAACACCTCCGGCAGCATCAACCAAAGTGGCTTTTTGACACTAACGCCTCTGGATACGCCTGTAGAAGCGACCATAAACGCAGAATACACCGAATGTCAGGCTACGGTCAAAGGCCAAAAATTGGTATTCTGTCTGCCTTATCATCGATCTCATGTAGTCGATGGTGCGACGATGACGATTAAGATTCTTCTGTGATGTTGGCTGTCTATTCAAGAAGGGGCTGGCAGTTTAAAGCACTGTCAGCCCTTTTCTTTTTTCGCTAAATCCACGGTTCAAGGGTCCCCAGTTCTCCTAATGTTGCATCACCCACCTTCTCCCAATACGCTCGCCAAAGACCACTGGAACGAACCGACGCTAAGGTCATCAAGCTCTCGGCAGGAACCACATCCCAGTGAGCCTTGGCTCGGGTCACGTAGCTAACTATGGAAAGTGCGAAAGTTCAGACTTTTCAATCCTTGGGAAAAGTGACTACTGTGCCATCTTTGAAGACCACCGCTCCGGTTCCATACAGATAGATAAGACCATATCCATCTACGAGAATGAATCTCAAGGGATCGTTCTCTTTGCCCTCAAAGTCAAAACCCATAATGTCTGTAACTCGACCTTTGAAGCGCCAAATACTACCGTGCCCCACCGGGATAGAGGCACCGCCAGCCCCAAAAGGCTGCCTATCCTTAGGATATTCAAGTTCAAACCGTACAAGATTAGATCCGGCTTCAGAAATAGTGACGCTACCCTTTTCTCGATCCGGAATAGTCTTTCTAGCGACATTCAGGAAAGCACCGATAACAAAGCGTTCTCCCAAATCCGATGATAGTAAAAGATGAGCAAAAGTTTCCTCGACCTCTTGCTGAAAGGCCTTCGGCAATGAGTGAAGCGCTTGAGTTCGTACAAATCTCTCCAAGGAACTTAGATCCTTTCGGGCCTCCTCGAACTCTGTCTTAGGCTCCTTTCGGACCTCCTCAGACGCTATCTTAGGCTCCTTTCGGACCTCCTCGGACACTATCTTTGGCTCCTTTTCGAGACCAAGAGGGTCGATATCTTTGATTTTGTCGGCGTAAATCTGGTACGGATATTTGCTCAGCAATTCTTTGCCGTATTGGGCGATCAAAGCTTTATTTTGTTCGCTCATCATTCTGCTTTTGACCTGCCCTTCCATATTAGTTGAGTATTGTTTCTCTTCGCCGGGGGCCTTTTCCAGGATTTTGACGATGCGCCAACTAATGCCCTGGCGGTAAAAGCCCTTCACGGGCCCGATGATTTGATTCGGATTGCCCGCCCATAAATCCTTCCAGAACAATCCTTCGCTGCTGGGATTTGTAGTGAAAGGTTTGCCCTCTTTTTCGAGAGCGAATTGTTGCCTGACCGCCTCGAAATCCTTTCCGCTGTCAAGCACGGCCCTTGCCTGTTTGGCGGTCTTAAGGTCCTGACACCAGAACAGGTCGATCTTCAGGCTTTTGCTTGTTCCGAACGATTCTTTGTTTTTGCCGAAGTAGGCGATGATCTGCTCGGTTGTCGGTTCTTTAAGTTCCTTGCGCTTTGCCGATAAGGCTTCACTGAGCAGCCTCCTGTCCTCATAATCTCTGACCTGCTTTAACATATCTTTATCCCGGTCGAGTCCGAGTGTTTTGGCCTCAGAGACCAGCAGCGGCATTCGCAGGGCCCGCTCCAATAACTGATCGACGCCTTGCGGAGTATTCAGGTCTCGCGGACGTCGCGGCGGGACAATATCGCAGAGCGCTTCGAACCAGTCTTTCAGCGTTATCTTTCCATTTGTATACTGTGCCAGCACAATATTTTTCTCGGCCTCCGTTAGTTCATCTTTAATCTGAGACGTACGGATAAATCCTACGTTGCGGGCTTGTTTCGGATTACGTATCAGCCTTTCGTGAATTTGGATGGCTCTCGGGAAATTCTGCTTTAACTTTGAAACACGAGACTTGCCGTATATCTGGTTGTAATACTGATCCAGCATTGTGTTGGTTTTAGCTCTTTCGATCATCGCTTTCGCTCCGGCCTCGTTCAGCTTGGGATCGGCCTGCATCTTCCGTGTTATTTCATCGGCCGGGATATCGATTTTGCCTTGTATGTGCCTTGCTAACAACAGGTTGACGAGCTTTCTTTCCATGAACCTTTTGACCGAAGTGCTGATCGAGTCATTTTCGAGATAACCCTGCGAGCGGGCTTCGATTATCGTGGCTTTTTCCGCGAGCATTTTCATAAGCGCCGTTTTGGCATCGACCGGCTCGGTATTCTCGTCGTAGTTGTCATAGTCATAGGGATAAAGCTCGGTCATCAGTCGCTTCTCAAGCTCTTCTCTTGTAATCACGTAATAGGCTATTCTCGCAACAGTGATTGATTCGGCGGCGGCGGACTTTACCCCGGGCGGTACATTTGGCTGCCCAGACGCACAGACAGATCCTTCTGCGAAGCAAAAATAAAATATCGCCGATAATAACCATAAAAAGGTGAACATAGAGGCGGTTCGCGAACCGCCCGTACTTGAAAATAACTTTACCATTTGTCTTTTCCCCTAAAATAACATTTTTTACAGGTTCTATTATAACATTTCCGCCGGTATTAGCAATGAAGTTCGGCGATTTCTCCCGGTGCGGGCAGAAATTCATACCAAGTGTATTT
>Ga0307380_10005685_pt1 | contig 16518 bp, 17 predicted proteins | sample UN3MG_FD_202239 | JGI IMG/M metagenome (GOLD analysis project Ga0307380, IMG submission 202239) | Soil microbial communities from Risofladan, Vaasa, Finland - UN-3 | ecosystem: Environmental > Terrestrial > Soil > Coastal area > Acid sulfate soil | place: Finland: Risofladan, Vaasa | collected...
GGCCCTCCAGCTTGAACTTGTTCTTCTCCAGAAGATCGAAGATGGCGACTTCGCGCTCATGCTCGACATCGGAATTGTCGCGGCCGAGCGAAGCCTCATCGAGGGTCACCTCGACGAGACGGGCGTCCTCGCCCCAGGTCCGCTCTTCCGTTTCGTTTTCTTGCGCGTCGTCGGTCATATCTCTTCCGGCAAATTCAATCGGATGGAGACGGAGCGCCGGTGGGCCTCGAGACCTTCGGCCCGGGCCAGCGCCATCGCAGAGGGACCAAGAGCCTTCAGGCTGTCGGCATCGAGCTTGAGGATGGAGGTGCGCTTCATGAAGTCGAGTACGCCGAGACCGGAAGCGAAGCGGGCGCTGCGCGCCGTCGGCAGCACGTGGTTGGTGCCGGCCACATAATCGCCGATCACCTCGGGCGTGTAGCGGCCGACAAAGATGGCACCGGCATCGCTGATCTTAGCGGCTAGCGCGTCGGCATTGCCGGTGGCGATCTCCAAATGCTCAGCCGCGAGACGGTCCGCAAGCGCCGGTGCCTCGTCGAGGCTCTCCACCAGAATGACGGCGCCGAACGTGTCCCAGCTGGCGCGGGCGGTCTCGGCGCGCGGCAGCGTGGCCAGCTGGCTTTCGACCGCGGCGATCACCGCCTCGGCGAATTCCGCATCGTCAGTGATGAGGACCGACTGGGCGGCGGCGTCATGCTCGGCCTGCGCCAACAGATCGGCGGCGATCCAGGCCGGGTCATTCTCGGCGTCGGCGATGACCACGACCTCGGACGGGCCGGCCACCATGTCGATGCCGACCTGGCCGAACACCTGCCGCTTGGCCGCGGCCACATAAGCGTTGCCGGGGCCGACAATCTTGACCACGGGGCGGATGGTCTCCGTGCCGAAGGCGAGCGCGGCGACGGCTTGCGCGCCGCCGACGCGGTAGATCTCATCGACGCCGGCGAGCTTGGCGGCCACCAGCACCAGCGGATTCAGTTCGCCGCCCGGTGTCGGCACCACCATAACGAGGCGCTTGACGCCCGCGACCTTGGCCGGGACCGCATTCATCAACACCGAGCTTGGATAGCTCGCCGTGCCGCCCGGCACATAGAGCCCGGCCGAGGCGACGGGCGTCCAGCGCTGGCCGATACCGACGCCACGGTCGTCGGTATAGCGGTCGTCTTTGGGGCGCTGCCTTTGGTGATGATCGAGAATACGCGCATGCGCCAACTCAAGCGCTTGCACCGTCTCATCGTCCACTTGCGCCCGCGCGGCGTCGATCTCTTTCGCCTGGACGGCGATGCCGGTCTCGTTCAGGTCGAGGCGGTCGAATTGCTGCGTGAGCGCGATCAGCGCCGCGTCACCCTCGGCGCGCACGCGCGCGATGATCTTGGCGACCGCGTCATTGACGTCGGCGGCACTCTCCCGCTTGTCGCCGAGCAGCGCGGTGAAGCGCGCCTCGAAATCGCGATCGCGCGTATCGAGCCTCTGGACCATGAGGATGCGTTCCTATGCGCCGGACGCGCCGGCGTCTCCCGAAGCGGCGGCGCTGTCCGGGACGGCGTCATCACCAGGATGCTCCGGCTTGTTTCGCGTCGGCCAGGCCGGCCCAAGATCGCGCAGTTCCACTTCGAGACACTCGACCTCGAGCTGAACCGTGACGTCGCCGGAGAAGGCGAGCGTGACGCGGCCGCTCGGCGCGTCGCCAACCTCGAAGTGAATGGCGAGCAGCGACAGCACGCGATCCGGCGCGTTGGGCCGGAGATCCTTGTGCTTGGCGCTGAGCACGCGGTCGAATCTGAGCGCCGTCCGGCGCCGCCGATAGTCCTGGGCCTTCTCCCCCACCGCGCTCTCCCAGTCGAAGCGATTGAGGACCGCGGCGAAGCGCTTCTGCGAGGGCAGATACGCCATGTCGCCGACGCGGACGACGGCATCCTGAAGATGCGACGACACGACCGCGAGGTCTTCTTCATCGAGGGCGAGCAGCTTGAGTGGGGTCATGGTCAAAAAGGCAGCCTCTCTCGCATGGGAGGTCCCATGCTCCGGATTGAGGAAGAATGCATAACCCAGCAGGAGCTAGCCGGAAAGCCGCTCAATCTGGGCGCCGCAGGACCGCAGCTTCTCCTCGATGCGGTCGAAGCCGCGGTCGAGATGATAGACGCGGCCGATCTGTGTCTCACCTTGGGCGGCAAGCCCGGCGATGATCAGCGACACGGAGGCGCGCAGATCGGTGGCCATGACTTGGGCGCCGCGCAGGCCATCCACGCCATGGACCAGCGCCGTATCGCCTTTGAGGTCGATGCGGGCGCCAAGCCGGGCCAGTTCCTGCACATGCATGAAGCGGTTCTCGAAGATCGTCTCGCGCACCTCGGACACGCCGCGCGCCGTACACATCAGCGCCATAAGCTGGGCCTGGAGATCGGTAGGGAAGCCGGGGAAGGGCTGGGTCTCGACGTTGACCGCGTCCAGACCGTGGCCGTTGCGCGCCACGCGGATGCCGGCGGCGCTCTCCTCGACCTCGACGCCACTGCCCCGCAATAGCTGAAGCGCCTCGTGCAGCAGATCGCCCCGGGCGCCTTCTAGGAACACATCGCCGCCGGTAATAGCAGCGGCCATGGCATAGGTTCCCGTCTCGATACGGTCGGGAAGCACGGCGTGCTCGGCCGCATGCAGCGAGGTCACGCCCTGGATATTCATGGTGGAGGTGCCGATGCCCTCGATCTTGGCGCCCATTTCGACGAGGCAGGTGGCCAGATCGGCGACCTCGGGCTCGAGGGCGGCATTCTCGATCACCGTGTCGCCGCGGGCGAGCACGGCTGCCATCAGCGCGTTATGGGTGGCGCCCACCGACACCTTGGCGAGATGAATTCGGCCGCCGATCAGACCCTTCGGGGCCTTGGCGAGCACATAGCCGCCATCGAGCTGGATATCGGCGCCGAGAGCCTGCAGCGCCGTGAGATGAAGATCGACCGGCCGCGTGCCGATGGCGCAGCCGCCGGGCAAGGAGACCGTCGCCTCGCCACAGCGGGCCAGGATCGGCGCCAGCACCCAGAAGCTCGCCCGCATGCGCGCGACCATCTCGTAAGGCGCCGTTGTGTCGACGATCTCTGCGGCCGTGAGGCGGAAGGTCTGGCCGTCAGTGGTGCTTTGGCCGGCTTTTTTGCCGGCAATGGTGATGTCGACGCCATGATTGCCAAGAATGCGGCCGAGCAGCGTGACGTCGGCGAGGCGCGGCACGCCGTGTAGCGTGAGGGTCTCGCGACTCAGCAGGCTCGCGATCATTAGAGGCAGCGCCGCGTTCTTGGCCCCACTAATGGGTATGGTGCCACTCAAGCGCTCGCCGCCGACAATGCGGATACGGTCCATGACGATGTTGGCTCCCTCGCGCGATTTAAGACCCCTCGCGCGGCAAAATCCCCGTTTGGCCGCCCATCAATCCCCTCGGCGGGGCAGCGGGCGGCCAGTCTACTCTCCCAGCCTCAGGTCTGTCCCCCCTCTTTGGGGGGCGATTGCGGGGCTTTTCGGGCGCGATTTTGTGCCTTGCGTTTCAATATGTTAGCGCGGAGCTCCTGCTCCAGCCGGGCGCGGCGTGCGTCACCTGCGGCGTCGCCCCCTCGCGGGTTGTTGCCGTCGCTGCTGTCGTCCTTCGGTCCGGCCATGAGGGCGTCATATATCATGCGTGGCCCCGGCGCGATGGCCCGCCGCGAGCCCGCTGGTTCAGGGCCATGCAAGGGCCGTCACGCTCCTTGCACCGGCTGTCACCCTATGGCAGTTTGCGCGCCGCACGCGAGGCCGCCCGGACTCTTCGAGGGCTTCGCCTCCCGGGCCGATCCACCGGTCTTATTCGCCGCCGTAGCTCAGTGGTAGAGCGCGTCATTGGTAATGACGAGGTCCTCAGTTCAATCCTGAGCGGCGGCACCATAAAATCAATGAGTTAGCAGACCAGTCTTGGTTAGCATCTGGCTCTAGGGTGCATACAGGGTGCATCGCTCGGGGTCCAGACAGCATCCGGGCAGCGTCCCGCTCAAGCTCCTCGGCAAGCCCTCCATGCGCCCATGATCGACGGCCATCAGTGTGGAACGGGATAGTCCGATCTTGCGTTGGGAGATGCTGACCTAGTGCATTGGGGTCGGTCAACTGAGGAGGCTTTGGCCTCCCCTTTTTGTGTCGGAAAGTACCCTGCGCTCTCGTGCAGCGTGCTGCCGTGCGGCGGCCCCGTCGTGAGCAAGCGTCAATCGACAAGGCCCTGTTGCGCTAGGGCGCTGCGCCAGAGAGGCGGTTCGCCCAGCATTCGTTGTAGGGTGGTGCGGGTGTCGAGGGCTTGCAGGGCTTTACGTGCCGCCTTGGCGTCCTTGGCGGTCATGGGCTCTCGCGTCGATACGGGCAGGTCTAGCCAGGTCAAATATCTGGCCTCCTCGTGGTCTTTCTCCTCGGGCGCACTTACCATCGGAACTTTCTCCAGGGCTGCTTGCGTTGCTCTTCGTTACCTTCCTCCAACTTTGGTTAACGAAACCCTACGCCAATGCGGCAGCGTCCCGACAGCGGTTACAGCCTTCTGCCAGAGCAGTTGGTGCCGGTCGCGGTCATCAGACCGCGCTCCATCTGCTCCTCGATATACGCCTCAATCTTGTCGTTGCCTCTGGCGCAAGCCAAGCTGCTTTGCTCGGCGGTCGGAGGAGCCAATGAAGAGGTCGTCGCTCAAGGCTCTTCGGTACTCATAGCCAGTCGCTGTCGTCAGTGGAAACGATGTCTAAGAACCAGCAGACAAGCGCAGCTATAGCTACGCCTGTGACCGTCACGGCAAGCGTTGCAAATATTGACACCATTGTGGTTCCCCCGAGTGGTTCAACAAAACTCAACTCGGGTGAAGCCGGAACGGTTCCCTGACGCATCCGCCTGGAACCAACTTGGGCCAATATGAGTTTATGCGACAGGGCCGACAGGGCCGACCCCGGCCCATAGTTTGGCACCCATACTCGGAGGGAGTTCCCAGGATGACTAACTTCATCAGTGCCTTGATTTTTGCTGCTGCGTTGATGTTTGGACTAGGTACTGGTTCAGCGTTGACTTACGCCTGCAATGAACAAACCGCCCAGGCCGAGGCTGCAACTGGATTGGTCCAGCTTGCAATGGACGACGCCGAAGATGCCATGTCCGACGACGCTGCCTCTGACGACGCCATGTCCGACGACGCTGCCTCTGACGACGCCACGTCCGATGACGCTGCCTCTGACGACGCCACGTCCGATGACGCTGCGTCAGATGACGCTGGCTCCGACGGCGAGAGCCAAGACTAAAAGCCCACAGCAACTTACTAAGGTCGATAAGGGCGCGTCTGGCTTTGGTCGGCGCGCTCTTTTTTTAAGGAGCGGCCATCTCCCTTATCATAGTCAGTCGCTACGGTTTTAGTCGCGCGCGGCGAGCCATACGGGGAGGCCCCGAAGGACATCGACATGCCGCTTCCCTGCCTCTGGCAAGACGAAGACACACTGGGCCGCGTATAGGGTGCGGCAAGGTGGCACTTTCCCAGCAAGGTCTTGTTAAGGCGCGCCGTGGATAGCCTAGAGCGAAACTTTCGGGGACCAAGGGACAATGAAGACTTTCGACGTAGCCGCGGCATTGGCGGTCTGCATAATCGCAGCGCAACTGCTTTTCGGTTAGAGCGGCGAAGCCATTGAACGGCGAACGTTCATGCTCGACACTCTTTCCCTCGCCAGTTGCCGCACGTCACCATGTTGCTAGTGGCGGCAAAAGTGGAACCGGGCATCACTCAGGCGCTCGCGTAGCGCACTCCGCTCAGCAACCGCTCGTAGAGCGCGCCCACGAACGGCTTCAATGGTGCCTCCTGGGATCAGCGACCTGGGAAAGAACGCCCGTCAGCGGCGCGCTGCACACCTTGGCGCATAAAGCGATAGTGATATGCTCAGAGCGAAGCGTGGCCGTTTCAAGCTTGTAGACCCTCAAAATGAAGGACCGTGAGTAATGCGTCGTTTGCTATTCGGTACCGCCGTGTTTGTCGGTGTCGTCTGGGCGGTGCCCGCAACGGCAACCCCTGTAGCTATGCCAGGGTTTAACAGCCAACACGTCGAGGCCGCGACGGTCGAGGAAGTTGCCTATTGGCGTCGCCGTTACCGGCGCTACGGCTATCGTGTGCCCTACGCCTACCCTCCCGCCTACTATGTGCCTCCGCCTGCATACGCCTACCCTCCCGCTTACTATCCGCCTCCTCCTGCATACGCCTACCCTCCCGCCGCCTATCCGCCTCCGAATGGCGACTACGGCGAGTATCCGTATGCGAATGGCGACTACGGCGGCTATCCGCCCCAGAACGGCTACTAACCGACCCAACGATAGGCTGGGTCATCGGTGGCTAGACTGGCGCTGCTGGTGCCGCTGGTATGGTCGGACCTGCCAGCAGAACGGCGCTCTACGGCGCGCACAAAACAAGCCAGCATCGCTAAGGTGCTGACCTTCGATGAGGCGCGGCGCATTGCTGTGAACGTGGCCAAGCTGCCGGAACTGTTGAGGGGGGGGGCGGACTAGCGGCTATGCAATCAGCGCTCGTCGGACGGTCGATTAGCCAGCCAGATCCAGATGAATAGCGAAGCCCATGCAAGGGCAGCCAGTAACGTAATGTACCAAGGCTGTGATGTGCTGCTTAGAACATAGAAAAGTCCGAAGCCCCCGATGAGAAATGCGGCGACTAGGCTGAAAAGCGTCATAACAACGCCCCTAACTTGCTCACTGTGGTCGCAAAAAACTTACACAACAGTAGAGCGAGCGCGACAGGACCAAAAACTCAAAAAACTTTCAGTGTTAATTCCGCCCGGCGCATTGCTGTGAACGTTGCTAAGCTGAAAGCTGCCGGTCACCGCATCGGTGCCGTCGTTGTCGGTGATCGTATAGTCGGTGCTCGGCTGGTAATTGCCGTTGGCAGCGGTTTCCTTTGAAAATATTGGTTCGCATATCAGGGTTTACGCAATAACCGCTCTCGGCATTTGGAAACGGCGTGAAGTCGGATGGGCCCAGATTTAGCAGATGCCGCAACGTCTCCTCATCCCTGGCGATAAACGCGTCCAATACAGCTTGCGTTATTCGGGCTTTCCGCTCGCGCTTAACTGCTCTGCGCGTGGTCGGCATCTCAGCAAGTCATCCCAATCTTGGGAGAGCCAGGACGACCGCGTGGGCCGACCGGCTGCAAGCTCACGCCTAGTTCCTTGAGTGCTTTGATGACTAGCGACCGCGCTGCGATTTCAGCACTTAGAGCCGGATGCCCGCGCAGCAGATCGCCGTTTCCACTTCGGACAACTTCGCCATCTTTGTCGATGGCAGCACGACAGCCCTCCGCCCTATCCAGGGCAGAGCATGCTTGTGCCAGGATTTGGATACCGGCCAGCATCTTCGATGGCGAACTCCGCCATGACAGCATCGAAAAGCGCCCTGCCATGCCGTCTGAGAGGTAGCGGCGGCTCGATAACCGCATCGGCAACAATGTGCAGCACTGGCTTCTTTTTGGCTTGGCTCATGTTCAGTTCTCTCTGTGAAACGTTCTGACGTTCTCAATATGCTGTCAGCGAAGGGAACCGCATCGTTTGTTCCCCTTAGCCCATGATGCCCCCGGAGCCCCCTGCCGGGGTCTTGACCTGGGGGCGGTATTCTCCCCCGGTAAAACGTCCCGAGTGTTTTGTGGGAATGGTATTCATCCGATGATGCCTGACCTGCGGGAGAGCATGTCTTTGTCACGCTCTCTCTCTTCCGCAGCAAGAAGCTCGGCATGCTTACGGCGCTTCTGCCGCTCGTTTTCCTCGGCCTGCTCAGTTCAATCCTGAGCGGCGGCACCAGTATTTCTCAAAATCTTGCCTAGAGCCGCCTCAACCTTAACGGCGGATTCTGTGGCTCCGGTGCGCTTTCTCGCCACAAAGCGGGGGAAACCTCCGGGCCCCAATCGGCGTTTAACTATCAGCATTCGGGGGGCACGCTTAACGGAGCATGCCCATGCTTGACGACCTGACAAACGAACCGGCTCACCGGCTGGCTAGCGAGCGGCCAGAATATCGCGGATATGAAATCCAGTTGCGCCACGAGTGGTCGAACTGGTGCGCGGCCGTGCATCCCACGCGGGCCGACCTTCCCATACTCGCCCAGTCGCCCCTGCTCACGCTCTCCCTCAACCGGGACGAGGCGCTGGCCGCCGCCAAGCGCAATATCGACGAAGCGCTGGGCCATCTAACGAAGAACGTGGCCTAGCCGGCGGCCTATTTGGTGAGTAGCGCGTAGGCCGCGTAGCAAAGGGTCAGCGCCAGCAGTGGCCGCAAGAGCCACTCCGGGGCGACACCGGCCAGCCGCGTGCCGAGGAGGATGCCGGGGATCGAGCCGCAGAGCAGCGCCAGCAGGATTCCCGGATCGACATGGCCGAGGCCGAGATGGCCGGCGCCGGCGACAAGGGTCAGCGGCACCGCATGAGCGATGTCGGAGCCGACGATGCGCTTCGCTGGCAGGCTTGGGAACAGGAACGCAAGCACCACCACGCCAATGGCGCCGGCGCCCACCGAGGTCAGGGTCACCAGCAGGCCGAGTGCGGCGCCGAACAATACCGTGGGAACCATGCGCGGGGGCACCACGCCGGTTGGGTTATTGCCGATGTGCCCCTTCATCAGGATGGGATAGAGCACGATGGCGACGGCGCTGACCGGGAGCGCGAAGGCGAGGCCATAGCGAATCCATCCGGCCATGACAGCGGTGTCGAACGGGATGTAGGCCATGACCGCGAGCACGACGATCGCGGCCGGGATGCTGCCCATCGCCAAGCGCAACACGATCGGCCAATCGACGTTCTCGGCCAAATGGTGGCGCCAGCCGCCGACCGTCTTGGTCACCGAGGCATAGAGCAGGTCGGTGCCGACGGCGACCGCGGGCGCGACGCCAAAGGTCGAGATGAGCAACGGCGTCATCAAAGCGCCGCCGCCAACCCCCGTCAGGCCCACGAGGAACCCGACACCAAAGCCAGCGCCAGCCAGCGGCAGCAGGGCCGCGGCCCAGCTGAGGTCAACCATTGATGAGAGCCTCCCCCTAAGCTACCGGCGAGATCGCACCCTGTGGGCTTCTACCGTTATTATTGGTCAGTTTCGATCAGAACCGGAACCCCCGCCGAGCGTAGCAGAATAGCCACTTCCTGGGCACGCCGCTCGAATTCGGCACGGTCGGCCGGGGAATCGCCGAGATCTGAGCAGAGCCCTGCCAGACGCGCACGGTCAAGGACAAGAACATTGTCGCCGACCGCGGCCGCGCCGGTCTGCACCCAGGTAATGACGCCGCCGGCCACGGTCGTGCCGTCAACGGCGTTGACCAGCACGAAATTGCCGGTGAGCGGCAGGTCCCCGAACAGGTCGAGCGCGGTGGCACGGCCGAGCAGAATGCGGCAATCGGCGATGTCGTTGGCGCTGCATTCGTGCGCCGGGGTCGAGTCGAGCGTCTCGAAGTCCACCAGCGCCGACACGCTCATGGAGGTGACCGGCGTGAGATCGGTGGCGGTGCGCAGCAGATAGCCGGCTTCCGGGTCGAAGGATTTTTCCGAGAGCCAGACGAGGCGCGCCTCGATGACGTCGGCGTTCACCGGCCGCCGCTTGACCTCGGACAGCACGGCGCCGCGCGAGATATCGAGATCGGTGTCGAGCACCAGGGTGACCGCATCGCCCTTGTGGGCGGAGGCCTGGTCGCCGCTCATGGTGGCGATCCGCCGCAAGGTAGCGCCGAGGCCGCTGCGGGGGTCGACCACCCGGTCGCCGACCTTAATCGTGCCCGACGTGACCGTGCCGGCATAGCCGCGGAAGTCGCCTGAGGCGCGCAGCACGAGCTGCACGGGCATGCGGAACGGCGCGTCCTCCGGCTCGACCTTGGGATCGACGCGCTCCAGATATTCGAGCAGCGTCGGCCCGGTGTACCAGCCCATCTCAGCGGAGCGGGCAACCACGTTGGCGCCGGTCAGCGCCGCCACCGGAATGGCGGTAATCTCGGCGAAGCTGAAATTGCCGGCCAGCGCCCGGAAGTCGGCCTCGATGGCGCGGTAGCGCTCCTCCGACCAGTCGATCTGATCCATCTTGTTGACGGCGACAATGACCTTCTTGATGCCGACCAGATTGCAAATGGCCGCATGGCGCCGCGTCTGGCGCTTCACGCCATGACGGGCATCGACCAGGAGAATGGCGATATCGGCGTGGGATGCGCCGGTCGCCATGTTGCGCGTGTATTGCTCATGGCCCGGGGAATCGATGATGACGAAGCGCCGGCGCTCGGTCTCGAAATAGCGCCAAGCGATGTCGATGGTGATGCCCTGTTCGCGCTCGGCCACGAGACCGTCGAGCAGCAGCGAGAAATCGATACGCTCGCCGTTGACCGCGCGGGCATGCGAGGCATGCATGATGGCGGCGCGCTGGTCCTCGGTGACGCCGGCGGCGTCCCACAACAGCCGGCCGATCAGCGTGGACTTGCCGTCATCGACCGAGCCGCAGGTCAGCAGCTTGAGCATGGCCTCGGACTTCTGATCAGGCGCCAGAAAGGTCGTCCCCGCGGCGATTGGTTCGTCGAGCGCAGCCAAAGTCATTAGAAGTAACCCTCACGCTTCTTCATCTCCATGGCGCCGGCCTGATCGTGATCGATCAGCCGCCCCGACCGCTCGGACACGCGCGCCGACAGTGTTTCCTGCACCACGGCCTCAAGATCGGTCGCGTCCGATTCGATGGCCGCGGTCAGCGGATAGCAGCCGAGCGTGCGGAAGCGGACCTTACGTGTCTGCGCGACCTCACCCGGCAGCAACCGCATGCGCTCGTCATCGACCAAGATGATCTGGCCGTCGCGCTCGACCACCGGCCGCTCGGCGGCGAAATAGAGCGGCACGACTTCGAGCTTCTCCAGCATGATGTAGCGCCACACGTCGGCCTCGGTCCAATTGGACATCGGGAAGGCGCGCACGGTTTCGCCGCGACCAAGGCGGCCGTTCAACAGCTGCCACATCTCCGGGCGTTGTAGGCGCGGATCCCAGGTGTGACCGGCGGCGCGGAAGGAGAACACGCGCTCCTTGGCGCGGGAGGCTTCCTCGTCGCGGCGGGCGCCGCCGAAGGCCGCGTCGAAGCCGCCGGCGTCGAGCGCCTGGCGCAACGCCTGGGTTTTCATGATGTCGGTATAGACGGACGGCGGATGGTCGAACGGATTGATGCCGCGGGCGAGCCCGTCATGGTTGGTATGCACGATGAGATCGAGTCCGAGCTCCTTCGCCGTGCGGTCGCGGAAGGCGATCATGTCGTGGAACTTCCAGGTGGTGTCCACGTGCAGCAGCGGGAATGGCGGCTTGGCCGGCCAGAAGGCCTTGCGCGCCAGATGCAGCAGGACCGTGGAGTCCTTGCCGATGGAGTAGAGTAGCACGGGCGAGCGGAACTGCGCCGCCGCCTCGCGGAAGATATGGATGCTCTCGGCTTCGAGAAGCTTGAGATGCGAGGTGAGCGCGGTCATGCGGCCTTCTCTTTTTCTTTTGCGTCCTCGTTGACGTGCAAGCCGCACTCCTTCTTGTCCTCGTTCTCCCACCACCAGCGGCCGTCGCGCGGGTTCTCGCCGGGCTGAATGGCCCGGGTGCACGGCGCGCAACCGATGGAGACGAAGCCCCGCGCGTGCAGCGGATTGACGGGGATGTTGTTGGCGGCGATGTAATCCATCAGCGTTTTGGTCGACCAATCGGCGACCGGGTTCACCTTGGTGAGCCCGCGCTCGGCGTCCCACGCGGCGAACGGCACATCGGACCGTGCGTCGGAATGCTCCCGGCGCAGGCCTGTGATCCAGGCTTGAGCGCCGTCGAGCGCGCGGTTCAGGGGACGCACTTTCCGTATGTCGCAGCAAGCCTTGCGGTTTTCGACGGCATTGCGGAAGCCGAACACGCCGTCGCGGGCGACGAGATCCTCGACCTCGGAGGCGTCCGGCGCAACGAGACGGATGCGGATGCGGATGCGCAGCTCCGACAACTCGACGGTCTCCAGCACTTCGGGGAACAGCCGGCCCGTATCGAGGGTGAACACGTCAACGTCGCCTGACTTGGCAATGCCGGACTTGGCGATGGCATGGAGAATGACCTGATCCTCCAGGCCGAGACTGGTGGAGAAGGCGATGCGCCCTTCGATATGCTCGCCCACAGCCTTGACGCGGGCCACGAGATCGTCGGTCTTGCCAAGGACATCGTTCAGCGCGAGGGCGGCTTTGCGCGAGGCATCCCAGCGCTGCGGCAGCGTGTTGCGCACGGCCGGCTGGTAGTTGCGGGTGATGCGCTCAAGCGAGGCCTTCCACACGCCGACCGTTTCGGGATCGGTGATCTCGGCGGTGTCGAAGCCGGAGCGCAGCAGGAACTGTCCATGGTCGGGAATCAGATAGCCGACCGCTCTGATCTCGCCCTTGAAGCCGTGCCGCTCGCGCAACAGACGCGCCAGGCTGAAGCCGCGCCCGTCGGTGAAGTCCGGGAAGGTGATGGCGATGGGTCCGGCATTGCCGCCGGCCGCGGCGATGAGCGCGGCTTCGTCGGTCGCGGGCTCCAGCATCGTGGCAACCTCGTCAGGATCGGCGACGATGGTCCCGGTGGCCAAATCAACGAGCGCCATAGAGAGCCTCCTTGAACGGCGCCGCGCCGACGCGCCGCCACGTCTCGAGGAAGCTCTCTCCCTCATCGCGTTTTTCGATATAGGTGTCGACGATGGTGTCGATGGCCTGCGGCACGGCTTCCGCGCGGAAACCCGGCCCGATGATGGTCCCCACCGAGGCGCTGTCCTTCGGGTTGCCGCCGAGCGTGATCTGGTAGAGCTCGGTACCTTTCTTGTCGACGCCGAGAATGCCGATATTGCCGGAATGGTGATGGCCGCAAGCGTTGATGCAGCCGGACATGTTGAGCCGCAGCTTGCCGATCTCCTCCTGACGCGCAGGATCCTCGAAGCGCTTGGCGATCTCCTTGGCGATGGGGATCGAGCGCGCGTTGGCGAGGTTGCAGTAGTCGAGACCAGGGCAGCAGATCATGTCGCTGAGCAACTCGTTGTTGCCGGTGGCGAGGCCCGCAGGGACCAACTCGTCGTAAAGCGCCGGGATGTCGGCGATGGCCACATGGGGCAGCACCAGGTTCTGGGTGTAGTTGACGCGCAGCTCGTCATGACCGAAGCGCTCGGTGAGATCGGCGACCAAATCCATGGCGTCGGAGGAGGCATCGCCCGGCGTGCGGCCCGGCTCTTTCAGCGAGATCACGACCGAGGCATAGCCCGGCAGGCGATGGGCCAGCACGTTGTGCTTGTACCAATTGGCGAAGGCGGGATCGGCGGCACGGCGCGCGGCCACAGCCTCGTCGCGCACAGGCCGCGGCGGCAGATCCGGCGGGGCAAAATAGGACATGATGCGCCGCTTCTCGTCCTCGGGCAGATCGACGGCGGTCTTGTGCGTCGCCTCCCAATCGGCCTCCACTTCCTCGCGGAATTTGTCGATGCCGAGGTGATTGACGAGGATCTTGATGCGCGCCTTGTGAATGTTGTCGCGACGGCCGAACAGATTGTACACGCGCAAGGTGGACTCGATGTAGGAGAGCAAATGCTCCTTCGGCAGGAAGGACCTGATCTCCTGGCCGACATAGGGGATGCGGCCCATGCCGCCGCCTACCAGCACGCGGAAGCCGTTCTCGCCGTTCGGACCTTTCACGATGCGCAAGCCGATATCGTGAAACGCGGTCGCGGCACGATCCTCGGCGGCGCCGGAAATGGCGATCTTGAATTTGCGCGGCAGCCAGCTAAACTCGGGATGCAGCGTCGACCATTGGCGCAAGATCTCGCACCAGGGCCGCGGGTCCTCGAGCTCGTCATTGGCGGCAGCAGCGAACGGGTCGGCGGTGACGTTGCGCACGCAATTGCCGCTGGTCTGGATGCAATGCATCTCGACATCGGCCAGCGCGGCGAGCAGATCGGGAATGTCGACCAGCTTCACCCAGTTGAACTGCAGATTCTGGCGCGTGGTGAAATGGCCGTAGCCGCGGTCGAACCGGCGGCCGATCATGGCAAGCTGGCGCAACTGCCGCGGCGAGAGCACGCCATAAGGAATGGCGATGCGCAGCATATAGGCGTGGAGCTGGAGGTAGAGTCCATTGCGCAAGCGCAGAGGCCTGAACTCCTCCTCGTTCAGCGCGCCCGATAGGCGGCGCTCGACCTGATCTTTGAACTCCGCCACGCGATCGCGAACGAATGCGTGGTCGAACTCATCATAGCGGTACATCGTACCAGTCCTTCGTCAGTGTTGTGCGATGCGCGGCACGGATGCGCTCGCGCACGGAAAGCGGATCGACCGCGCCGTCAACCAGCGCGACCCGCATGGGATAGACGCCGACAACCTGGCGCTCGCGCACCGCGTTCTCGGCGATGGTCTCGAGCACCTTCGTCTCCTCCTCGCCATCGGCGACGCGGGCATTGGCGATGGATTCCGTCCACTGGCCCTCGGCGGCGAGATAGACGACGACGCCGTCGGTGAGGCGGTTGGCGGTGATGACGTTAGGCATAGGCGCGCTTGACCTCCTCGGACCCGAGGATGTCCTCGACCACGCCGGACGTCGGCAGCCCCGCAACCTCGCCGAAGATCAGGACCGCCGGGCTCTTGAGCCCCAGACTTTCCGGATGGGCGGCAAGGGCTGCGATGGTGGTCGCGATGCGGCGCTCGTTGTCGCGGCTGGCATTCTCAACCGCCAGCACCGGCAGCCCAGTCCGGAAACCGGCCTCGAGCAGCTTCTGCGCGACGGCCGCGGCGGTGCTGACGCCCATATAGACGATGAGCGTGTTCTTGCCGGCGGCGAGCGCGGCGAGATCGAGATACTCGAAACCGGGCTCTTGGCCGCTGGCCTCATGGCCGGAGACGAAGGTCACGCTGTGGGACACGTCGCGATGGGTGAGCGGGATCTGCAGGCTGGCGGCGGCGGCAATGCCGGCGGTGACGCCGGGCACGATTTCGATGGCAATGCCTTCGGCCCGTAGCGCGTCGAGTTCCTCCCCGCCGCGGCCGAAGATGAAGGGATCGCCGCTCTTGAGCCGCACCACGGTCTGGCCGGCCTTGGCGCGGGCGATCAGCAGCGCATTGATCTCGCTCTGCGGCACGCTATGGGCGCCCTTGGCCTTGCCCACGGGGATCAGTTCGGCCTCGCGGCGGGCATGATCGAGCACGCCGTCTCCGACCAGGCGGTCGTAAAAGACCACGTCGGCGGATTTCAGCGCGCGCACCGCTTTCATGGTGAGAAGCTCGGGGTCGCCGGGACCGGCGCCGACGAGAAGCACGCGCCCGTGCGACGCGCCCGCCTCGCCCGCCTTGTCGATGGCGGCATCAATCAGAGCGCGCGCCCTCGGCTCATCGCCTTCCAACATGGCCTCGGCGGCGGCGCCTTCGAATACCGCCTCCCAAAATCTGCGCCGCGGGGCGCCCGCGGGAAGTTTCTCCGCGACGCGGCCGCGGAACTCGCCGGCCAGCTTGGCAAGATCATCGAGACGCGGATGCAGCTCGCGCTCCAGCCACGCGCGCAGGCGCTGCGCCAGGACAGGCGCCGCGGCAGACGTGCCGATGGCCACGGTGACTTCGCCGCGATCGACGATGGCCGGCAGCGCGAACGTGCAAAGCTCCGGGCGGTCGGGCACGTTGACCGGCACGCCGAGCGCGCGGGCCATGGCCGAGACGCGGGTGTCTTCGGCGTCATGCTCGGTGGCGGCGATCACGAGCGGCCGGCCGCGCACCTGATCGATGCCGGGCTGCGGCGCGAGACGGGCGACGCGGCCCGTCTCGGCGAGCTTGGCAAGCTCAGGCACGAAGTCCGCTGCTGCGACCTCGACCACCGGCGCCCGCTTCAGCAGGAGCCGCGTCTTGATGGCCGCGAGCTCGCCGCCGCCGACCACCAGAGGCGGCCTGCCGTCGAAGCTCACGAAGATCGGAAAGGTGCGCATCAGCGGGACCCTCCCACCGCCACCGGCTCGGCGGCGGAATCGGTCAGGCTTTCCGGCGCAAGCTCGACCTCGAGCCCGTCGAGCTCAGGCGTCATAATGAGCTGGCAGCAGAGGCGCGAGCGCTCGTCGACCTGAAAGGCGCCGTCGAGCATCTCCGACTCTTCGTCGGTCGCCGGCACGAGCTTGGCAACCCAAGCCTCGCCGACCCAGACATGGCAGGTCGCGCAAGCGCAGGCGCCGCCGCACTCCGCCTTGATGGGGAGGCCCCAATCGCGGATCACCTCCATCACGCGCCAGCCCTCGAGGGCTTCGAGGCGGTGAGTGGTGCCGTCGGGCATGCGGACGTTGACGAACATGTTTAGGCAACCCTCGCAACGCATTGCGGTTCAACCGAGGCGCTCGTGTACTTGAAACGTGACGGATTGTCAGGCGCAAGATCGCACCGGAAAGCGGCAGCAAAGGCCGCATGGCGTCGCCCGTACGGGCATATGCCCGATGCGTTCGCCGCGAAGTCTGCGTCGTTGCCGTCGATGTCCATGTCGCGCGCCCAATACCG
>Ga0307380_10005687_pt1 | contig 16516 bp, 38 predicted proteins | sample UN3MG_FD_202239 | JGI IMG/M metagenome (GOLD analysis project Ga0307380, IMG submission 202239) | Soil microbial communities from Risofladan, Vaasa, Finland - UN-3 | ecosystem: Environmental > Terrestrial > Soil > Coastal area > Acid sulfate soil | place: Finland: Risofladan, Vaasa | collected...
AATATTTCATAAGGTTAGTGGTATTTGGTCGAAATTATTATGTTCCTATGGTGAACAAGATGAAGAAGATATTTGATATAGGGGTAGTGGATGGAGAGGTGGTAGTGGGTCGAAACCGGATGTTGCTTCATGATATGCTTCAGGTGACAATTGCGTCGGTATATTATCAGGTTCGGGGCATAGTGGGTGATGAGATATTTCGGGATTTGGCGTCGAAGATAGATGATGGGTTTAGGGATAAGGATGGGTTATCGGATTTAATTGCGAGGGGTTTTGATTTTCGGGAGCCGGTTGGGATAGGGGAGGTTGATCAGGCTTCAGAGGTTGAGAAGAAGGGGGGACCGGGTTTGAGTGATCATCCTTTTAGAGTTCCCAATTCCATATTTCCTTATGGTGAAGTTTATTTGAAGGAGGAGAGTCCGGGATTATGGGAAAAGAAGATTAAGTATCAGGGGATGCGGGTATTTGCTTGTGATCCTTTAAATAAAATTGAGGTGAAGGGGAAGGTCACGGAAGTTTATTCGGAGCAAGGATTAATTCATTTTAAATTAAAGTTAGATAATGGTCGAGAGGTAAGCACTACAGAGGAATTTTTGACTCCTATTTATTGTGGTACGTGTTCGAAGAAGAATGATGATGGGTGTTCGGTTGATAATTGTGTGAGGGGGGATTTCAATGAGTGGTATCCTGAAAAGGGTGGCCAGAGCTCTAAAAAACAAGTTTCTAAGGAAGAGAAGGATTGTGATGATTGTGCTTATAGTGAATTGGCGCCATGTCCTTATTTGATGGCTATATCGTGTGGTCCTGCCCATGGTCATCCGAGATTTATCCCAAAGTCCGGAAAGCAAGCTAACAAGAAAAGGAGTAAGGGAAAATGAAAAAGTTATTTCAATTCATAGTATCGGTTCTTTTTGAAGCTATAGTTGTAACAATTATTGTAAAAGTTATTCAGAAAATACGAAAAGCTAAGAGAGCCGAACGAACCAAGATTTTTGAAGGTATTGGCCAGGACGAAGGAGTGGATCCTTTCGACCCGGATGCATAAGTACTTGGGAACATTGTACTTACGTTTAAGTACTTGGGAACATTGTACTTACGTTTAAGTACTTGGAAGCATTGTACTTACATTTAAGTACTTGGGAATATTGTACTTACATTTAAGTACTTGGGAATATTGTACTTATAATTATATGGAGGAATTATGGCTAAAAAGATGATTCAGAAGAAGAAAAAATTTATACTTGAAAGCTGTGCGGCGTGTCCTAATAATGATTTGTTTGACATGTGTGATGAGCTTGGTGTGAGTGTGAAGAGGTATCCTACTAAGACAAGAAATTTTCATCCGGATTGTCGATTAGAGGATGAAGAGGCATGTGTTGAAGAGACTATATGTGAGCGGTATGCAAAAGGTAGTTTATGTAGTAAATGTTTTCCAACAGAAGAAGACCTTCATTGGAAATGTGGTCGCAGGCCATGCATAGTAAAATATATTCATCAATCTTAGTTTTGTAAGTACTTAGGGATATTGAACTTATATTTAAGTACTACGGAATATTGAACTTATGTGTAGAATAAAGAAATATCAGATAAAGTATATTGACAAAGACCATCCTCATAAGGGGGATAGTTGGGAATGGTCTTTACATATGCCCCAGGATTCTATATGGCAGTATATGGATTTTGGATATGCTCGACAGGAGTTAAAGAAGGCGAGAGAAGAGAATCCTGAATTAGAATTCAGGTTGGTTAAGATAATAGAGACTCACACTTTTTTAAAGGTATAACTATGGATTCAAAAGAAGAGAATAACAGGAAAAATGCTGAGGCTCGTAAGATTTTAGATGAATCTGTCCGAGAAGTGGAAGAGGATGGTCAGAATTTTTTGACAGAGGATGATTTGAGAACTTACAGAAAAAGTATAGCTGACTATATAAATAATAGGAAGGATTGAGCTTATGAGTATGGTTTTATTAATTTGGAAAGAAAAACAAGACCCAGTATACTGGGTTGTCGAAAAAGATAAACTCGATCTGGCCTTTTTGGAGATGTTCAAAAAAGTTGATGAATACGAGTATTATGCTGAACTCAAGGAACCTCGATACCGGTATTACCGAGACCTTGTCCAGAGACGGCTATATAAGGAAGCAAAAGAAGGTAACGCCAAGTCTGCCCGGAGGCTGATAGAATTAAGAGCAAAAGATGGCTATGAATACGAAGAGTATGATTTGGAAAAGGTCACTGTTGTATAATGGCAAAGAATAGTAAGCGAAAAAACAAAAAGATCGCCCGTAAAAAGGCGATAAGAACCACAAGCCCTGAAACGAAGCAGGATTCAATGAGGGCTGCTCGCCGTAAATATGGCGGGGGACAAGGTAAGTAAAGATAAAGGGAAAGGGTTAAATATATGAGTGGTGGAAATCCTTGTACGTGTTCAGGTTCACGTAAAGAAAGAATGAAATATTGGTATGCCCCTAGAGAGACGTATAAAACAAATTATTCTTATTTTGAGAGTCCCAAGGGATGTGCTCATTATTCAGATTATTCAACTGTTCGTTGTTCTCGTTGTTTAATGCTCATACGGAGTAAAGCTAAATTTGTTGATGATTTACCAAACAAGCCACTTTCTGAATAAGGAAAGGTATTATGATTAAAAATAAGGAAATAGAAGATATAAAACAGAGGTTAGAAAAAGCTTCAGAGACCTTGAGTGGCATCAAACAATTACATCTTATTGATGGTAAAGGTATTCCGAAGGATAACTGGACAAAATTTCACTTACAGGTTGTTCATGCTAAAGCAGCTATGAATCAGTTTTTAGAAAAACATAAAGACGATGGGACATTTATATGAAAATCAATCTTTATTATCGTTGTGATATGGTCATACGAAGTAAAGCTAAATTTGTTGATAGTTTGCCAAATAAGCCACCTACTGAAGATAAAGGGAAAGATTAAATATGAGTAACGGTATTTATTGTCGTAAATGTCTGGGTTCTTATTCGAACAAGAAAGAGTATGAGAAGCATACTTGTGATTTAGCGCCGAAAGAGGAATTTAAGGTCTTGCAGTTGGCTAAGAATTGTTATTATATCCGGGATATACGGAAAGGTGATACGCAATTCATGACGGTAGGAACACCTTTAATGGCAACGCATTTGGGAGAGCATTATAATAAGGAACTTCTCTTCAAGGAAGTGGAGCATATTTTTCCAAATGCGAAAGTAGTGTGTGTAAAAGTTAATTACGAAATGAAAGATGATTAAACAGAAAGGTTAAAATGAAAAAGTTGATAATATTTATGATGATAATATTTATGATGTTTTTGTTTTGTGAAAAGGTTGAAATTAAAGATCAGCCGTGTGATACAGAACTGATTAAATTGCTTCTTAAAATAAATGATTTAAAAATGTTGGAAGATTCTATTTGTACTGAGAAGTGGCGTTTGAGTAAAAAAGTCGAAGAAATAACTCGAGCCCAAAAAAAATTAAAGTTATCTCAAAATTAATTGGTTCAATACCAGGTGGAATCAATGAAATATCATATGAAATAACTTCCGAGGTAATAACATGAGAATATTTGTTGCAATAATGACTTTGATGTTAACTGTGTATGGAAAGGATCTTGTGGTGGATTTTCGAGAGGCCATACTTTATCAGGATATTAGAATAAGCCTGAATGATGTAGAGATAAATGAGAATCAGACTTTGATTTTAAGTTCCCAGCCAACTTGGGTTGTGGGGATTTATTATAATGGTGAATGGCATAAAGAGGTAATATTAAGGGATGGTAAATATAATAAAATTAGGAACACTCCTTACAGTGTGAAGTTGGATGGTAGTATCGGACTAATAATACCAGGCTCTTCTGAGCCCACGGACACCATGTCTGTTTCTACAAAAATACTAAATTCAGAAGAGAAGAAAGGGAAGTTCCCATTATTTTTGATAGCAATTTTATTAATAATAGCGGGTGCTTATTATTGGTATAAGAATAATTTCATAAAGAGAACGGAGGATTAATGAGTTACACGAAGATATTCGGATTTAATAAAAATGGAGATGCTTATAGCATTGGTGAGATCAGGAATGCTTTTCGGGGTGCCATGGCAGTATGGACTATAATTGAGAAGAAATACCTACCTCCTTGGAAGCCTTTATGGGCTATGACTATTGAAAGCGATTATTCCCGGGTATCAGATATGAGTGGTGAAAGTATGGAGGAGATATGGTCATTATTTAAATCAGATAAAGTGACTGAGATAGATCGGATTGTTCTGGGTTCGACTTTTGATAATGTTGTGGTGATGAAGAAAGACATCCCGAAGTTATTAGAATGTTTTCGGGCTTTTGAGGGAGAGACTTCATTGAAGGAGCAGGCTGATTTAATTGAAAATCATTTAATTGATAATGATCCGGAAGCGGTGGCATGGTGCCAGACTTCTATATGTGGTGATCATTGGGGGAATTATGGAGGTCAGGATGAGGATGATGAATCTATTCCTTATAATCTGAATACTGGTGACCGGCATTGGGATTTATTTGAAAGTGTAGAGAAGAATGGATAATCCTTTCTTACCGGAAAAAAAAGATATTGTCAGTTATCGGAGAGTGGTAACTGATACTCAGGTATGGCCATGGGTGAGTTTGGCTCAAGTTCAGCCTCCGACATTGAGAGGTTTGGTTGAATATTTAAAAACATGTCCGGGATGGGATTTTAGAAGATTATCAACAAAGCATTCCGGTTGGGAATCCAGAGTGGTTAGTTATGGAATGAGGTCTCAGTTCTATTTGTCTGTGGCGCCAAACAGAGAAGATTTGAAATGGTTGGAGGAGTTGAGGAATGAGGATACGGAAAGGCTTGCAAAATGTTTTTGTGGAAGGATGCCCTGTTTCAAGGATGATAATTGTATGATGATAGGTGCTGATGAATTTTGTACGATATCATGTGAGTGTGGTCTTTCTTTGGGTCATGTGTGTCATTCGTATAAAGTTAAAAGTGACATTTACAGAGATTGGAACGAGATAATGGATAAGGTTGGACGGTAGAAGCTATTGAGAAAATATTAAAAGATTCTATTTATATAGGTATGGTAGACCTTAATCGGTTACAATGAAATAGCGGTGTTATTAAAATTTGGGAAAGTTATGTCTAAGAAGAAGGAATTTGAGAAAGTGTATGATCCCGTTGAAGGGAAGGTCCATATATGTAATGTTGGTTTTTTAGACTATGTAACGTTATGTGGGCAGACTGATTGGATAGGGAATAAAGAAGTGAAATATAATACTGAAAAAGCTATAAATTGTAATGCATGTCTTGAGATAGTCAGGATAGTTCGTAGTCATTCTGATCCACGGCGCCATAAATAAAGAGGAGATAGGAGTATTTATGAAAATACGGGAAGTATCACATGACACGGTTTTGGGTATTGGGGACCAGGCTTTTAAATTGAAAAAGGGTGATGAGATAGGCGTTTTTGAGGAGGACGTTTATGGTAGGGTTCGGGTGCATTTGCAGGGTCAGGAGGTTTTGATTAGTCGATCTATGCTGGAACGAATTTCAAATGTGACTGGGACAGAGATATATTTGGGTGAAGAGCGGTTTGTGGGAAAAATTCCTGAGCGTGATGAAATAGGACTAACCTGCAGTCCAGAGAATATACATTATTGTTTAGAGTTATCTTTGATGGGACTACCAGGGCCTTTATGTGGGTCTCTGCAGGATTGGGGTATGATCACTAAGGATAGAGATCGGGTAACCTGTGAGAAGTGTTTATTAAAATTAAAGGAGATGGAAAATAATGCTTATTAACCCTAAAGAACTTGTAGCAGGATACCCATCTTTAAAAATCAGGAATTTGTTTAAAGGAGTTTGGTGGAAATGCAACGTTTAACATTTGATTTTGTAGAGTTAATGATTTTAGCAACAATGCTAGATGATAAAATAGAAGAATCATACGAAGAAGAAAGTGGCAAAGATTTTAAAGATAGTATGTTGTATTATTTATTCTTGTATAAGAATGATGATCTTCCTGTAAGTAAAAGGGTTTTCCTTCTTTTATCAGAATTTGAGGAGGAGGTGGAGGCTTCTGAGGGTTGGTGTGGTTCAGATGAAGTACGGGATATTTTATATAAGGAATTCGACATTGACATAGATGAGTTAGAAAAAGCCAGTCAGACATTAGTTTATTGGCGGGATAAAATAGCAAAGCAAGATGCTTCAAGGTCTTTTCTACCTATATGGAAAGCCGCAGTTAAATGGTGGGAAGAAGAAAATACAGGTCAAGAAGAAGAAATAAAGGCTTTAAAAGAAATTATTGTACAAATAGAGAAACTGTATGGAGTGAAGAAAAAGGAGGTAGTATGAAAATTTTTCTTAAGACATTGTGGATTTTTTTAAAATTGAAGTATGAAGAGGTATTTAAAGATTTTCTATTTCCTTTTTGTAAGACAGTGTTACAGATAGTGGCTGTGATTGCTTTTTTTGTTTTTGTGGTAGGAATAATAGTAGTAGGAATAGGGTATCTGGCTATAGGTGTAACTAAATTTATTAGTCCATCTTTCTTAGCTCAATGGGTGTCTTTTGCAGTATCAGGACAATTTTTTGATTCTTGTTTTTTTGATTCTTGTCGGATTCTTCCTAGGCATTTTTTTATGGCCATGTTGTTAGGGATGCATACTTTGATGGTTATAATATGGTTGGTGTTAATTGCGATAGGCACGACGGGGACTGTAAAATTCTTAAGGAAGAATTGGATAAAAGCTCGTGATATGGTGAAGGCTCAGATTAAGGTTTAAATGAGATTCTATACGGTTAATGTTGTTTTTTAATTTATAAGGAGAAGGACAATGAAAAAATTAACATTACATTTGCCAGATAAGTTATTTGACCACTTGGCTACACTGCCAACATTTTTGAATTACGATAAAAAAAATTTTCCAATAATGTTGTTGTCGAAAAAATTGATAGCCGAGGCTGAAATATTATACAAATTAAATGAATTGTATAGTGAATATGATGATGATAATGCCGAAGAAATGGCCGATGCATGTTCTGAAAGAATAGATGAGATTGATGCGATAGCAATAAAATACTGTAATGATAATGGGCTAGAATTAGTTGCTGTTGGTAACGAAACTGAGAAGGATCGATTAAAAGTCCCTATAAAATTATGAGGAGAAGGATTATGATTAATTATTTAAAAGGTGATGCTACAGATCCCATTAAGAAACCTGCTATTATCGTTCACGTATGTAATAACAAGGGTGGATGGGGTAAGGGTTTTGTTCTGGCTTTGTCAGCAAAATGGAAAGAACCGGAGGCTGCTTACCGTGAATGGTATAAACATCGAGGTGATTCCTTTGATGATAAGCATGTATTGGATGTGGAATGCCTTTTTGTTGATAGCAAAAAATTCAAGTTAGGTAGTGTTCAGCTTGTTAGAGTTGAGAAGGATCTCTGGGTTGCTAATATGATTGCCCAGGATGGTTTTAAAAGGAAGGGTGATCCTGAGGGGGCAGTTTATCTTACGTATGGTAGTTTAAAAACAGCATTGGATCGGGTAGCTTCTTTTGCAGCAGTTGTATCCGATGGGATAACTATTCATATGCCCCGGATAGGTTGTGGTCTTGCTGGTGGAACCTGGGATACGGTTGAGGAAGTCCTCGAATCTTGTAAGCTTCCTGATGTGTATGTTTACGATTTTGATTAAGGTATTAAAATAATATGATCAGAACTTTTAATATAAAATGTTTAAATTGCAATCACATACTAGTTGTTCAGATTAACTTAGAAAGATCAGGTCGGCAGGAGATTAAGTGTGAGAGATGTTTTGGTACTTCTGTTATAAGGTGGAGGCTCGGTTATGAGGTACAGAGGTATGAGCAGATTCTTGATGGTGATGAGATACCTCGTGAAAATGATAAACTTTTCTTTGAGGATATACAGGGGGTAATAGAATGAAACCAACACCTTGGGTAGTCGGTGGAGGGGTACTTCTTCTTATAAGTATTTTTTTTACACTTTTATCATTGCATGGACCTTTTTCTATTCAGATAGCTATTATCAATATTCCTTTTATTCTTGGAGTTATAATAGGATTTGTGATGGTTATTCTGGGATTTTCTTTAAACAAGAAAGAGGAGTAATGATGAGACGGATACAGATACACACCCTTAAGGGTATTGATATAGGAATGGAGTTACTTACAAAGGAGCTTCGTAGGCAGGGTATTTCTGAAGATAGGGTTATTACTGTCGGTAGATGTTCTGAAGCCGTATTCTTTTTTGCTTATATCCGGGAGGGTGATGATGAGGAGCTGAGTAAGCAGCTTAGAGAGGCTAATACTCTTTTACATAGGGTATCTATGACTTTATCTTCGGGACAGGCTGTAAAGCCTTCGAATATGGAATATAGCTTTATTAGAGGATATCTTGCTAAGCATGAGGTAATGGGTTAATATGGATTTCAAACTGACCAAAGAAGAGAAGAATGCCATTAATACATTAAAACGGTTGGCAAAGAAGTGGCCGGATACATTATGGCTATTTTCGGGTAGCAGTACTTTATGGGTTATGAAGAATGGTCCTGATGGGAGGCCTGTGATGACATCTAATGGTGGTTATGATCAGAATTATAGTGTAGCAGAGATTAAAATTGAAAATGATGGTGGTGACTGGTAATCGGATGAAACATGACTTTAATAACGGAGAAGGTCTTGTTACTGCCCATAAACATAAGAATGGTGGAGGTTGGGTAGCAGACACTGCTCAAGTAGCAGATTCTGCTTTCATAGGTCTTAATGCTTTAGTGTATGATAATGCCAGGGTCTCAGGAACTGCCCAGGTATATGGAAATGCCAGGGTCTCAGGAAATGCCCAGGTATATGAAAAAGCCTGGGTCTATGAAAATGCCCAGGTCTATGGAAATGCCCAGGTCTTAGGAACTGCCCAGGTATATGGAGATGCCCGGGTCTTTGGAAATGCTAAGGTCTATGGAAATGCCCAGGTATATGGAGATGCCCGGGTCTTTGGAAATGCCTGGGTCTCAGAAAATGCCCAGGTCTCAGGAACTGCCCTGGTCTTTGAAAATGCCCAGGTCTATGGACATACCCAGGTCTTTGGAAATGCCCAGGTCTTAGGAACTGCCCGGGTATATGATGATGCCCGGGTCTATGATGATGCCCGGGTCTCAGGAAATGCCTTGGTCTATGATGATGTTCATGTCTATGGAGATGCTGAGGTCTATGTCCCTATAAAATTTAACTGTGACTTTGATCCCTGGAAAATAATGCAGAATATACTTAGTAAGAAAGATGAACTTCCTATTTTAATAGGAAGAGACTCTAATCTAGATAAAATTATTCATGAACTCCTTCAAAAGGAAATTAAATAGGAGATTAAATAGGAGATATACTATATGTTCAAGAATATTATAGATCATCATAAAAAAATTAAGTGGGAAAAAGCTGATAATTATAAGCGCTTTATTATGGTCAAAGATGCTGCTTTCAGTAGATGTATAGGGGGCTATTCTTACATAGTAAGAGCGGAAATCGCTAGTCGGGTGATTCAATTATTTAACAGATTAAATGAGGATGGACGTGAATTTAAAAATGTCTTATTTGGAGAGGAGTATCTTTTTGCTGGATGCAAGATGCATAATAATTTGGTGGTTTGCTTTGGGGTTCATTTCTCAATCATTAATTATGATTATTACAAGAAGAGACAAGAAGAGATTGAATTTAATTATCCTCGGTTGAGATATGTAATGGTAGTTGATATGCACCCTATTCAAAATGATGCTTATAAGAATCTTAATATGGTTTATTTAAAGGAATACAATTCACCGGAGGCTGTGGTTAAGAAATTGGAGGAGTTCACTGTGGATCCTAAGAACTGTATTATACCAACGAATGGAGGAGGTATATGAGAAGTGAAAAAGAGATAAAAGAAAAATTGGAAGCATTAGCATCTGATGAGAGATTGTCATATAAACCGGCTTCGGTACTAATCAATGCTCCACTGGCTTTAATACAAGTGGATTTAAAAGCCCAGGTGGACATTTTGAAATGGGTACTTAGGGAGGAAAAGTAATGGTAATGACTTTTTTAAGAAAAGCAATAGAATTACTTCGAACATGGCGCCATGGAGCGACGGGACCTGCAGGACACTATACTTTAGTCACCAACACTATAAAGTTTCTGGAGGAGTATGATAATAGTGTGATTTTACAGTATTCCCCTCCTTTCCGGAAAAGTGAACATCTTAAATTCAGTGACAATGATAAGAATATTACAGAGGTTCTTGATTCTGGTCTATGGTGGCAAGATAAAGATATGAGTACATTGAAGTGTCCTGTATGTGAGGAGCTCTACCATCATCTTGGTGAGCCTAAAAAAGAACCTGGGAAGGATGGCTATGAGGCTTCATGGGGGGGTCGTGGGGACCTGGTAATCATTCCTATTGAGGGAGAATGTGGCTGTTTATGGGAAATATGTTTTGGTTTTCATAAAGGAAGTATAGCGGCCTTTACCCGTGTAAACAAATCGTGTGAAAGTGGAAAAGAAGGATAAATCAAAGTAATGATTGTTGTGGGTTATAGGAAGGTTTGTTTTTTTTGAATTATGGTGGAAATATTGGAGTAGAAATGCAGGATAAATATATAATACCGAAAGTTGATAAGACGGAAGAGATTATCACTATTGGAAGATATTTCTTTTCTGTTGAGAAAGCAAAAACATCCTATACATGTTATTGTGGTAACAGAGTAAAAAAAGGGGATAAAAGGTTACATATAGGTGGTTATAACAATATTAATTCGGGTAGTGTATGCATGGTATGTGCAAATAAATTAGCAAATTTAATAAAGGAGGAAGGGTGAGATCGAAAGAGGAGATTCAGAAGGAATATTTTGTTGAAAGAGAAAATTATAAAAAGCTTGTAAATGATTTCCGTGAAAAAGAGCAGCAGAGAGAGAACGAATTTATGTTTCATGCAAAATATCAAGAAGGAGATCAAATAAAATTTATAGATAAATTCTGGAATAGCCAAGAATCAAAGGAGCTGGAAGGCTTTATAAGAGGGAAGAAGTTACTTGTTAAGGGAGATACGATTTCAATTTGTTATGTAGTAGCAAAAGTTACAAAATTAGGGAAAATGCATGCTTCTCAAAATGTCACATATCGTCCAATAGAGGAAGACTGGATAATTAGGAGCTATTAGAAAATGTGCTTATCAAAACTTATCGAAACAGAAGACTTGTCGAGGACGGAATTTAAAAATTATAAGGACCTTGTTGGATGGAAGGTTTTTAATGGTATAAAGCAGTTTAATAGCCAACCTTTTTTTAAAGACAAATTTATATTTCAATATCAATTCGTGGCTCTTGACTATATCTCACGAAGAAAATGGCTAAAGTCCTCTAAAATTAGAATGGATTTTTTAAAAAGACTTCATTACGAGTCCTTAAGCACAACATATAAGAATGGCTTTCATATATTCCTTTCACATAAAGATGCTGTACTCTGGAGAAATATTAAGGGGATAAAAGAATATGACGTAATAAAGAAAGTGAAATTCAGAGGAGCTACTTCTCTTGGTTGTCAAAAAATGGGGTCATGTCTATTCCCCTTTGATCATTTTCTCAATTGTGTTATAGCGGATGAGATACTTGTATTATAAAGAGAATTAATGAAATATAACTTTAAAGATGGACTCGGTCTGGTCCTTGCCCATAAACATTTTAATGGTGGAGGTTGGGTAGCAGACACTACTCAAGTAGCAGATACAGCTTATATAGGACCTAAAGCTCAGGTCTATGGAGATGCTTGGGTCTATGGAAATGCCCAGGTCTATGATAATGCCAAGGTCTATGATGATGCCCAGGTCTTTGGAAATGCCAGGGTCTTTGGAAATGCCCGGGTCTTTGATAAGGCCCAGGTCTTTGGAGATGCCCTGGTCTGGGGAAATGCCCTGGTCTCAGGAACGGCTCAAATCTTTGGAAATGCCTGGGTCTTTGAAAATACCCGGGTATATGGAAATGCCTGGGTCTATGTTCCTATAAATTTTAACTGTGATTTTGATCCCTGGACAATAATGCAAAACATTCTTAATAAGAAAGAAGACCTTCCTCTCCTTATAGGAAGAGACCCTAATCTAGATAAAATTATTCATGAACTACTTCAAAAGGACTAATCCCCGTCTGGGAGACTATTATGAAACATGACTTTAAAGATGGACTCGGCCATGTTTCTGCCCACAAACATCCTAATGGACAAGGTTGGGTAGCAAACACTGCTCAAGTAGCAGATTCTGCTTACATAGGTCCTAATGCTATAGTGTGTGATAATGCTTTAGTGTATGATAATGCCAAGGTCTTTGGAACTGCCCAGGTATATGGAAATGCCAGGGTCTCAGGAAATGCCAGGGTCTTTGGACATGCCCTGGTCTGGGGAAATGCCCTGGTCTCAGGAACGGCTCAAATCTTTGGAAATACCAAGGTCTATGAAAATGCCCAGGTTTATGGAACTGCCCGGGTCTTTGGAAATGCCCGGGTGTATGGATATGCCCATATATATGTCTCGATAGATTTTGACTGTGATTTTGATCCTTGGATAATAATGCAGGACATTCTTAATAAGAAAGATGAACTTCCTACTTTAATAGGGAGGCATCCTTACCTAGATAAAATTATTCACAATATCCTTCAAAAGGACTAATAAATGAGACGGATGAGGAGAGCTTTATTATGAAGAAAATTTTAATTATAATTTGGGTAATTTTAATATTTCTTATAGCCTATGGTAAAATCAGGACCTGGATGGATAAAAGGGTTATGGGAGATGAAATTTTAAATGAATTAGATGAAGGTGGGAAGAAAAATGATTGAAAGCTGGAAGTGTCATATATGTGGAGAAGAGAGGCCTGATGCATGTATCTGTGTTTATAGTAGAGATACATCGGCTGATTATAAATTACCTCCCGGTACTATGAAACAAAATGTCCGTTACTGTAATGATAAAGAAGAATGCATTAAAGCTGCAAAGACTTTTAATTTTTTAAAGAACGGTTGAAAGAGATGATGCTGATAAAGAGTAAGACCTATAAATTAATTTTTCCGAGCGATGTTGAGATTATTGCTGTGTTTGAGAAGGAGGTAGAAGCAGCTTCCTAAAAAGTTATAAGAACTTATAAAAACTATTGACAAGGGGTTGTTTTATGCGTATATTAAGGGTAAGTAGAAATGAGTTTGAACTGGAGGATGGTAGTGTGTTTCCTATCACACCTCCGTTAGAAAAGGATATGAGTGTTGAAGAATTCCAAAAACATTACGACTACGCTTCTAAGATTATCGGAGGCAGCCAAGAGGCTCGGAGTAACAACTCAAACTCTAAGAGATTGGGACAACTCAGGTAAAATTAAAACAGTGAGAACTACAGGCAACCAAAGGCGTGTCCTGTTATCTGAGGTTGAAAGACTCTCTGGGTCAGCAATAAGGAATACCGTGTTAGTATATGCCAGATGCTCGACACATAAACAGTCTGATAATCTTGAAAGGCAGGTTGGGAGGCTTCTTGAATATGCCAACTCGACATCTATGTCTCCAGAATTATATAAAGATATAGGTAGTGGGTTGAATGAAAATAGAAAACGATTTAAGAAATTACTTAAAAGGATTCCGGATAAAGATATAGCATGTGTGCTTGTTGAATATAAAGACCGCTTAAGTAGATATGGCTTTGATACCTTTAAGTCTTATTGTGAAAGCTTGGGTGTATCTGTTATTGTAATGAATGAGGATGATTCTAAAGAATTTGAGCAGGAGTTTTCTGAGGATATAGTTGCTTTAGTAACCTCTTATTCTGCGAGGTTATATGGTAGAAGGGGTGGAAGATCTCGTGCAAAGAAGTCATAAGATAAGGCTATCCCCCAATAATGTGCAATCCATATACTTTGCAAAAGCATGCGGCGTAAGTCGTCTTGCCTATAACTGGGGGCTTGCTGAGTGGAAAACTCAGTATGAGTCCGGTGAAAAGTCTTCATCTTATGGTATAAAAAAGAGGTTTAATTCTATTAAAAGGGATCAGTTTCCTTTTGTATACGAAGTAACTAAATGTAGTCCTGAAAGATCATTTACTGATCTTGATGCCGCATTTAAACGATTCTTTAAGAAAAAATCAGGCTATCCTAAATTTAAAAAGAAAGGTGTTTATGATTCGTTTTATATTTCAGGAGATAAATTTTCCGTAGACGGTTCTTATGTGAAAATACCTAAGTTAGGACGGGTAAAAATGACTGAGGTTTTACGATATAGTGGCAAGATATTATCTGCTACCATATCAAGGAAAGCTGACTGGTGGTTCATTTCTATTACAGTTAAAATTGATGATGTAGAGGATAAAGGTGAAAACCAAGCTTTTAATCCTGTCGGAATCGATTTTGGTGTATCTAAATTCGCTACTCTATCCGATGGCACAGTCTTTGAAAATTCAAGAGTAACTAAGAAATTTTCACAGAGATTAAGGTTGTTAAGTAAATCTCTATCAAGGAAGATAAAAGGTTCAAAGAATTGGTATAAGTCTAAGTTAAGGCTTCAGAGGCTTCATGTGCGCATAGGTGATTACAGGTCTGATGCGATCCATAAGTTTTCAAGGATTGTGGCTGACACATATTCTGATGTTTGTCTTGAAGACCTTAATGTGTCCGGTATGGTTAAAAACCATAAGCTGGCTAAGGCTATACAGGATGTGTCATTTCATGAAGCTAAGCGACAACTTGAGTACAAATGTAGCAATGTACATGAGATTGATCGATGGTTTCCAAGCACTAAAACTTGTGGTGATTGCGGATCTATTAATGACATGAAGCTTAGTGATAGAGTGTTTAAGTGTGATTGCGGGTTAGAACTCGACCGAGATCTAAACGCAGCACAAAATATTTTGCGACAGGGTTTGTCGTCAAAGCTTGTGGAGAGGCAAGCTCTGGTACTTCAAGATTCTTTGAAGTACGAAACTGGCCTCTGGGAAGCAAGAAATTAACATAAAACTTAAAGGGCATAGAAAGGTGTCCCTTTAAACTTTTTATAAGTTTAATAAACCAGGAATGAAAAGAAATGGGTAAACTTAAAGCACAGAAAGTCATGAGTACGGATACTAATGGTTTTAATGAAACAAAGGAATTTGAAGTACTCAATCAGAGTCATATGGGTGTAAATCATAATAAGTTCTATTGTTTAGAACTTCAATTTAATTCGAGGACAGGTTCATGGCGATTATTCTCTCATTATGGTCGTCTTGGGAAAACAAATATTTATGATGTTAGAGGACCTTCTGATGATGAGGCCGCAGTCAGGAAAGAGTATAAATCTATTTTAGATAAGAAGAAAAAAGGAAAAAAAGTACAAAGAGATGATGGGACTACTGAGATAGAAAAATATGAAAGGATAGAAACTGTCATACCTTCTGTAGGTTCTGATAATCTTAGAAAGAGCTCTACGGTTACGATAAAGACTGTTGATCACATTGATAAGAAAGCTTATAGTGATCCTCATGTTTCAAGGATCATTGATCAAGTTACTCAGGAGAATATTCATAACATCACTTCAAACACAACATTGAAATTAACCTCGAATGGTTTTGAGACCCCTTTAGGACCGGTAACCAAAGCTCATGTCGATAGAGCAAGACAACCTTTGATGACATTAAAGGGGTTGTTACAAAAGGTAACACCTTTGAACGTAGAATCAAAAGAAGTTGAAAAGGCTAATAATGAATACATGACTTTAATACCACATTATTTTGGTCATAAAATTACTGAGGATGATTGGATTCTGGATGATATGACACTCATGAAAGAGTTTGACTTATTGGATCAGCTTGAAACTGCTGTTCAGATGGGTTCTGCAATGGCAAATGCAAGTCAGCGTATGAGTGCTCTGGGGACAGATGTAGAACCTCTGGATGATACAAATGAGTTTGACCGTATTGTCAATAAATTCAGGAAATCAAAAGCAGACAATCATAGACATACCAATGTTTATGGTTATGAAATAAAGAACATTTTCAGAATAAAAATTCCGGAAGAGAGAGAGGTATGGGAAAAGAAAGGTAAACCTCTGGGAAATGTAAAGGAACTTTTTCATGGTTCACAGAACTGTAATATACTCAGTATACTTAAGAATGGTTTGATTATACCTTCATGTAACTCTTCCCATGTTACAGGCCGAGCTTTTGGGGATGGCATATATGCTGCCCATAATTCTACAAAGGCTCTGAATTATTCAATAGGGTTCTGGTCAAGCAGGAAAAATAAATTTAAAAATTCGTTTTTATTCCTCACTAAGTTTGCTATGGGTAAAAAATATGAGGTGTATGACTCTTGTCATGGAGCTCCAGGAGGGTATGACAGTATTCATGCAAAAAGTGGTCAAGGACTATGGAATGATGAATACATAGTATATAAATTATTTCAATCGAGCTTACATTATTTGTGTGAGCTTGAATCACATTAAAAGGAGATAGT
>Ga0307380_10005688_pt1 | contig 16515 bp, 13 predicted proteins | sample UN3MG_FD_202239 | JGI IMG/M metagenome (GOLD analysis project Ga0307380, IMG submission 202239) | Soil microbial communities from Risofladan, Vaasa, Finland - UN-3 | ecosystem: Environmental > Terrestrial > Soil > Coastal area > Acid sulfate soil | place: Finland: Risofladan, Vaasa | collected...
AAGCAATGTCATGAGTTATATCGCCGGGGCGGACACCGCCTACTCGGTGTCTCTTACGACGGTATCGACGCTGCTTTGTCCGGTGCTTACGCCGGGGCTGACACTGCTTTTGGCAGGCTCGCTTGTACCGGTGCCGTTTTGGGAAATGATGGGTGATGTTTTGCTTATGGTGGTGGTGCCGTTGTTTGTGGGTTTTGGGGTGAGGCATTATTTTAAGAATCAGGTTGAAAAAATTCTGCCCGTGTTTCCGGCAATATCGGTGACGTTTATTATATTTATCTGCTCACTGGTTATAGCGAGCAATAAGGGCAGGTTAGCAGAGGTAAGTTTAGTAATACTTGCGGCAACTGTGATTTTGAACCTTTACGGCATGAGTGCCGGCTACGGGGTCGGATCATTATTCAAGCTGGGAACAAAACGAAGGCGAACCCTTGTGATAGAGATAGGAATGCAGAACGCAGGATTAGGGGTCGTTCTTGCGCGGGAGCATTTTGGTAACAAGGCGACGATACCGGCGGCGTTTTTTGTGTTTATCTGCATAATTACGGCGTCGGTTTTGGCGGCAATTTGGCAAAAAGAGGCGGCAAGTTAATAAAAATTGTTTATTTGGTATATTAACAGGAGAGTATTGCATCTTGTTTAAGAAACGGTTATAATCCGGGTTGATTTGGTAACTTAGGACTTTGGCGGGCAGTTGTTCTGAAACAGCTGCCCCTTGTTATGGGTACTTAAAATTCGAGGAGTATTTATTATGGGCTGCAATCTGGCAATAGCAGGTGTAACCGGTGCGGTCGGTCAGGAATTTCTGCAGATTCTCGAGGAGCGGGATTTTCCTTTTGATTCGCTTAAGATGCTGGCAAGCTCGCGCAGCAAGGGCAAAAAGGTCGAGTTTAAGGGCAAAGAATACACCGTCGAGGAACTGACGAAGAACAGTTTCGACAGGATAGATATAGCACTCTTCAGTGCCGGCGGGGCGAGGAGCAAGGAGTTTGCTCCTGCGGCGGCAGAGGCCGGGGCGGTCGTGGTGGACAATTCGTCTGCGTTTCGGATGGATGCCGAAGTTCCGCTTGTGATTCCGGAAATAAATCCTGAAAAGATAGCTGAACACAAAGGGATAATCGCAAACCCGAACTGCTCGACCATAATTGGGATAGTGCCGGTCTGGCCGCTGCATAAGGCCAATCCGGTCAAGCGAATGATTGTCAGCACGTATCAGGCGGCCAGCGGGGCAGGGCATTCGGCAATGGTAGAGCTTGAGAACCAGAGCCGTGAGATACTCGATGGCAAAGAGCCAACGTGCAAGGTATTCCCGTACCAGATAGCCTTTAACGTATTCTGTCACAATTCGAAGTTGGGGCCGAACGGGTATAACGAAGAAGAGATGAAGATGGTCAACGAGACGCGCAAGATTTTCGACTGTCCGGAGATAGCGATTACGTGCACGTGTATTCGGCTGCCGGTGATGCGGGCACACTGCGAGAGCATCAACCTCGAGTTTGCCGAGGCGATTACGCCCGAGCAGGTGCGTGACCTTCTGGGCACGGCGCCGGGGGTCTCGGTGATGGATGACCGCGAGAATAATCGCTTCCCAATGCCGATAGACGCGACAGGCACAGATGAGATAATTGTCGGCCATATCAGACAGGATGAATCCCTGCCGGAGAACCGCGGGATAAATATCTGGGTGGCGGGCGACCAACTCCGCAAAGGCGCTGCGTTAAACGCTGTTCAAATCGCCGAAAAGCTGCTATAATCGCTGTTCATGGCGGCCCGAACGGTAAAATTAACCATAGCGTACGATGGCACCGATTACAGCGGTTGGCAGATTCAGCCGGGCAAGCGGACCATCCAGGGAGAGCTCACCGAGGCAATTTCAAATCTGGTGGGGGCTCAGGTGCGCGTATTCGGAGCCAGCAGAACAGATGCGGGAGTAAGCGCACTTGGACAGACAGGGCTCCTGCAACTTGAAAGCCCGATACCAACCGAGAATTTAGCACAGGCAATCACGCACAAGCTGCCGCAGGACATTACGGTAATCGAGGCCCAAGAGGTCCCGGAGGGATTCGACCTCATAGGTGGTGCGGCCAGCAAGCTTTACCAGTATCTGATTTATACGGGTAAAAAGCGGCCCGTACTGGAGATTCGTCACTGCTGGCACCTGCCGGCAAAGCTCGATGTCGAGGCAATCCGTAAGGCTGCGGCTAAGCTTGTAGGGAAAAAAGATTTTAAATCGTTCGCGGCGGCGGCAGACAAACGGGTAAGTTCCGTGAGGACGATTTTTCGCTGTGATGTTATCGAAGAAGGCCAGTGGTTATATTTTGAGGTGGAGGGCGACGGTTTCCTCTATAATATGGTAAGGAACATTGTGGGCACTTTGGTGGACATCGGCTGCGGGCGGATAGCACCGGAACAGACCGAGGCGATTATCCAAGCCAGGGACCGGCGCGCAGCGGGAGGGATTGCACCACCTCAGGGACTGTGCCTTATGTGGATAAAGTATTAAGAACAGAAAAAACATGTTGAAAATTGTTCATATAATAACACGGTTGATATTAGGAGGGGCGCAATTGAAAAATTTGTCTGAGGAGGGAACTGAATGAAATATTTGTTCATTTCAGACGGCAGGTTGTTCCTTAATGAGGGGCAAGAGAATATGGAAATTACGAGCAAATTTGCCGAGGAAAAAACGGAAGAAGCTCAACGCGAGCGGTCGGTTCACGGCTGGAAAAGTGACCGACGCCAGGATGTAGACCCTTACTATGGTTCTAATATTATATGGGGAGGCCAAGCAGGTAGGCGGCCGTTTCGCAAATTCAGATTCAAAAACGTAATGGCAAAGAATGAGGATTCTATTTTCTATTTACTCACTAACGATATTGTTGCGGGTTTGTTTGAATACAATATTTCTGAAAATGAAGAACTGCGGATATTTCATAAGAATGAATTTCATGAAAATGGCATGGATTATTCACATGGCCTTGGCAAGTTTGTCGCGGCAATGTTAAACGAAGACCAAAGTGTCAACCTTGAGTTATTGGACAATCAGGCTAAATATGAAAAATCTTTGACCTCGGGCGACTCAAGAGATTCGAATCCTTGTTTCAGTAAATTTAACAATGACGAGATATTATACCAATCCGCAGGAATAGGGCGCGATGACCAGGGATTTGTATGGGCTCATGGTCCGGAGGCTATAAATAAGATTAATATAACTTCCTGCGAAATTACTACGTTACTGGCAGATGACACGTATGATTTCCTCACTCCTAAGGATGATCAGCAAGGAAATATATATTGTATTCGCAGACCTTATCATAGACTCGGATATAGTTCTCCAATCAAAATGGTTTGGTACTTCATAACATTTCCCGTAAGATTTATTGTTGCGATACTGAGATTCCTGGATGCATTTACGAGGCTTTTTAACCGCGAGCCTATGACGCCGGCGGGGCCATCACTGCAATCGAGGACTGAGAATAAGTATGTTAGTGTCCTTGGGCGGACAATCGATTTAGCTAAGGTTGAAAGAAAAGCGAGATTTTTAAATGAACCTTCTTTGGTTCCAAATTCCTGGGAGTTAATAAAGCTCGACAACCAGGGCAATATATCCTTAATTTCCAAAAGGGTATCGTCGTTTGATATTGACGACAGCGGCAAGCTACACATAACTAATGGTTTTAGAGTGAAAAAAATTATTCAAAATAAAATGCAGACTGTTTTAAAGCATAATATCATAGAATCAATTAAAGTTGTGAAGTCTATGTGAATGAGTGCTTATGTTTGCATAAACTATGAAAATCGTACATATTATAACACGGTTGATACTGGGCGGAGCACAGGAGAACACTTTAATTACATGTAAGGTGCTCACCGAGCGAGGGCATGATGTCACTTTAATTACAGGCCCCGCAATCGGGCCCGAAGGTGAGCTTTTCAACCAGACAAAGGGACAGAAATACAAAGTCATTACAGTCAAGAACATGATACGGGCGATAAATCCGGCGAAGGATTTATTGAGCTATGTCGAGATAAAGAAGCTGTTGAAGGAGCTAAAGCCGGATGTTGTGCACACGCACTCGGCGAAGGCGGGGATATTAGGCAGGTTCGCAGGCTGGAGTCTGAAAGGCAAATGGGCTGAAAATCTGCCCGTGGTGGTGCACACGATACACGGGCTGGCCTTTCATCCGTACCAGAGCGAAATATTAAATAAGTTTTATATCGCGGTCGAGAAAGCGGCGGCAAAAAGGACGGATTTTTTTATAAGCGTTGCTGACGCGATGACCGAGCAGGCTTTGGCGGCGGGGATAGGAAAGGAAGGCCAATTCTGTACAGCGTATTCGGCGATTGATGAGAATGATTTCTTAAAAGAGATACCACAGCAGGAAAAAACAGAGTTTCGGCACAAATATGGCATAGTTGAAGATGCGGTTGTTCTTGTCTGCATAGCAAGGCTTTTTATGCTGAAGGGACACGATTATATTATCGAATCGGCGAAAGAATTGGCAAACAAATATCTCAAAGCAGTATGGCTTTTTGTCGGTGACGGCAATCTTTCGGATACATACAAGGCGCAGGTGCAGTCACTCGGCTTAGAACAAAAAGTAAAGTTTACCGGTCTTTTGCCGCCAAGCAAGATATCACTTGCGATAAAGTCATCGGACATTCTTGTCCATTGTTCCCTGAGGGAAGGTCTTGCTCGGACGCTGCCTCAAGCGATGCTGTGTGGCAGATGCGCTATCTCTTTCGACATCGACGGCGCCAGAGAGGTGGTTAACCAAAACACAGGCAGGCTATTAGAACCCAAGAACGTCGAGCAATTGACAAAAGCGTGCGCCGAACTGATAGAAGATAAGGACCTGCGGGACAGACTCGGGGCGGCCGGCAGGGAATCCGTTAAAGAAAAATTCGCGCCGGATACGATGGTCGATGTGATAGAGGAAGTCTATAACAAGCTGGTCGGAACACAGCAGTAATTTTATCTGTCCGACGGCTTTTATCTGGAAAATATCGGAGGCAAGATAATGAAAAGTTACCGGAAAGAACTTTGGTTTGATACGTCGAGCAGGCGGGAGTTTCTCAATATTACACCGCAGGTAAAAGAGTGTCTCGAGGAAAGTGGGATTGAGGAAGGCTTTGTGCTGTGCAACGCGATGCACATTACGGCCAGCGTGTTCATAAACGACGATGAGTCGGGGCTGCACCACGATTTTGAGGTCTGGCTCGAGAAGCTTGCGCCGGAGAAGCCATATTCGCAGTACCGGCATAACGGCTACGAGGACAACGCCGATGCGCATTTGAAACGCAGCGTGATGGGCCGGGAGGTCGTTGTGGCGGTGACAGAGGGGCAGCTGGACTTCGGGCCGTGGGAGCAGATATTTTACGGTGAGTTCGACGGCAAGCGAAGAAAACGCGTGCTGGTAAAAATCATCGGGGAATAGGTGGGCCTGTGGAATTGTTGTTGTTTTTACTTGGGGCTTTTGCGATATCATTTTCAGGTGCGATGCAGCCCGGGCCCGTCACTGCGACGGTCATTACAATGGGTGCGCGCAATCGCTATGCCGGGGAACTGCTGGCGATAGGACACGGAATAATCGAGTTCCCGCTGATGGTTCTTATCATACTTGGTATGGGCAGGATACTGGAGTTGGCGGCGACCCAGATAATAATCGGTCTGGCAGGTGGAGCGATTTTACTTTTGATGGCGGCCCAGATGCTGATAGCGTTACGGAGCAGCAAGAGCGGCGAAACAAAAGTGTTAAGGAACAACCCTGTTTTGGCGGGGATAATTTTGTCAGTGGGCAACCCGTATTTTCTTATTTGGTGGGCAACGGTAGGTCTGAAGCTTGTTATAGAAGCGCGAGGTTTCGGAGTTTGGGCGTTTGGGCTTTTTGCCCTGGTGCACTGGCTGACCGATTTTATGTGGCTCTCGGCATTGTCCTTGGCAAGCTTTAAGGGTTCAACCTTGATGAGCGAACGAGCGCAGAAAAGAGTGCTGGGAGTTTGTGCGGCAGTACTATTTCTTTTTGGGGTATTTTTCATTTGCAGCGCGGCATGGAAGTGGGCCGGTGCCGGCTAAAAGATGTCCTGGAGGCTTTCGCGGAGTTTTTGCTCAAGCTGTTGTTTCAATTGCTCTTCAAGCAGCCTGCCGAAATCTATCTCAGGCTTGTCAAGTGTTCCGGTCAGGGGCAGAGCTACTCTTTGTTCTGATGTCTGGCGGTCGGTTCTCACGCTTCGGCCCCCGGCAGTATACGGCAGCAGGATGCGCATATCGAGGGATTTATCCAGGCCGATGACCCCTTTGAAATTTACCGGCGTCTCACCGATGTCCATCTGCATATCGTCGTAGCGGAGGTAGCCGTCCTGAAGAGTGAACTTTGTCGGCCTGATTGTCATGCCCTGGGCGGGCTGGTCTGCCCCGATGGCGGAAAGTATTTGTCCGAGCAGGTCCGAGGCCTGTAACCGAAGCTGTTCAATAGAGACCGTACCGATAGCTTCGATTTTTTTCTTCTGCTCGGAGGCAAGAGGTATGGCAAGTTTTTCACAATTGAAATTCAAAATGCCGCTCACATTGACGGCATTTGCGAAAACAGGATTGAGGTACATCAGCAGTTTTTTTGTTGTCTGGTCGTTGATTTGGATGTTTTCGGCGACTTGAACGGGGCCTGCGGTTTTGAAAATTGCGGGCTTCTGTTTGAAGTCAGCCGAAGCGTTAAAGTTCAGTTTGCCGTTATTGACGGTGGTTGAGAAAGGCAAGATTTGCATAAGGCCACTTTGGATTTGGATGTCGACTTCGGTCGGGCCAAAATCGAGTCCCATATACTGGGCCTTTTCGAAGCCGATTTTCGCCTGAGAGTTTAGATTTTCAAGCAGTCTGTCGGGGTGGGCCGAGAGGTATTCGCTGGTAAAATTTATGGTGTCGGTCCTTTTTCCGTAGAGTTTGAGGTTTTGCGGCAGGAAAGCCGAAGCGAGGGAACTTACCGCGGCCCAGTCGTATTCGCAGTCAAGCCGGCCCTGTAGTTTCGTTTTCCCGTTTTGCGTGGTTTGGCTTATTCGGGTTTTGTAAATCTTTATCTGAGGGCTGGTCAGCTTAAACTCTTTTACGTCGATTGTTTTATCAAGCGGGTTCAGCTCGACATCGAAAAGCACATCGACGCTTTCCTGGCTGAAAGGCTCTTTACCCGGAGAGGTCAGTTTCAGGTTTTTAATGCTGGTCGAGTCGGTAGTGATTTTATATGTACTATTTTTTGAGGTTACGAAGATATTTGACTTTGCGGAACCCTCCAGTTTCATGTCGGCCGGCAGGGACGCAAAAATCGCCGCGAAGGGATAGAGTTTATTCAAATCGACATCTGCAGAGGCATTCAGCCGCAGGGGCTCTTTTGTGTCCCCGGCCCAGTTGATAAGAGAGTTGTTTATATCTATGCGTCCGAAGTCGGCAGTGGTTTTGACAGATGTCAGGGTAACAAGTTTTTGTTTAGCCTGGAACGAGGCGGCGAAATCGATTTGCGCCATTTTTTCAGAGGCGGTCATCCCTTCCGGGGAAGTGATGCGTAGATTCTGTATTGTTGCAGCGCCATCTGCGGTGATTTTATCCTCTTTGATGCTAAGTTTGCCCTGTTCGCGGACACGGCCTGCCATGCGGTATTGTCCCAAATTAGCAAACTGCCCGATTTCGTTCTGAAGTTTTTCGAGGTCAAGTTCGGCAGTGTATTCAAGCAGCTGATTTGTCCCGGAACAATCGAAACTGGCGAACGAAGAGGAGAAGTTTAAGCGGTCATAGTTTAGACGCCCATCCTCGGAGGAAATTTGTATTTGAGCGCCCAGCGGCTGGGAAAGGGCAAGCGCTCTTGTTCCGAGCGTAGCGGCCAACCGGTCAAGCTTTGCCTCGGCGCTAATCTTTCTTCTTTGCTGCTCTTTCAGGGTCCGTATCTCTGCGGTCAGCCGGCCGGATGTCACGTTGACGTCCTGCTTTACGCCAAATGTGCGGGGCATTTGTGAGAGCAGTTGCGCCAAGTCGAGTTCGAACCTCGCAGTTAAATCCGAATCCGACTTGAGGAATTCGTCAAACGAACTGAAGCTGGTCGGCGCCAGGCCCTGAGCATCGGCCTTCAGCCAGTCGGTACGCAGCTGTAAGGTTTCGATGTTCATCATTTGCTGATGTCGGTTAAGCTTTGCACTGATTTGGAGTTGGCTGGTCTGGAGCCGATCACCTTTTAGAGCATCGCCTGTTATGGCAAGGTTTTGTCCGGAGATATTGCCAGCGGCGCTTTCTATGCGACCGCTTTCAATTTCGCTTTTTACATTCGCCGAGACGACGCCTTTCGCATCGATTTCAGCGCCGGTCAGCGCAATCAGAGGCGCGAGAGATTCAAGGTTAAGCTCCTCGATTTGCACAGTGAGCTGGCCGCTGGTTTTTTCGAACGTCCATTGTTTCTTGTCAGTAGACTCTACATTCCCCTGGGCGGCAATCTTGGATTCTTTTCCCCCGTCAAGGACATTCATGTTGAGAGCAAAAATGGTTTGCTGTGGCGGCGGCCGCAATTTGAGGGAAGAGTTAATGTCTGCCAGTTCAGTTCTCTGGTCTGCCTGGTCCGTTACTTTGAGGTTGCCATCTTTGATAGTCAGGTCGATTTTTTTTATTGGGACAGCGAAGGTTTTGGGTTGATTTGTATCTCCAGAGGGTTCCGGAGATGCCGAGAGGCTGCCGGGAGTTTCAGGTTTCAGTTTAATCTCCATTCGGGGCTGGTCAATGACGGTCTGCCCGAAAGAAAGGCTTCCTGTCAACAGTGAAAAGAAGTGGGGTTTTGCCTGGATTTTTTCGATGGTCAGTGAAGTTTGTCCTTTGTCATCGTTAAATGTGATGTCGGTAGCTATGATACCCTTTGTCCAACCCATAGAAAGAGAGGCGAAGTTAGCCTGTCCGTCTACGGAGTTGTTGATTTTGGCCAATATCAGTTTTTTGCCTTTTTCCGATGAGACCAAAGGCGGGATAATCAAAAACGCCAGAATGACCAGCACAAGCAGGGTGAATATAAGCAGCAGGAGGATTTTTTTTGTTTTTTTGCCTGATTTTGGTTTTTGTTTTTTTCCTTCCGCCATCATTTTTGTCCCCAACCAAAAAATGTCTTACTGATATTATATACTTGAAGCCGGGCACTTGGGTTCATTGCTGCTAATATTTTTAATAGCCGCCTGTGATTAATCGAGAATTATCTCATCGGCTTTTACTTTTACAATCCGGTCAACGTCGTCGGCGCAGTTTTTTGTGATATCACCTATTTGTTTTTTCCCCTTTTCAAGGTCGTCTTCGGTGATGGTTTTGTCCTTTTGCTGCTTTTCGAGCTGTTTGATTACGTCTCTTCTTATATTACGGATGCTAACCTTTGCCTGCTCGCCGATTTGTTTTGCCTGTGCAACGAGTTGGCTTCTTCTTTCCTCGCTGAGAGGCGGGACGTTAAGTCTGATCAGTTTTCCATCGAGTATTGGCGAGATGCTGAGGTCGCTGTTTTTTATGGCCTTTTCAATCTCCCTCACCGAAGCGGGGTCGAACGGTTTTATAACAACCATGTCCGGCTGAGGCGTGGCGATGGTGGCTATTTGTTTTATCGGGGTCGGGGTTCCGTAATAATCGACCTTTATGTTTTCGACCAGTCCGGTGGAGGCCCGTGAAGTCCTGAGGGCTCTTAGCTCGTCCTTGAGGGCCCCGAGGGCCTTTTTCATCTTAGATTCAGTCTGAGTGACAACTTCTTTAGTGGGCATGTTCGACCTCCGTGTGTTAAGAGATTAGCGTGCCGACTCGCTGGCCGCAAATGGCTTTTGTAATATTGCCCTGTTCAAATATATTCAGAACAATAATCGGTATATTGTTTTCCCGGCAAAGACTTATGGCGGCATGATCCATAACTTTGAGATTCTTAGTCAGTACATCATCGTAAGAAAGCTTTTCGAACAGCTGAGCGTTTTGGTTCTTTTTGGGGTCGTCACTGTAGACGCCTTCGACTTTTGTGGCCTTTATGAGCAGGTCAGCGTCGAGTTCGGAGGCCCGCAGAGCCGCGCAGGTATCTGTAGTGAAGAAGGGATTTCCAGTTCCGCCTGCGAGTATAACAACTCGTTCTCTTTCGAGATGCCGCAGCGCCCGTCTTCTTATAAAAGGCTCACAGATTGCCGATACTTCAATTGCGCTTAAGACCCTTGTGGGCTGGCCGAGTTCTTCGAGTGTTTCCTGAAGGGCACAGCTGTTTATGATGGTAGCCAGCATGCCCATGTAGTCGGCGGTGTTTCTCGGTATCCGGCTTACCTTTGAGAACTGTTCACCCCTCAGAAGGTTGCCCGCGCCGACGACGATGGCGATTTGCAGGCCGAACTGGCGAATTTTCAGGATCCTCTCCGCGATGGACTGCAGGTTTTCTCCGTCTATTCCGAAGCCCCCGGGTTTGCAGAAACTCTCACCGGAGAGTTTAAGCAGGACCCTGTTGTATTTGGTCTTTGCCATTGGATAGTATTTAGTCGTTCGTATATAGCGTAAACAATTAACCGACAGCGAAGCGGACAAACCTTTTAATTTTTGCCTGCCCCTGAGCTTCTTTGGCGGTAGCATCAATTACTTGTGCGACGGTTTTTGAGTCATCCTTCACAAAAGGCTGCGAGAGCAGACACTTCTCTGCGAAGAACTTGTTCAGTTTTCCTTCGACTATTTTTTCAATTATATTTGCAGGTTTGTTCTTAACCTGCTCGGCGTAGATGGCCTTTTCCTGTTCGATTACGTCGGGGCTTATGCCGTCCTTATCGAGTGCCAGGGGGTTAATAGCTGTGATGTGCATAGCGATGTCGGCGGCGATTTGCTTAAGCTGTTCGCTTTCGGCCAGACCGCCGTCGCCGGTTTGTATCTGCAGCATTGCACCGACTTTTTTGTTGAAGTGGTTATAGATGCTGATAAGGCCCGGGGCATCGAGCTTGAATTTTGCGTAATCGCCGACCTGCGTTTTCTCGCCGGTTTTGCTGACAAGCTCCGTGAGCACATCTCCGAATTTTTTCCCGTCTATTTCTGTTTCGAGGAGGTTATCAGCGCCTTCGTCGGCTTTGCAGGCGAGCGTGTATTCGGCGAGTGTTTCAGCGGCACTGACAAAGTCGTCGCTTTTTGCGACAAAGTCGGTTTCGCAGCAGAGGGTCGCCAAGGCTGCGGTCTTTCCGTCGTCGCTTATTTTACTGACGACGATACCCTCGGTGGTTTCTCTTGCAGCGCGTTTTGCAAGGGTTGCGAGTCCTTTTTTTCTGAGTATTTCCATGGCCTTCTCGATGTCACCGTCTGCTTCCTGTAGGGCCTTTTTGCAGTCCATCATACCCTGGCCGCTCATCTTTCTTAGTTTCATCACCGTCGAGGCTGATATTTCCGCCATTTCCTAAAACTCCTTTGTCATTTTGGTGTAAATAAGCCCCCGCCTTGGATCTTGTTTCTCGGTCAAACAGGGGCAAAAACATTTTTGTTTTTTATTTTCAAGTTGCCGGTATTATTTCTCGGTCTTTTCTGCATTCGCCTGCTGGGCGGCAGGTTCAGCGGTATTTTCAGGTGTGGTTTCTTCGGGCTTTTCGGGTTCTTTCTTTTCTTCCGCTGGTTGCTGCAAAACAGGTCCTTCAGCCTCTGCCGGCCGCTGTGCAGCTTCAGGCTGTTCTACGGGTTTTTCTTCTTCCCGACGCGCCTGTGCCAGAGCCGGTCTTCTGGAACGAACTCTTTTTGGCCTTTGCCTGGGTTCCTGTTTAGCCGAAACCATTGTTTTTCCGATTGCGACGGCGTCGGCAAGTTCGCCAAGAATCAGGTCAATCGCCCGGATAGAGTCATCGTTCGCCGGTATTGCAACGTCGACAGTGTCTGGGTCGGAGTCGGTATCGATAAGGCCCACGGTTGCAATGCCGAGCTTTTTCGCCTCGCACAGGGCGAGGTGTTCCTTTCTCGTATCGACAACGATAACGGCACCGGGCAGCCTTGCCATATTACGGACACCTTCAAGATTTGCTTTTATCTTTCGCATTTCACGCTTTAGTCTGGACGCCTGCTTTTTGCTTTCGGCCTGTAACGTACCGTCTTTCTGCATGTTTTCGAGTTCCTGTAGTCTCTGCAGACGTGAGCGGATGGTCCTGAAGTTAGTGAGCATTCCACCGAGCCATCGCTGGGAAACGTAGTGCATACCGCACCTTTCAGCGACGGCCTCAACAGGCTTCTGGGCCTGCCTCTTGGTGCCGACGAAAACAACGTCCTTCCCGGACGAAACAATCTCGGCGATCAGCCGTTTTGCAATTAAGATTCCTTCAAGTGTCTTTTTGACATCTATGATATGAATTTTTCCACGTTTTGCGAAAATAAAGGGCGCCATTTTCGGGTCCCACCGACTGGCTCCGTGCCCAAAATGCACCCCTGCGTTAATCAATTCACGAACTAACTCTTTTGCCACAAAAACCTCCAAACAACTAACAACTTACGGTTATATTCCGGCCCGGTGCGCACAACCAGACCGCTAAAGGGGTAAAGTTACCCTAAAGCAAACAGCATGTCAAGGATTTTTGATAAATAGAGCAACATTTGAGACCGATTCGGTGTTGTTGGGGGCATGCGGTGATTTGAAGCGGCTTTGCCGCAGGTTAAGGCAGAATTAAACCTGCAACGGGCAAACTTTTTATGGCTGCCGGGCCGGGGATTCGGAGGCGAACGGCTGTGCGGGAGAACTTTGTTTTGCCCGATAATTTCTTTGATTTTAGGCTTTTTTTGCCGTTAAAGGTGCAAAAACCGGTGGATAGGGGGATTGGGGATATTCTCGACGAGGGCCGCAGGAGAAGGGACATGTGAAGAGAGCAACAAAAAGGACAGTGAAGTTAATCGGCATCTGCTGCGAGTCGGTGTGATTTTGCTGAGGCAGTGAGTCTGCGAATGTATAAAGAGATTTTGTTTAAAACGCAGATACTTTTTTAAGCCGGATGGATGTAAGGCCTGAAGGGCGGAGGGCTTTTTTGTTTTTTTGCTTTCTAATTTCGGCTTCAGATTATAGACTTAATATATGGCTGAGAAGGGCAGGAACTACAAGGTCTTTTTAAGTGCAGCCGAGCCAAGCGGGGATGCTCACTGCGCGGCCCTTATCAGGGCGATGAAACGCAGCGATTATGACATCGAATTTATCGGTGTGGGCGGACCTCAGATGGCGGCGGCCGGCTGTGAGCTCTTAGAAAGCACGGTCAACAGGGCCGTGATGATATACAACGCCTTCAGCGAGGTCTTGTACTTTTACAAACTGATAAAAAGGATAACCTACTATCTGATAATCAACGAGGTCGACCTTGTAATACTGTGTGATTCGCCCGCTTTTAACTTTCACGTCGCCAAGGCGGCAAAGAAGCGGAACATAAAGACCCTGTTCTACGTCGCACCTCAACTGTGGGCGTGGGCTGCGTGGCGGATTAAAAAACTTCAAAAGTGGTGCGACAAACTCTGCTGTATCCTGCCGTTCGAGGAAAAGTGGTTCAGCGAGCGAGGCGTTGACGCCTGTTACGTGGGCAATCCTCTGCTGGAAGGTTTAACTGTCAGTTCGAGTCGTCCGAAGAACAAATACAAGGGCTTTGAGAGGAAGTTTCTAAAGCTCGCACTCATGCCGGGTTCGCGTCCTGCTGAAATTAAAACGCTTTGGGTCCCGATGCAGAAGATAGCAATTAGCCTGCGCCGGATGCATCCGGAGACAACTATTACGGTTGCAACGGTGGACGCGAGGATGAAAGAGATACTTCGTTCGCTTCAGTTATTAGGTTTTCGGTGCAACTATTCGATAGGTTCCGTATTTGAGACGGCCAGCCGAGCGGATTTCTCGGTGACGGCAAGCGGTAGCGCGACATTGCAGGTAGCGGCGGCGGGTTGCCCGATGGTGGTGATGTATCAGTCCAGCAGGTTGTTGTGGCATTTGATGGGCCGGTGGCTGGTCAAAACGAAATATCTTTCTCTGGTGAACATATTGGCGAACAAGGAAGTGGTTCCGGAATTCATGCCGTATTTTTCATCCATTGAACCAATTACAGAAAAGATTGAGTCCATACTCCAGGACAAAGGGCGGCTTGTGGAAATTAGCGCCGAGCTTGCCGGGCTGGCCAAGTCACTGGGCAAAAAGAAAGCCAGTGAGGAGGTTGCGCAAACGGCCTTTGCTATGCTGGACTGAAGGGCTTTTGTGGAGCTGACGGCGAGGGAGTGTTAGCTGTCCGGTTGGCAGGGTCGTTTCCGGAGGTGTCGGCGGTGATCATCACCATATTCAAAGTCGCCAATAATACCGTCGTAATAGGGGTATCGCCCCGCATCTTCCGGGTTAAAAACAGTTACTTATCGCAATGATTTTAGCAAATAACCGTTACCGAGTTAAGGTCAGGGTTTTTTGTGGCCTAAGGGGCCTCAGGGTATAAAATACTTGCAGAAGCAGGGGCTGACAGGTATGGTATTAGCTTTGTTTTCATAGTTAGAAATAATTGAGAAGTCCCTTTATTTACAGGAAATCGTCGATGAGTGTATCTGTTAAAAACCCGGGTTTATCAGAGCTTGACGAGCTTTGCGTTGCAACAATTCGTTTTTTATCTATCGAAGGCGTACAAAAAGCCAACTCCGGCCATCCGGGTATGCCGATGGGTATGGCACCGGCGACGTATGTTCTTTGGACTAAACATCTAAAGCACAGTCCCGCAAATCCCAGGTGGCACAACCGGGACCGTTTTGTTCTTTCAGCGGGCCACGGCAGCATACTGCTTTATTCCATGCTTCATTTGACGGGCTACAATCTGAGCCTCGACGATTTGAAGGACTTCCGCCAGTGGCACAGCAGGACGCCGGGGCATCCCGAATATGAGCCGGATATCGGTATCGAGGTCACGACCGGCCCGCTGGGACAGGGAATAGCCAACGCCGTCGGTATGGCGATTGCGCAAAAGTACCTTGCAAGCCATTTTAACAGGGACGGCTTTGACATTATCGATTACAAAATTTACACGATTGCCGGTGACGGCTGTCTTCAGGAGGGCGTTTCAGCCGAGGCAAGCTCACTGGCAGGCCACCTTGGCCTCAATAACCTGATAGCTATCTACGACGACAACCACATTACCATCGACGGGGCAACCGAGCTTTCATTCACCGAAGACGTCGCAAAAAGATATAAGGCTTACGGGTGGCGCGTTATCGAGGTCGGCGGAGACGGCAATGATATGGCCTCTTTCGAGAGAGCCTTGAAGAAAGCTAAACGCGAGAAGCAGCAGCCGACACTTATAAAACTCCGCACGCACATCGCATACGGCAGCCCGAACAAACAAGACACAGCCGGCGCGCACGGTTCGCCCCTGGGCGATGACGAGATAAAGCTGATTAAGCAACAGCTCGGATGGAACCCGGAAAAAAGCTTTGTGGTGCCAAATGAAGTTGCCGAACACATGGGTAAATGCGTAAGCACCGGCAAACGCGCTGAGAAAAAATGGAACAAGATGTTTGAAAAATATGCCAAGGCGCACCCGGAGCTTGCGCAGGAATTTCGTAACGCCGCCGAGGGTAGGTTGGGCGTAAACCTCGATGAGCTTTTGCCGAAGTTCAATGCGGGTGAATCGGTCGCAACAAGAAAAGCCTCCGGCAAGGTGCTCGATGCGATTATGCCGAGTCTGCCTCTTGTTATGGGCGGTTCGGCCGACCTGACACCTTCGAATAATACAAAATTTTCGGGAGCTGAAGATTTTCAAAAAGATAAACGGGACGGCAGGTACATACGATACGGTGTGCGCGAGCACGCCATGGGTGCCATAATGAACGGAATATCTGTAAGCTCCCTGGCACGAGCTTATGGTGCAACATTTCTCGTATTCAGCGATTATATGCGCCCCGCAATTCGCATGGCGGCTCTGTCCGGCTATCCGACAATATTCGTCTTTACACACGACAGTATAGGAGTCGGCGAAGACGGGCCGACGCATCAGCCGGTCGAGCACTTCGCGGCGCTTCGGGCGATACCGGATTTGCTCGTGTTCCGTCCAGCCGACGCGAATGAAACCGTGCAGGCCTGGAAGTTCACCACACAATACTCCGATGGGCCGGTGACAATGTTCCTTACTCGTCAGGGACTGCCGGTACTCGACCAGAGCAAGTACGGCTCGGCATCAAACTTGAGTAAAGGCGCTTATGTTCTTTTGGCAGCCGAGAACCCCGACGTGCTGCTTTTGGCAACGGGTTCGGAGGTAAGCCTTGCGCTTTGTGCAGCCGAGGCCCTGGAAAAAGAAGGCGTTAAGGCGCAGGTCGTAAGCATGCCATGCTGGGAATTGTTCGAAAAGCAGAGCCGGGAATATAAAGACTCGGTCCTGCCGCTGAGCGTCAAGGCGCGGGTAGGTATCGAGGCCGGCATTGAGCAGGGCTGGAACAAGTACCTTGGTGACAGGGGCATATTTATCGGCATGTCGTCGTTCGGCGCCTCCGCGCCGGCCAAAACCTGCTTCGAAAAGTTCGGAATTACCGCCGAAAATGTG